>CAAGKR010329951.1_pt1 | contig 29692 bp, 26 predicted proteins | sample 2556971 | NCBI WGS metagenome assembly CAAGKR01 (sample SAMEA5207829, study PRJEB30636) | soil metagenome | biome: forest; feature: boreal; material: soil | place: USA | collected 2011-09 | depth 1 m | reverse complement strand
GCGGCTGTGCGGCCCGGCGGCGCTCGACGAACATCCCGAACCTGATACCCAGGGCCAGCAGGAGCAGCGGCACGATCCCGTAGCGGGTCACCGCGCTCAAGGGCCTCCTCGGGGGATGGGTTCTGGGGGATGTCGTCAATGGGATGCTTGGGGATGACGGCCGCCGAAGCATTGAGGTTTCTTTCTTGCATGTCCAACCCGGCGACATCAAAGGCCGGGGTGTGATCCGCATGCCCAGAACCGGTGCCAGCGCCCTCCTTGTCCTCGCGGGCGCGGCCCTCTTCGCGGGATGCTCGCACATCAACACGCGGGCTCTCCCCGACGCTAACATCGGCGCCTACAAGCACATCTTCGTCGAGCACCGGCTCGCGGACAGCTTGGGCGTCGCCGACGAGATCGCCCGCCAGCTCCAGATAATGGGATACGACGCCGCGGCCGGGGCGACCACAATGATGCCGCCGGGCGAGGACCTGATTGTCAGCTACGACGACATGTGGACATGGGACTTCAACAGCTATATGATCGAGATCGACGTGCAGGTGAGGTCCGCGCGCGGGGGCAAGCTCCTCGCGGTGGGCCACTACTTCAGGCCGAGCATGGTGTTCGGTCATCCGCCGGCGGACATGATCCACGAACTGCTCGTGAAGCTGTTCAAGCACGCGTGATTTGCGCTGTCGCCGGCCCTGGCCTCCGGGGCGTGGCTCATCACGAGAAGGTCGTGGATCGGGGACGGCTCCGGCGTCTCGATGAAGCGCGGCATGGGCCGGGCGTTGCCGGGGTCTGTTTGCCCCGGTTTGTATCTGGCTCCGTTTGTATTCATGGTTTCTGCGGTGTTTGGAGCCCGCTCCCTTGCCCTCGCCGGCCAGGGGCCAAAAAAAAGCCCCTCCGGTTCGAGCACCGGAGGGGCGGATCTTTGATCAGTGATCAGAGCCCTCGCGGCGCGCACAGCGACGAGACGATGATGACGACTGCCGAGGAGACGGCAGCGTTGGCAGCGAATGCGGCTTTGCCTGAGAGGATCATTGACAGGGGCAGGGAATGACCGCGCCGGGCCCCTGTCAAGCCGAAGCCGGCCTGGATCTCCCACGGGGATTGGAATAAAACCGGATTCGGGATACTCTTAGGGGTAGTGAAACTCCTCCTTTCCCCCATCGCCTTTTTGGCCGCGGCTGCGACGCTGCTCGCCGATCCCGACATGAAATCCACCAAACCCGCCGATTCCACAGCCCAGGGCGCCGCGTGCGCCGTTGGGGCAAAGTCCGCCTGCGGCCTTCCTTCCAATGTCGTCATCGACATGTCGAAGGCCACCGTGAAGCACACGGATGCCGAATGGCAGAGGCTTTTGACGCCGATACAGTATCAGGTCGCGCGGGAGCAGGGCACCGAGCCGCCCTTCCGAAACGAGTACTGGGACCACCACGAGGACGGGGTCTATTTCTCCGTGTGCAGTGACACGCCCCTCTTCGACAGCCGCGACAAGTTCGACAGCGGGACGGGTTGGCCGAGCTTCTCAAAGCCGATCGAGCCGCTTTTCATCGTGGACCAGACCGACTCTTCCCTCGGCATGGTCCGCGACGAGGTCCACTGCGCGACCGATGGCGGCCACCTCGGCCACGTGTTCGACGATGGTCCGTCCCCGTCCGGCATGCGCTACTGCATAAACTCGGCCTCGCTCCGCTTCATGCCCCGCAAGCAGTACGACGCCTGGGTCACCACGCACTCGGCTCCCGCCGCGGCGAAGTGAAGGCCGCCCACGACCCGTCAATGCCATGCCACATCCCCGCCAGCTTCTCCCGCTGCTGATCCTCCTTTCAATGACGACACTCACAAACGCGGCCCGCGCCGACTCCATCGTTCTCGGTGGCGGCTGCTTCTGGTGCCTCGACGCCGCCTACAAGCTTCTTCCCGGCGTGACGCACATCGCGTGCGGCTACTCGGGCGGCTCCGTGGATAATCCCACCTATCCGCAGGTGTGCACCGAGGAGACCGGCCACGCCGAGGTCGTGAAGATTGACTATGACCCGAAGGTGACGTCGCTCGCCAAGGTGCTCGATTATTTCTGGCACGTGCACAACCCGACGCAGGTCGGCGGGCAGGGAAACGACATGGGCAGCCAGTACCGCTCGATCATCCTCTACGCCAGCCCGGCGCAGAAGGACGCGGCTGAGAAGTCCCGCGCCGAGGCCCAGAAGGCGTACAGCGACCCGATCACGACCGAGATCGTTCCCTTGGCGAAGTTCTGGCAGGCCGAGGACTATCATCAGGACTATTTCGAAAAGCACCCTGACGAGGGATACTGCTCCGTTGTGATCCGCCCGAAGGTCGACAAGCTGAAGCACATGCTCGATAGCGGAAAGTAGGAGTGCCGGGCGCCGCGTCAGCGCCCCACTTTGCATTTGCGACACGTTGGCGCCGGACGCAGATTCCGAAGATGGTAGGATGGTTGGGCGACCTCGGCCGGCTTTCTTGGGGACTTCTGTACTGGAACGTGCGCAAGACGCTCTTCCGAGTCCGAGGCGCGTCCGGAGCCGCGCCCTGCCAGCACCCAAGCGACTCGGGGATCGCGGGACAGACCGGTTGCGAGGCGTGCGTCGGCTGGCGCGATTCCGCCCGTTTTCGGAGGATGTGTCCCTTGCTGACGGCCGCCGCCGATGGCCGCCGGGTCTGCTCGGTCAACGCCGCGCAGGTGCGGCCCTTCTGGGGCCGCGCCTTCCTCTATTACGCCGGGTCCCTCCTCGTCCTCGCGCTTGTGGCCGTGATTGCGGTCTTCTCGGGGTTCCGGGCGATCGGCTACCGGGTACCCTTGAATGTCGTCGCGTGGCCGCCGGCCTGGCACCGCGTGCACCAGGCGCGGGCGGATTATTTCTACCGCATGGCGCTCCGGACGCTCGCCGCGGGCGACGTTCGCCAAAGCTACCTCGCACTGAGCCAGGTCTACACCCTGGACCCCGGGAATATCGACGCGGCCAACCTCCTTGCCCAGTTCACGCAAATATCAAACCCCGACTTTTCCGACGGCATCTATACGCGCCTGGTGCTCGGCCGCCGCGGGGACTACGAGGAGACGGCGCAGGTCTGGCTTCGCGCGCTCCTTTCGAGGGGTGATTTCTTGTCCGTGGGCAGCCTCTCGGGCGGGATGCTCTCGGAAGGCGGCAAGAACACCCCGGCATGGACGCAGGCGGTCCTCTTCGCCGAGAAGATGACCGGCGATGCCGGCGAGGTCGACCGGCTGCTCGTCGGCCCGGGCCGGATCCCCGACGAGGCCCGCTCGGTGCTCTCGCTCGCGAAATCTGTCCGCACCGGAAGCGTCGACGAGCGGCTGAAGATCGTGGGGCTTTATCTAGGGGGCGCCACAACGCCGTTTGAGATATACTATTCCCTTGGGCGGTCGGCGGAACTCGGCCGGGCCGCCGACGTCGTTGCATTTCTCGAGGGCCAGGGCGCGACGGCTCTCGACGAGTACGACCGCGAGTCGCTGAAGCTCGACGCATATTCCATCCTCGGCTGGCACGCGCTGGAGCAGAAGGAGATCGCCTATCTGCTGGATCGGGGAGTCACCGGCGCCGCCATCAACCTGATCGCGGGCCACCTGGTGCGGTATCCGGATGCCGAAAATGCGGCTCGGGCGTTCGATCTTCTGGAGCTGGCTCCGCTCGCGGCGACGCCCGACAATGCCGGATCCCACCTGGCGCTGCTCTGCATGGCCGGCGTGAACGGCCTCAACGCCCGAATGAAGCAGGAGTCCGACGTCGTTGCCGGCATCGTCGGAGGCGCGTTTCCGGCGTGGGAGCGCGTGCGCGAATTCTTCGAGAACAAGGCCCGCGAAAAGAATCCGGCCGCGATATTGCCCGCGCTTGGCCAGCTGCCCCTTGAGATGATCTACGCTCTCTCGGCGCACTGTCACGTGACCGTGAAAGCGGAAGCCGTCCGCTGAGCCGGAATATCCCCGTCAGCGTTCGTGGCCGTACGGGTCAGCCTGGGTCTCAATCGCCCGCTGGCGGCGCTCGATGTTGGCGACCACGTAACGCTCGTTGAGCTCGTTTAGCACCTCGTCAACGTCGCGCTCCTGCACATAGTGGGCCAGGGCGTGGGCCCTCAGGACCTCCCAGTAGCTTTCGAGCTCCTGGTTTTCAATCCCGGTGATCGCCTCAAGGGCGGCGGCCGCGCTCGCGTGGAAGTTGTTCAGCTTCTTCGAGACAACGTTGCGCGCATCCGCCTCCATTTCCTGGGCGGCTGGAAGAGCGTCCCGGTCATGCTGAAGGGCCATGTTGTCGACCCAGTTCACGACCCCCTTGATCGGGAGCTCGGCTAGTTGGACATCCTTGTAGGGGGAGTTGGCGGCGATCATCGCCATCGAGCGGGTAAGCGATTCGAGCTGGAGGGCCGTGCGGTCGAGGCTGTCGGCCCCCATGCGAAGCTCGGCGAAGGCCTGCGCTCGGTCGCCGAACGCAGAGCGGACTCCGCCAGCCGCGCCCGAGAACGATACCGAAACGTTCTTGATATTGCGGGCGAGCGCGAGGAGCTGCTCGCCGTAATGCTCGATCAGGCGATCCCAGGAGCCGACCGCCTCCGCTATCTTTCCGCTTCGCCTGTAGTTCTCTGAAACCTGCTTAAGGTAGTCGCGCAGGCGCTCTCGGATCGCGGTCTTCAGCCATTTCTCGATCGCCTCGAGCTTGCCAAGCCGCCCCTCGATAGCGGCCTCGGTGTCGAGAACCGTCTGCATCGAACTCTCAAACACCTCCCTCTGCTTCTTTGTGGCAAGGATGCCAAAAGGAGGGCGCGTCTCCGACACCTGTTGCTTTTCCGCGACCAAACGCTCCAACGCATCTTTCAAAGCGTTTCGGCAAAGGTCGAGGTACGCCTCGTCGCGCAAAAGCGAGATGACGTCGTCAGGCAGCGACATACCCGATGAGTGTGCGGGGGTTCATGACTGATTAGGATATTAAAAACGGACCAAAGTCCCTTCTGGTCAACCGGAAAGGCGTAAGTATGAGTACTGCTGGTCATTCGGACCAGCATCGGAGGCCGGTTCTTGACCCGCTGCCCAACCGCGGGATCATGCCCCCTGAATCGACCAAACGCATGAAATTCAGAAAATTGGGCCGCACTGGCCTCGATGTCTCAGAAATTGGCTTTGGCGCGTGGGCGATTGGCGGGGGCTGGGGGCCGCAAAGTGAGGCTGATTCTGTCGCAGCCCTGAACCGCGCGCTCGACCTCGGCGTTAACCTGATCGACACGGCCGCGGGTTACGGCGACGGGAAAAGCGAGCGCATCATCGCGGCCGTTCTCAAGGACCGGCGGGAGTCGGTCGTCGTCGCAACCAAGACACCGCCGACTGAAGGTCCGTGGCCCCCGTCGCCCTATTGCGTCGCCTCCGCGCGCTATCCCGAGAAATACCTCCGCGAAAACGTTGAGCAGCGCCTGCGGAATCTTGGGACCGACAGGTTGGACATCCTTCAGCTCCACACGTGGACGCGCGCATGGAACCGGGATCCTGGTCCGTTTGAGGTCCTTCGCTCGCTAAAGAAGGAGGGGAAGGTCCGCTTTGTCGGCATCTCAACCCCTGAGCACGACCAGAACAGCGTGATCGACCTGATGAGGAGCGGCTGGGTCGACGTCGTCCAGGTGATCTACAATATCTTCGAGCAGGAGCCTGCCGCGGAGCTTCTCCCCGTGGCGGCCGAAACCGGGACCGGCATCATCGTGCGCGTGGTGTTCGACGAGGGTTCCCTGACGGGCAAGTGGAACAAGGACACGACATTTCCGGAGGGCGATTTCCGCCGCAGCTATTTTGAGGGGGACAGGCTTGGCCGCGCCGTCGCGCGCGCCGACAAGGTTGCGCGGGATGTCGAGGGAAGCGGTTACACCCTTCCTCAGTCTGCCATCGCGTTCGCGTTGGCCCACGGCGCCGTGAGCACTGTCATACCGGGGATGCGCACCATCGCGCAGGCGGAGTCAAACTGCGGGGTCAGCGAACTTCCGCCGATGTCCCCGAAGCTCCAGGGCAACCTTCGCCCGCACAACTGGCGGCGTGCCTTCTGGTACGGGGGCAAGTAACGGGGACGGCAATAGGCTACCTAGCCCTTGGGCGGCCGCATGCGTGGTTGAGCCCGTCGATCGCGATCTCTCCGGAGCGCTGGCGAAAGGCGATTTTCTGCCACGTGCGTCCCGTCTCCTCCCAGATGCGCCCGTTCTGGAAGACGAGTGCCTCGGACTTCAGTCCGTTCTCGACGCCTCCCTTGCTGAGTGTCGAGAACTCCATGGGCTGGATCTCGTAGTCCATGCTCTCGCTCCGTCCTCGGCTCGAGGAGGACCCGAGGCTGGCGTGGCTCCCTAGGCTCAGGCTTGAGCCCATTCCCACGCTTCGGAGCGACTGAATGCGCTTCCCGACCAGGTCAGCCGCGAGCTGGTTCGTTTGGCGGTCGCTGTTCGCGTGGAATATCCTCGTCCCCATGTTGCCGAGGAGCGAATCGGTCATCGCCTTTCCGTCGGGACCGCCCCCGAGGGCGGCCGCAAGGCTCGGGTAGTTTTGCGTGAGATAGACGCTTGCGGCGCGGGAGGAGCGTGCGGTGGCCTGGAAGAGCGGGTCGTAGCGGCTTGTGAAATGCTGGCATTCGTCGGCCCAGATGAAGAGGGGGCGAGCCCGCCCGTCCCCGTTGTCGGCGCGCCTCTCGACAGCTTTCTGAAGGCAATATTTCCAGATCACCGCGGCAACCCTGCCCACCTCGGACCATTCCTTAACAGGGAGGTCGACCACGACGATCCTCCCGGCGATCACGTCCTCCGGGCAGAGCGTTGTCGCTTCGCAGAACAGCTCGCGCATCTTTCCCCGCATCAGGGCCTCGGCAAGCGTCGAGAACATCGCCACGATGCTGCCCCGTGTCTTTTCGCCCAGCGTGGGAAAGTGGCTGAGCCAGTAGCCCGCGACCTCACGGCAGTCGATCTCCCAGGATTTTCCGAGGGCCCGCTCGCGCGCGAGCTCCAGCTGGCGCCAGCAGCAGGACCGCGACCGCCACGAAGGTGAGCTGACGCTTGCCGTGTCTGCCGGGGCGCTCCGGACGACGTCGAACATGGCGTGGAGCGACACCGGCTCGCCGGCCATGACAAGAACGTCCACGCAATTCCTGACGAGGGACCTCATCGCCCGTTCCCAGAAGGGGTTTCCGCCCTGGGAGCGAGCGTCTCCCGAGCCGATGGAGGACACCTCCACGAAAAGGTTCACGATGTTCTCCGTCAGGCCTGCGCCTGCTCCCGAGCGAAGTGACTCGTAATGCATGAAGTTGAAGCTCCAGCCCTCGCTTCCTCCGAACATCACGAGATCCGATTCGCGGCCGGACTCCGCGGCATATGATCGCCACAGAGCCGGCTCGTCCGGCTTCGCGCACAGGACGAGGCCACCGAAACCCGCCGCGAGGAAGGATCTGGCGATCGCCCGCCCGCTTCCCGACGTCTTTCCGGACCCCGTGCCGCCGAATATCATCGTGCCCTCGCACGCGTCCTTGATGCGCCATGTGTCCTTCCCCATGGAAATGAGCCCCTGCAGATCCGGCCAACCGAGGAGGGGAGGGCACGCCGCACTCAAAGGCTTCTGCCTCCGATCTCCTGCTCGCACGCCAACCGGGAGTCGGCGGCATTCTCGAACAGGTCGTCCAATGAAGCCAGGGCGACCCTGTGCCCCGGGCCTGTGCGTCCCTCGCATGGGCCCCCGACGGCGGTGTCGCGCTCCGTGCGCTCCAGCTCCACACCCAGGAGGATCCGGGACTGCCGGAGCTGCTCCCGGTCCGCGCCTTCGACGAGGTGATCGATCGTGGCCAGTATCCTCCGCAGCGACACAAGCGGGTCGCGGGGGCCCACGCTGACGATCCTCTCATTCACCTCCCGTAGGGTTGCGTCGAATTCGCGGGCCAGCTGCCCGGAGATGCCCGCTTCAGTTCTTTCTCGGGCGGAAGGGGCGCCAAGCTCCGGATCGCCGGGCAGCTGGTTGGCCGCCTCGAGCGATTCAATGCTGGGCGCATGGCAATGGGCTGGGTCGAGTTCCGGGCCTGGGAATAGGGCGGACTCAAATATGTCCGCCTTGGCGCGAAGCGCGGACCTGTCCAGCAGCTCGAGCGAACCCGGGCAGTAATGGCTGAGGTGCTCCCTCACTGCGCTCCTCCACGGACCCTGTGAGGGTATTTCGATCTTTGCCGGCTTGTAGAACGAGAGCGAGCGGGCCAGGAGCGACTCTAGCTGCTCGGACATGGCCGCGATCACGGCCGGAGGCAGCTCGCCGCAAAGCCGTTCCACCGAAGGCGGCCGGTCACCCACGACGGCCCGTTCCAGTATCCGAAGGACCGCTATGCGAGGGGCCTCGATTGCCGCCACGAGCCGCGGGCAAACGCCCTCCACGCGGAGAAACGCATTCGGCTCGCCGCACATCTCCGCATGATATCCCAGATCCGTGAGAAGTCCGGCCTGTTGCGCGATCCAATTCTGTTTTGCCTTCCGGCCCGAGCGGGTGAGGGAGCCGGGGTCGATGCATTCCAGGCTTCCTGGGGTATTCCCGAACGACGTGAAATTGAGGACTCGGGAATGCACGTGAAGGAAGGGCATGAGCCACCTGTTATTTGGCTCCGCAAATTGGCCCGTTAACATGCGACCCGTCTCGCGGGAGCCCGAGGCCCTGGGGGCGCGCGAGCAGATTCCCGTTTCCACTCGCGCGCAGAAGTCGTCGTTCAGCGCCACAAACCTCTCGACGATCCGCCGGTCGCCGGCAACGAGGGCGAGGGCGGAGAGGGACGGGTCTGCCACCTGGACGAAGTCAAATGCCCCGAACTTCCTGGAAGGGCGGCAGTATTCACGCGGCAGGGGTCGGTGCGGCGGGACATTCCCAATCTGATAGTGGTCCGGACCAAAGCCTGGGACCCACGGAATCGACGCATGATAGAGTTTTCTCCAGCGCGGGAGGTTCAGGTTCTCGGCAAGGCTTGCCAACGTCGAACCCAGCTCGCCGACGCAGTACGGCTTGGGAAAGGGCGCGAGGATCGCCGCGTCGGCGCCGAGGAGAAACCTATGGTAGTGGGAATGATGGCTTGAGTTTACAGCCAGCGGAAAGGGGTAGTTGGACCTCTCCATGTCGATTCCCTCAATGAAGCGGACCGCTTGTGTAGCTGGTGGTCCGGGTCGTCTTGTCAGATTTTTTGGTCGCCGCGGAATCGTCCGCAAGGATCACGCCCGCCGAAGGCGTCCCAACGGCAAATGAAATTATAACAGGCTGTGCCGGAAGATATTGTGAATTTCCTGGCTGTGTTGCGATGACGATCACTTCCCCGGGCGAACCTGAGGGTGTGAGCAGGTTTGCTGCGAGCGCCGCCGGACCGGAATCGAGCGTGAGCGAGACGGGAAGGCCGCTCGACGCGGTGACGGAGAGGGTGAACGCAGGCGTTCGCGTGGTCACGGGCCCAGGCGGCACAAACGTTATCGTTTGGGGCAGGAGCGGCGCGAAGTGGGCCACAATTGATTTGTCCGAATTCATTAGAACCGAAATCGACGGGCCCCCGACTGTCACATCGCCGCTCCAACCCGTGAAGGAATTGCCCGGTGCTGCGGTCGCGACGGCCGTCGCCTGGCTATTCGGGGGGTAATTGCCCCCGCCCGCCACGGTGCCGCCGCCGGAGGCGATCGCGGACAGGGTGTAGAAAGGGGTCTGCACCGTCACTGTGGCTGTTGCAGTCGGGGAGGGGCCGTAGTTTGCGTTACCGGTGTCGAGCACCGTCACCGCATAAGTTCCGGGCGTGGGGAAGACGACCGCCTGCACGGCGCCCCCTCCCGATGCCAAGCCTCCCCATGTGTAATTTCCCGTGACGCCTCCCGAGGCCTCAAACGAAACGCTCTGGCCTGCCACAGCTGTTGCCGTTGCCGGCGAGATCATGATCGCCGTCTGGGTTGCCCGTCCGATCACCACGGCGTGGCTGGACGTGGCGGACAATCCCGCAGCGTCGGTCGCTATTGCCCGAAGCAATGCCGCTCCCACCGAGCCGAAGGGATAAGAGACGCCTTCCGAGTCGGACGGGTTTGACGGCCTGGGATTGGATGCAATGTCCGCCCAGATGTTCCCATTATCCTCCGAGACTTGGATGACGACGGACGAGATCGGGTGGCCGCCGGGTGACATAGTAGCCACGGCACCGATGCTGACGGCTTGGAAGATTGTGGCTGAGGACGGGGCATTGAGGACGATCGTTGGCGGAGACGGTACTGGCGTTGCCGTGGGTGTCGGCGTTGGAGTGGGCGTCGGTGTGGGTGTTGGAGTCGGCGTGGATGTTGGAGTCGGCGTTGGAGTCGGCGTTGGCGTTGGAGTCGGCGTGGGTGTTGGCGTGGGTGTTGGCGTGGGCGCATTGACCGTTCCACCTCCGCCAGTGTCGCGCGTATTGGTCGTGATGGCGCTTGCGGACTGGCGGGGAAGCGACCTCGTCTGGACCCACAGCCTTAGCGTGTACGCGCCGGGGGCGGGACCGGAAATATTCCAGGTTGCATGCATGATCCCGTCGGCCGGCGTGCCGTTTGCGCCCTCGATGTGGATCGCGGACGTGACGTTCGAAACTGACCCCGCGCCGGTGACCGTGACGACAGGTGTCGTTCCATTGGCCGTGGCCACGACAATCGCAACCGTGATCCCGTGGCTGTCGACGAGGTCGACCTCCCCGGGTGCGCTGACGGTCGCGCCAGGGGAATCGTCGCAGGTCCAAAGGACGCCGAAGTTCAATATGTACCCTCCTGTGCCAAGGGTGATCGCCTCTGTCGTATACTGGGCCCGGGCTAGGGGCGCGGCTCCGCAGAAAATCGCGAGAAACGATCCAAGTGCGAACCATCGTGCAAATGTTGTCGTCATGGCCGCATGGATGATTAACACGTATGATACGACAAGTCTAAAATAGCCATCTTAACAACTATTTCTTCCCGCTGCTCACCTGTCCACCGTTGCCTGCGCGCGCCTCCCGCCCAGAATGATGAATGTCCCGTCGAGGCCGCAGAGCCTGCGCAGCTGGGCCCGCAATGGGGCGCAGGCGCGCCACGGGGGAATAAAGGCGTCGCCCGGGTGAATTGTGATTCCCGCAATCTTTTGGGGAAATCGGAGGCAGTGGGCGGCCCAGTGGACCGGGTTCCAGTCGCCGAACCACCACGGCGGGATCCCGCCGTCGGCGGTTGCCGGCATGGCGATGCATTTCCTGTAGAGCCAGGGCCCCTCGGCTGGAGCGAATATGACGTGGAAGGGCGGGAGCGTCCGGAGCTCCCTGCGTGGGAGTAGAGGCCTCTCCGAGAAAGCGATGTTCGTCGTCCGGCCGCTCTCGCCGTGGGAATAGGAGACTTCGCGGGCAATCCGCCCGCTTACCAGGTTGGAGCTTTCGTCAGCGCATTCCTCGGTGGCAGCCTGGCATATCCAGCGGTTGCGAAGGTTTGCGATCAAGGGCGACGCGTTCTCCCTGCCGCCCAGCTTGAGCCATACGGAATTCTGCGACTGCGTCGCGGCGTAGACCGCTCCCCGCGCCTCGCGCACGACGTCGACATCGCAGTCGGCTCGGACAGCGTGGCGCTGCCATTCATCCTGCTCGACAAGGACGATGTTCCGGTTGAGCCAGTCAGGATGGTCCGCGCGGTGGTCGAACCTCTCGAGGACGATCTGGTAGGCCAGCGTCTTCATCAGCGTGGCCACGTACCTCCTTTGGACCGCAAACTTCTGCGGGATCGCCAAGGAGACGACCTTGCCGAGCTGGATATCGCGGAGATCGAACGTGCTGTCCGAGCAGAATACACTGGCGATTTCGGACTCGGCAAAGGGAACCAGGAAATTGTAGAGGGTGCTCCGGACCCCGCCGAGCTGGTCGGAGGGCTGGTTCCAGTAGTTGTTCTCGAGCTGGAAGCGCGCCTCGACCAGGGCGTCGGAGGCTTCCAACCCCCGGTGCCGGGCGCAGCAGCCGACAAGGTATCGCCGGTAGCTCTCCTGGACCGTCAGGATGTCGAGCAACGTCAGGAGGCTGGGGTTCCCGTCGAGGCACGTCCCATGGACCCAATCGGATGCGGCCGCCGCTTTCACGGCGCGTACAAGCCGGATTCCCCAGGCGATCTTGTCCCTCGCCTGAGGAATGAAGAACTCGTCGCGGGTCCCGGCCTCCTCGACCGAGAGCCCCGTCTCGACGATGATCTTCGCGTATGTGTCTGCCGGGATCCTGTCGATTGACATCAGGTTGAACCTGACCGCTGGGGCCCACTCGCGCGGCGCCCATTGCGGGCGCGTGCGCAGTATGCAGAGGTCCTCCTCCCTGCCATGGTGGCGAAGGAGCGACTCGATGGCCTGCCACTCGTTTCCCTTCTCACCGCACACGAACCCGCCCCACGGCGGAATCCTGAACCGGGCGCGCCGGCAAGGGTCGGCCGCCGCCTGCATGCTCTGGGCGCTCTGCTCGCAGGCGCTCATGAGCACCCCGATCCGATCCCCCGCGCTCGGCCCCAGTCGACGGATCTCGGCCCGTGCCGCCCGTGCCGACATCCTATGGCCCTCCCTGATTTTCTCAAAGTCGCGCCTTAGCGAACTGGCGGCCCAATCCGGGCGCTCGACGCCGGATTCATTTATGCAGAGGGAATGAAGCCTCGGCATGATGCAGGCGAGCGTCTTGCCCGACCCGGTGGCCCCGGTCACGCATCCGCCCCTGCAGCCGGCGTTGCGGTCGACCTTTATCCCCGCATAGGCGTACATGGCCCCGGGTATCCTGAGATAGATCGGGTGCCGCTGCTTCGGCCCCAGGACGACATGGGCCAGCGCCGCCCAGGCAACGGGCCCTGACCACCATTCGAGGCGCGCCAGGGCTTGGGCCGCCCGCGCATGGAAAGTGCCCTGCAAACAGGCCGGAGACCAACCGATGGGCGTGACAACCCCCAGGCATTGGAGCAGGTGGGCCAGGAGCGCGGCCCCGCCGGCAATGGCGGCGGACTCCATGAGCCTCGCCAGAACATAGCGCGCGTATCGCAACCGGGTCATCCCCGGACGCGAAATTAACCCAAAATATTAGACAAGTCTAAAAAATTCCGGCTCAATGCCAGCGGCCGCCGTGCCACGCCCACCCGCGGGAACCCCTGGACCAGCCCCCGGATACCCATGCGGCGCCGCGGAAAGGCCGGGGCGCGAAATGACCGGCGTTCCAGGCCCACGCGCCGTGCCAGCCCCAGAAACCACCCACCCAGACGTAGTCGGGATAGGGTGCGATCGGGACATACTCAGCAATGGGCGCGGGCGGCTCATCGGCCACGACCGTTCCGTCGTTCATCTCAGGCATCGACGGGGCCGGCGAGGAAGGGGAGGGGATCGCCGCGTTGGGAGGAACCGGCGGCGGCTCGGTGGCACCGGCCTGGGGCGCCACGTTTTCGGGCCCACCTGGAGGCATGGGACGGTTCTGAGACTGCGAGGCCGGGGCGCCCACGGTCCAGGTTCCATCGGCCCAGACCCAGCCCGAGCTGCCCGGGGCCCAATGGCCGGCGATCCAGACCGCACTTGGCGACGGCGGCATCTCCCAATGACCCGCCACCCAAACCCAGCGCTGGGCGACATTGTTCCAGTGCCCTGCCATCCAGACATAGCCGGGGCCGGGAGCGGGCGTCACCCTCTCCTGCGGCGTTCCCTGAGGGGCCTCGTAGACTACCGGCCGAGCGTAAGCGGGTGCCGGATAATAATATCCGGTGAATGGGAAAAAAAGCGGAAGCGGAACCGCAAAATTCAGCCTAAACCCGACGTAGGCGCTCGCGGGCGCAGGCGCGCCCAAAGCAAGCGCTGCCGGAAGAAACAGGAGGGTCTTGTAATTCATGGCGTTATTTCCTTTCCGAATAAGACGCGTCTGGATGGCGAAAGGATACACCGCGGGTGTTCCTTTTGCAAATGCCCCCCAACGCCTCCGGGGGGAACCCTCCTAGCTTAAGATTGGCTTAGGTACCGTCCCCGGAACCCGGCGCATGTCACCAAAAGAAAAAGTCACCGCGGTAAAAGGCGGTCGTGCTCGGCGATCCGGCTGGCGTGTGGTTCTTGAAATTGAGGTCGTAGGTCATGACGCGGTTTTTCGGCTGGATATAGATCCCATGGCCGGCGCCGGACCCGAGGTAGGATCCCGTGAAATACTTGGACGTGAAAAGCTGCCCGAGCGAACCGTTCAGCGTCAAGGTCAACGGCACCTTGACCCCGAGGGGAACCAGGGGGTTCACAGGCGGCCCGAACGGGTCATAGAACCAGTCCTCGATCATGCGAACGAGGTTCTGGGCGCCGCCGCTGCCTAGGCTCGCCGGGACATTGGTCGGTGTGTTTCCCGTCAGGATCGCGGCGTTGATCTGCATGCCGTCGACGGTGGCCGCGTTGACGGCGGGCTCAATTGTGGGATGCGCCGCGTTGATGGCGACCTGCGCCGGATAATTTGTATCCGGGAAATTGGTACTCATTTTCGCCTCCCGAAGCCCGCTGGTGTCGCCCGTCAGGGGCTGGAGCGACGTGTTGCTGTTGAGGTTCCAAACCTGGGAAAGCGCCGTGATGGCATCGCCCAGGATCGCCGCCGGGTTGGTCTTCTGCACGCCGTCGATCAGCGTGCTGCCCGTATTGAAGTCACCCTGGACATAGACGCCGTTGTTGGAGACCACCGAGAAGCCCAGAGGATTGCCGTTCTGGTCGTTGAAGGCAGGGGTCGAGGTCCCATTCGTAAGCCGGATGCCGTTCAGCGTGCCCGACGGGTTGTTGGTCGAGTCGGTGGCGTCGTAAATATAAACAACGCCATTGTAATTCTGCTGAAGCACGCCGGTCATCGCACCCGTATTCAGGGCAACATTGAGGTTTCCAATATCGAGGGTCGTCAGGTTGACGCCGTTCGCGGCATTGCCCGAGACTTCGCGCGGATCGACAAAGTTCTGGCGAACGCCTGTGATGACGTCGGTCGAGGCGCCCGTGGGGTGGGTGATCGTGGCGAACTGGGGGACGTTGTTGTACATCTGCAGGTTGGCGACGTTCCTCGGGGTGGTCGCGTCCGGCGCAATTCCGACGTCGATCTGCAAGTTTGCCGCGATCACCGGCCCCGGGTGGATCTGTCGGACCGTGATGACTATTCCCGCGTTGTTGTACATTCTCTTTCCCGCGACGGTCTGGTCCTCGGCCAAATCATTGCCCGTGGGGGTCCCGTCGTCAGTGGGGGGCGGCGCGATGACGGCGCGGTAGACCTCATTGGGATCGACCACCCCCTGGGGGTCGGTGTACGCCAGAGCGTAGGCGGGGTTGTTGACGTCCGCCTGCACGTCGACGCCGCCTACGAAGCTCGACTGCGCGGCGAGCTTGCTCACCTGGATCTGCCGCTGGGCGGCCTGGTTAACGGGCGGCGCCGCCAGGGGATTGGGATTATAGATAGGGTCGTCGATCCCGTTCGCGGAACCCAGCAGGAGATAGTCGTGCTCGCCCGAGGTCGCGTCTGCCGCGCCGTTATAGTCCTGGAAAAAGGCGACTGAGTCCGACAGCGTGAGGGTGAAGGGGCTTCCGTTGTTGTCCTGGGCCCCGAGATAGGCGCTTGAGTTCGTGGAAACGGGCCCGTTGATGGTCATGTCGCCGCCCGCGCCGATCTCAAGGTTGCCCTGATAGAACACGGCGTACTGGAAGAGCGACGTGCTCGAGTACACAAAGTGCCTCCCTGACTTATAGGTCACGTTTCCCAGGAGGGGAGCGCTCACGGTCGCGCTCGTCTGGACCGTGAAGTAGTAATTCCGTCCGATCGACGTCGTCCCGGGAAGGATACCCGTGGCGCCGCCATCGGTCGTGCCATTGATGAAGGCGAATTGGATGTCGCGGCTGACCGACCAAGGATTGACTGCGTTCTGGAAGACCTGGGCCTGCGGTTGCAAAGCGGACCCCAGGTAACCCAAGCCGATGAAGTTCGTGCGGATGCTTGCGACCGGGTCCTTGTGGAGGAGCATTCCCTTCCAGGTGTAATACATGAAGTCCATCTCGCTGTCCGCTATCTCCTTGCCCTGGTCGAGCATGGCCTGCCTCACGGAGTTGCGATAGGTATTCAGACTGTAGGACAGGATGCCGGCTGCCGCGAAAGTGAGGATCACGATCACAATCATGGCTGCCAGCAGCGCACTGCCCCGGCGTGTATCACGTTTGAATGAGTTCATCTTCATGGCCATCAGTAGTTTCTAGTCATCCGGCGGGGGCGACGGAGTGGGTGTGGGCGACGGAGTCGGCGTCGGCGTCGGTGTAGGCGACGGTGTGGGCGACGGCGTGGGCGTCGGCGACGGCGTCGGCGACGGTGTGTGCGTGGGCGAAGGCGTGGGCGACGGCGTCGGAGTCGGTGTGGGCGACGGTGTGGGTGACGGCGTCGGCGACGGTGTCGGCGAAGGCGTATGCGTCGGCGAAGGCGTCGGCGAAGGTGTGTGCGTCGGCGAAGGCGTCGGCGTCGGCGTGGGCGACGGTGTCGGCGAAGGCGTATGCGTCGGCGAAGGCGTCGGCGACGGTGTATGTGTCGGCGAAGGCGTCGGCGTCGGCGTGGGCGACGGTGTCGGCGACGGTGTGTGGGTCGGCGAAGGCGTCGGCGTCGGCGTCGGCGACGGTGTCGGCGAAGGCGTATGCGTCGGCGAAGGCGTCGGTGTGGGCGACGGCGTGTGCGTGGGCGAAGGCGTGGGCGACGGTGTGGGTGTCGGCGACGGTGTCGGTGTGGGCGAAGGGGTCGGCGAAGGCGTATGGGTCGGCGAAGGTGTGGGCGTCGGGACTGGTGAAGGCGTGTGGGTGGGCGACGGCGTGGCTGAGGGTGTCGGGGTCGGCGAAGGAGTCGGCGTCGGCGTGGGCGACGGTGTCGGCGACGGCGTCGGCGACGGCGTGGGCGACGGCGACGGTGTCGGTGAAGGAGTCGGCGTGGGCGAAGGCGTCGGCGTCGGCGTCGGCAGGTAAATCAGCGCGAATGACTTGCCGGACTTGTTGGCGAACACGGCGTTCACGCTGTTGTTCGAGTAGAAACTCGACTGTCCGGCCTGGACATTGACGCCCTCAACGCCGCCCGCGGCGTAGCCCGTCGGAATCGTCAACGCCAGACTGACGCCGACATAGACGGAGCCGTCGCCACCTTGGCCGACCCCGCTGCCCAACGGCACTTTTGGCTGCGCATAGAAGGGATATTGGTTTGCCCCGCCGACCTGCGGAAGCGACTTCGCCACGACGACCGTGGCCGGGAGTGCCAGTTGAGGCGGCTCCGCTACAGTGCTCGGATACCACCAGAGCTCGACGTCGTGTGTGGTCGGGTCCGTCTGGACGGCGTAGGTGCGCTGGCGCTGGATCGTCTCAACCGTCAAAGCGGGGAGGTCGGGTGCGGACGAGGAAATTCCGGCAAGGGTGTAAAGCGGCGCGGAAAGGAAGACGGTCCACTGGCCCGAACCGTCAGTCGAGCTGGGGCTGGTCACCGACGCGATCTGGACGCCGCCGTAAGGAAGGTTGAGTCCGGGGAAGTCGATGTAGTCGCCCGGCTGCGGCACCAGGAAATCCGGCGCAGCGGCGGAGACGAGATTCAGCACTATACCCGGGCTCACGCCGTAAGTGACGGGAATGGTTGCGGGATTGGTGGCCTGGCCGCCGACGGGTATGCGGTAATTGAAGCCCTGGTAACCCAGGCCTGGGTTTCCGGGCGTCGGGGTCGGCGGGTAGACGTAGGCCGGGTTCGGCCCGAAGAAATTGCCCTGGGGCGTGGGCGAAACAACGTTCAGGTCCGCTGACCGGGCCATCTCCTTCGACATGTGCTCAAAGACATACCGGCCCTTTGTGGTCGTATCGTTGATGGCCGTCGTCTTCGTCGTGCTGATCACGCCGTTTACCAGGAACGCCACGACGGCGATCATCAGGATGCAGGCAACGGCCAGCGTCACGATCATCTCCACAAGGGTGAAGGCCACCCTGGGCGGATTCTTGCGAACTCCATCCTTTTCACTGCCGGAATTCTTATCGGGGGAAATCATGGGATCGCTCTCACAGCCGTCATTGTAAGGGGAGGCATCTGAACTCCCTGGAAAGTGTACGATACGGTAAAGTCAGCCTGGAGCATGTACCCGGCCGGCGCATTCTGCGTGATGAGCGTCTCCGCACCGCCGACTTGGGGATAAATATACTGCACGAGGCGCGTCACGGTCGCCTGGATGGGCGCCCCCGAGGTATCGCCCAACTTGACGTAATAATACAGTCCCAGCGGGTCCGGGGAAAGCGTACCCGACGTGCCGTCCGAATTGGTCCAGGTCAGTCCGGTCCCGAGAGGCGTCGCGGCGCCCAAGCCGTCGACCGTGGGCGTGAAGAGCGTGAGGGCGTTGCCGTTGCCATCGAACGACTGCTGGGTAAGGAACTGGTCGGACATCGACTTGATCACGTAGCGGGCATGGTCCCTGAAGCGGGCCTTCGCCGCCACACGGTAAGAACCGATCAGGACCTCGAGGATGCCGAGAATGATCATCGACAGGAGCACCGTTGCGACCATGACTTCAACAAGCGTGAATCCCCGCCGGAAAGCGGCGTGGCGGGAGCCCTCGGAGGGACCCTGCACTGGCGCATATTTCATGAGTTGCACGTTGGAGAAGCTGTCAGCTGGACCTGATTTTGCTCGTCGTAATAGCATTGCAAGTGGGTGGCTCGTTCAACGCAATTCGTCGTCAAACTATCGTAATACGTAACTACCGCAAAGGCGCATGCAATACCTCGGACTGCTGTTTACGCTAGCACTTTTGGCGGTGAATCTGTGGGGTTTGATGCTGGCTGCCGGACTCTATTGGCGCAACCGTTGGTTTGCGCTGGTCCTCGGTCCAATTGTAGCGGTGACAGGCATCTACGCGATTGAGTGCCACTGGGGACTGGGCCGTTCGCTTTCGGGGCTTTGCCTATTCTCCACGCTTCTCTCCATCGCGATGATTGTCGTCAGCGCGACCGACTGGGAGCCGGCGTCACTCGGTAGGGGCGCGATTGAACGTGTCAGGGCTTGGCGGGCTGAATTCGCCCCAAAAAGAGTTGCCGGGTGCCTGGCGGTCGCCGCCGCTTTCTTCAGTTATGCGATGCTCTGGCGTTTCACCTCTCCGAGCATCGACGGCTCCTCGGAGAAGATCGCGGACTTCTCATTCATCTGCAGCTACCTCACGGGGCAGACGATCCCTGTGCCTGATGTCTGGCTCTTTCCCTACCCCTCGACGCAGTATTACAGCTTCCAGCACTACGGGGCGGCGCTCATGGGCCGAGTGCTGTCGATCACTCCGGGCGAGACGTACAACCTTGGGTTCTGCCTGCTGATCGCCCTCGGCGGGACGGCGTTTACCGGAACCGTGTTCATGGTCGCCCGAAAATTCTGGGTCCGCGCCCTTGTCATAGCCGGATTTGCCCTGGGCGGTATGGGAACGACTCTCCTCGTTCACCTGACCGATACCTCCGTTCACCCGTGGACCAGCATGCGCTTCATCGGAAGCGCACCGATGGACAAGCCTCCGGTGGGAACATGGCTCAGGGCCTACCAGTCGAGGTTCGAGCATCTGGAACTGCCCGGAGAGCCGTTTTCCTACTCCATTTACCTCGGCGACTACCACGCGCCGCTCTCCGGCTACTATCTCCTCGGGCTTTGCGCCATGGCCATGCTGCTCTGGTCGAAATGCCGCCAGAAACGTTACGCAGTCGTCGTGGGATGCACGCTCACGTGGACCGTGCTCGCCAACACGTGGGCGCTGCCGCTCCAGGCGCTCGGCATCGCCGCGTGGCTCTTGTTCAGCCTCATGGACTGGCGGATTCTTATTCCCTCCGTCGCCGCGGGTTCGGCGGCCATCTGGCTTGTCGCGTGGGTTTACCTCTCGGATTTCACTGCATCGGCGGCGGGCTACGGCGCCGTCTTCCGAATGGTGCCTTGGGGGGAGCACACGCCGCCGCTTCTGCTTTTGATTTTCATGCTTCCGACGATCGTCCAGATTCTTCTTGGCCTGTTCTCGGGAAGCGTGCAGGGCCGCCGCCTCGGGATGCTATGGCTCACGTTCCTGTTGTTCACCGAATACTTCTACGTGGACGACGTGTACACGGGAATCTACGACCGGTTCAACACCACGCTCAAGTGGTGGCCCTGGGTCGCGGCCGGGACACTGATGACCCTCGGGCCCTTCGTCCTCGAGCGCGCCAACCGGCGCTGGGTCCGCGTCACGGGCATGCTTTTCTGCTTCTATCCCTGCTTCTACGTCTTTGACCTCTGGCGGCCGTTCCTCAGTGCGCCTAGGGAATACATGGGGCATATGGAGGGGGCGTCCTACCTCACCAAGGACGAATTCCCGCGCCTCATGCTCGGCCGGCTGAAAGTGGAGAAGCCCGGCGTGGTGGCGGAACGGCCCGACAATGCGGGCGCGTTCACCAATTCGGCCGTCATCCCGCTTTTTGCGGGCCAGCGGATGTGGCTCGGCTGGTTCGGCCACGAGCTCCTTTGGCGGGAATTCCGTGAGGACGTCAGGCGGCGCCATGACAACCTGGTGGCCCTCTTCGACGGTGAAATGCCCGACGCCGGAAGGTGGCTCGTCTCGCAGGGAATAGACTATGTCCTGTGGTACCGGCCGGGCGACACACCCGATCTTTGGGACAAGATGAATAAGTCGGTCGGCCCCCAGTATATCTGGTGCGACATCCTGACGTACGAGAACGGGAGCGAGGACAGTCGGCGGGTGGGCCTGTGGAAGCGCGTCTCGCCCGTTGCGCGCTGACGGTCCGGGATTACGGCTTCGCGCCGCTCAGCTTGTCGAACGTGTGAAGGGCCGCGCCGACCACCTGGTCCATGTTGAGGTAGCGGTACTGCGCCAGCCTGCCGATGAAGGTCACGCCCTTCTCCCTCTCGGCCAGCTCGCGGTAGCTCGTCGCGAGAGAGTCGCTCTCGGGTCCCGGGATGGGATAGTTCGGATCGCTCTCCCCGGGCCTGTATTCCGCGGGAAACTCGCGCACCAGGTTTGAGCAGCGGCTCTGCTGCCCGGTGACATGCTTCAGCTCGACCGTCCTCGTGAACGGCTCCGATCCGGGATAGTTCACCTGGAGAACGGGCTGGACGAACCCGGACTCGGGCACGCTGCCCGCGTCCAGTTCCTCGAGAGCGTATCGCGCGGTCCGATACGGCAGGGCGCCGAACTTGGAGTCAAAATACTCATCGAGCGGCCCGGTGTAGATCAGGTGGCGGTGGCTGATCCTGGGCAGGATTTCCCTGTAGTCCGTCCCGAGGCGAAGGTCGGCCTTCGAGGCCTCGAGGATCGCCTCGAACATCGGATGGTAGCCGAGCTTGGGCAGCGCCTGGAACTCGTCGCGAAAATAGCGCTCGTCGAGGCCCGTGTGTATGGGGATGCGCCGGCAGACGGACGCGTCCAGCGCCTCGGCGGGGCGGCCCCACTGCTTCTGCGTGTAGCCCTTGTAGAAGAACTCATAGAGGTCGACGCCGACGGCCGACAGGATCGCCTCCTTGGAGTTGGCGGGCGACGCGATGGGCACGGCGCTGCGCGCGAGGTAGGCCTTGAAGTCATCCTCCGTCGCCGTGGGATTGCGGCTGAACTGGCGGAAGGTGCCGAGGTTGATCGGGAAGCTCCAGTATGTTCCGCCCGCGAAGACGTTCACGCGGTACTTTGCGTCGTGCCACTCGGTGAACCGGCTCAGGTACGTGCGGACGAGCACGGAGTTGGTCCGGAAATAATGCGGGCCGTAGACATGGAAGAAAAGCCCGTTGCGGTCCTTGCGGTCATGGCAGTTGCCCCCGATGTGGTCGCGCCGCTCAACGACAAGGCAGCTGCGGCCGAGCGAGCCCAGGCGCTCCGCGAGCACGAGGCCCGAGAGGCCCGCACCGACGATGAGGTAGTCGTAGCTGTCTCGCATTCCCTAGTGGCCCAGCCTGAAAAGGTCGCGGTGCAGCCGCAGGGCCTTCGGCGCGAACCCCCACATCCGCACGGTCGGGTGGCCGCCTTGGCGGTCGCGAAAGTGAATCGGCACCTCCTCGAAGCCCTCGGGCTCGAGGAGAAGGGCCATGGCGATGTTCGCTAGGTTGAAGTCCGGGGGAATCCTTCGGGCGGCCGCGGCGGCCTGCTGGGCGCGGTAGAGCCTGAAGGGGACGTTGGTGTCATTGAGCCGGGTCCCCCGCGTGATCTTAAGCGAGGCGCGAAGGATCGCGCTGATCACCCGGCGCGCCCTCCCGTCGTCCCGGCTTGTCCGCCTCCCGTAAACCGCGGCGGCCTTGTCCCGCCTTTCCCAGACGCTCGCGAAGCCGGCCGGGTCGCACTGGCCGTCGGAGTCTATCTGGAAGATGTGGGTCGCACCCATTCCCGCGGCCTCAATGTATCCGGCGAGGCAGCTCTGGCCGTGCCCCCTGTTCAAATGGCGAAGCACCCGGAGCTCGGGCCAGCCGAGCGCGGCAACGCGGCCCGGCGTCCCATCGGTCGAGCCATCGTCGACCACGAGGATCGCGAATTGTCCGTCGCCGACGGTCGTGGCTAGTTCCGCCCGCCATTCGATCAGGACGGGAACGATCGCGTCCTCCTCATTATATACAGGCACGACGAGAACGAGTTGAAGTGGGGTGGGCACGGTGCGTTCGCGTTTGGGCCTGTGGGACTGTGCGCGTGATCGTCGCAGTCCCGGGCTAATTGTTGCAACGCCAAAGCCTTGCCTCCCGCGACCTCCTGCCGCGGAAGCGAGTCATTGAAGGAATTTTAACGGCGCCCGCGCGGGCTACGCGGAGTCCGGAAGCGAAGGGTAGTCGATATAGCCCTTTGGGCCCGGGGCATAGAAGGTCTCGGGATGCGGCTCGTTCAAGGGGGCCCCCAGGGCGAAGCGCCTGGGCAGATCCGGGTTAGCGATGAAGGGCGTGCCAAACGCGACCGCATCCGCCTCGCCCCTGGCTATCACCGCGTCGGCCGTCTCCCGCGAGAATTTCTCATTTGCGATGTAGATGCCCCCGAATGCGGCCCTGAGCTGCGGGCCGATGCGGTGGGCGCCGAGCGACTCGCGCACGCAGATGAAGGCGATCCCGCGGCGCCCGAGTTCCCTGACGACATGGCTGAACGTCGCCAACGGGTTTGAGTCCTTCATGGACTGGGCGTCGCCGCGCGGGGCCAGGTGCATGCCCACCTTGCCCGCTCCCCAGACGGAAATGACGGCATCCGTCACCTCGAGCATCAGACGCGCCCGGTTCTCGATGCAGCCGCCGTAGCGGTCCGTCCGGTGGTTCGAGCCATCCTGAAGGAACTGATCGAGGAGATAACCGTTGGCCCCGTGGATCTCGGCGCCGTCGAAGCCGGCGGCGAGCGCGTTCGCGGCTCCTTGCCGGTACGCCTCGACCACGCTCGGAATCTCGGAGGTGTCCAAGGCGCGCGGCGTGACATAGGGCCGCTGGGGGCGCACGAGCCGGACCATTCCTTCCGGCGCAATAGCGCTTGGCGCCACTGGAAGCGCCCCGCCCAGGAAGCTCGGGTCGGAGACGCGGCCGACATGCCAGAGTTGCAGGAGCATCCGGCCGCCGGCGGCATGCACGGCGGCTGTCACCTGTCTCCAGCCCTTGACCTGCTCCTGAGACCAGACGCCCGGAGTGTCGGCATATCCGACCCCCATCGGCGTCACCGACGTGGCTTCGGATATGATCAGGCCGGCGGACGCGCGCTGGGCATAATACTGAGCCATGAGCCCGTTGGGCACTCGCTCGACGCCCGCGCGCGAACGGGTGAGCGGCGACATGACGATGCGGTTGGGGAGGCGAAGGTCGCCGACCGTTAAGGGATCGAGAAGGCTTGGCATCGGCTAGGTGCGCGCACACACACCCACAATTCCGAGTTTGTCGAGCCGCGCCCGGCCTATTCCGAAAGCAGCTCGGCGCCCTCGAGCGCGAGCAGCCGCGTTTTCGTGCGAATGCCCCCTGGCGCTGAAAATCCCGTCATGCGATCATCGGACGACACGACTCGGTGGCAGGGCACTATGAGTGGCCACGGGTTTGTCGCGAGCGCGACGCCAACCGCCCGCGCCGACCCGGGGGCGAGCGCGAGCGCGCTGGCGACGTCCCCGTAACTCCTTTTGAAGCCCGCCTTTATCAGCTGCGTCTGGTGGTAGACCGACCGCTGGAATTCGCTTACCTGTGGCCATTCGAGCTCCACGTCCGAGAAATCCTGCAGGTCGCCGTTGAAGTGGCGGCGCACACGATCGACGACGCCGCTCACCCATGCCGGCCACTGTTCCTCGCCAACTGCGGTGTCGCCCTTCGATGCGAGCCTCCTGCGCGTGAGTTCCTCCGAAGGCTCAGGCAGATTGAAGCGGGTGAGGCGCCGGTCGATCCACGCCAGGCCGCACGTCCCAAAGGCCGTCTGAAATATGGCGTAGGGCATCAGGAGGGGACCATCCACGCCAGGGCATAGGCCTGGAGGTAGGTGATGACGCAGATGAGGAACAGCAGCAGAAGGGAATGCTTCAGCGTGAATCGGAACAGCGATCCCTCCTCGCCGACCATACCCGTGGCAGCACAGGCGACGGCGAGCGACTGGGGCGAGATCATCTTCCCCATGACGCCTCCGCTCGTGTTCGCCGCGGCCGTAAGCAGGGGATTGATGCCGAGCTGTTCCGCGGCGGTTTTCTGAAGGCCGCCGAACAGAACATTGCTCGATGTGTCGGAGCCTGTCAGGAAAACGCCGATCCAGCCCAGGACCGGGGAGATGAGGGGAAACAGGCGCCCCGCCTTGGTGGAGAAGAGTCCCAGGCATGGGGTCATCCCCGATGCGTTCATCACGTAGGCGAGGGCGAGCACCGAGGCTATTGTCACGGCGGGATACCGCATGTCGTGGAGGGTTCTTCCGAAAACCCGAAGCGTCTCGCCCGGTCCGAGCCTGCAGACCCATGCGGAAAACAATGCCGCGATGAGCACCGCCGAGCCCCCGCTCGCGATATAGTCCAGCTTGAACCTCGCGGGAACCGGAACAGCCGGGCCCGGCGCCTGGGGCTTGGCAATGGCGTTGTCGAGCCCGGCGACCGGCATTGTCACAGTCGTGCGATTGAGGAGGGCCTTCACCGGCGGTGCGCTCCAGAGCAGGACGATTGCCGTCAAGGCGAGGTAGGGCGACCACGCGCGGAAAACCTGAGACCTTGTGTAGGAATGCCCTCCTTCAGCCGGGGCATCGTGGTCGAAGCGGAATACCGTCTTCGGCCGCCAGCAACTGAGCAGGACGATCAGGGCCGCCATCGAAGCGAGCGACGCGAGCAAGTCGGGAAGGTAGGGCCCCAGGTGGCTGGCCACCGCCCATTGGCACGCCGCGAAGACCGCGCCGCATGTGGCGACGGCGGGAAGGACCTCCATCGTTTTTCTGAACCCCGCGATGATGAGGACAAGGTAGGCCGGGATGATGAGGGAAACGATCGGCAGCATGTGGCCCACGACGCCGGAAAGCTTCATGAGGCCCGCGTCGTTGAGTCCCATGACGCCGCCCATCGCGACGATGGGGATGCCGATCGTGCCAAAGGCGACGGGCGCAGTGTTGGCCACGAGGCAGATTGCGGCGGCGTAAAAGGGCCGGAAGCCCAGTCCCGCCAGAGTCGCCCCGGCGATCGCAACGGGCGCGCCGAACCCGGCCGCACCCTCGATGAACGCCCCGAAGCAGAATGCAATGAGAAGCGCCTGTAGGCGACGGTCGGCGGTCACACCCGCCAGCGATGCCCTGATGATTTCGAACTGGCCGGCCTTTACGGTGATGTTGAAGAGAAAAAGAGTCGCCAGGACGATGAAGAACACGGGAAACAGACCAAACGCGGCGCCCTGCGCGGCGGCGAGGGCCGCGAGGCGGGCGGGCATTCCCCAGACAAGTGTTGATACTGCGAGAGCGGCGGCGAGCGCGAGAAGCGCGGCCTTGAACACCTTCATCCTGAAGACTGCGAGGCACGCGAACACGACGGCAAGCGGGATGGCCGCAACGGCCGCCGAAAGCCCGATGCTGCCTTCAACCGGGGCGTAAGCCTGAAGCCAAGGCATCGTGGCCGGGTCCGGGACGGATCAGGGCGCCTCGGAAAGGTCGCGGATTTTTATGTTACGGAAGGCGACCATGCCGTCGTGGTCCTGAAGCGCGATGTGCCCGCGCGCAAACGAGGCGAAGTGCGGCATCGCATTGAACTTGCTGCGCATCTTGAGGGCGACGCCTTCCGGGCTGGCCAGGTCGACGTCCACGATCTTCTCGCCATTCAGCCAGTGCTCAATGTGCCATCCCCTGACGACGATGCGCGTGTGGTTCCAGCTGCCGACCGGGAGGGTGAGGTCCCTTGGCGGCGCCACGAGGTCGTACAACGCCCCCGCCCGGTGCTTGGGGTCGAAGCGGTCGCCCCCCTTGATGTTGTCCAGGAGCTGGTATTCCGGCCCCGTGAAATAGGTCTGGTTCTCGCCGAGCGCCACCCGGTAGAGGATGCCGCTGTTTGTGGCCTCCTCGACTTTCCAGTCAATGGAAAGCTCGAAGTCCCCAAACTCACCTGCAGTGAGGAGGTCGCCGCTCTTCGCCGTCCTGACAATGGCCCCGTCCATGACCTTCCACCCGGCGCCGGGCTCCGTTCCCGCCAGCGAGCGCCACCCAGAGAGGGAGCTGCCGTCGAACAGGAGGCGCCAGCCGGACACTCGCTCGGCGTCGGTGATCGCGTTCTCGCCCGAAGCGTGCGCCGACGCTACGAAAAGCAGGAGTGCCGGCAGGATGAAACTGTGGCGGAGAAGGGTATTTTTCATGGCATCCTCATTTTGGGGTTGGCCGCTCCCGGGCGGCAGTGGGATGAGTGAAGGAAGGCGCACAAGTTTCCGGGCGGCAATCCCCGAGTTCCGGGTCCCACGTGCAGTTTCTCTTTGCCGGGGATGTCTCTTCGCGTCCATACTTCTCTCCCGTGGCGAAGGCGACGAACAGCGTTGGACACTGGCTGGTGAAGCAGGAACCCGAGGGCTATTCATGGGAAAACTTCGTGAAGGACGGCCGCACCTCTTGGGACGGGGTCCGCAACTACCAGGCCAGGAATAATCTCAAGGGGATGCGAGCCGGGGACCCGGTGCTCTTTTATGCCAGCGGAGAATCTAAGTCAGTCGTGGGGATAGGGAAGGTGTCGAAAGCGGCTTATCCCGACCCGACGGCGGACGATCCCGCCTGGGTGTCGGTGGAGCTTGAGGCGGTGAGGCCGCTCAAGCGCCTCGTCACGCTTGCGGAGATCAAGGCGGACCCGTCGCTGGCCGGGGTCATCCTCGTGAGGCACACGAGGCTCTCAGTGATGCCGCTCGCGTCCGCTGAGTTTGATCGGATCGTCAGGCTGGCTAGCTGATGAGCGGACGGGACTAGCGGCTGCGGGCGCCAAATGGGAACCCCGAATCGAAAGCGAGTGCTGTAATCAGCCGCCATGGCCGGATCCATCCCCCGAGAAACTCCCGTAGCCGGCCCTGGATCGGGTTCGCCCGAGTCCGTCATCACGACGCCGCGGTCGTCCGCGAGCCACTGGATGGGCCTTGGATTTCTCACATTGGCCGTGCTGACAAGCGTCGTGGACAGCTCGGTGATGACGGTGGTCACCCCGACCATCTCGAAGACGTTTCACGCCGCCCTTCCGGTTGTCGAATGGACGACGACAATCTACTCCCTCTTCTTCGGTGCGACGATGCTCCTCTGGGGCAAGATAGGATCCATCTTGGGGCACCGCCGGCTCTTCGTCGCCGGGAGCGCGCTCTTTGCGGTGGGCTCGGCCCTTGTCGGTTGGGCTCCGAACATCGCGACAATGATCGCGATGCGCGCGCTTCAGGGGACGGGCGCCGCGATGTTCAACCCGGCCGCCATTGCGCTGATCGGCCTGCTGTTCAGCCCCAGGGACCGCCCATTGGCCTATGGAATAAATGGAATGGCCGGGAGCATCGGGGTCGCACTGGGCTACGTGTTGGGGGGAGCCTGCGCGCAATTCCTCGATTGGCGGTGGGCCTTTTATGTCAACGTGCCCATATGCGCCGTGGCGATCGCCGGGGCCCTTCGTTACGTGCCGCGCGCTTCCGAGCCCGGCCATCCTCATCCCCTGGATGTATTCGGTGCTTTCGAGAGCCTTGTGGGCCTGGGACTCCTCATCGCCGGCCTCGGAGAGGCTCAGACATATGGGTGGGGCCGCTCCCGGATCGCCTATTCCCTCTTCGGCCGGTCGATGGTCGTATCACCGGCCCCGGTCGCAATGGCTGTGGGCACAGCGGTGCTCGTCGCTTATGTCCTGCGCGAGCTGCGCCTGAGCCGGCGAGGGCGCGAGCCGGTGTTCGATGTCACGCTGTTCCTCCTCCCGAGTTTTCGCTGGGGCGGCCTGGTGACGATGTTGCGGTACCTGGCCCAGTTCACGGTGAACTACGGCGTGACCCTCTACCTGCAGATTGACGAGGGTGTCCCCGCATTGCGCGCGGGCTTGATCTCAGTGCCCAACGCGATCGCGGGTCTCCTGGCGGGACCGGCGGGCGGCTGGCTCGCCTCGCGGATAGGTGCGGCGAGAGCCGTCCAGCTGGGCCTGGTTTGCCAGTCGGCGGGAATTGCCTGGGTATGGTTTGTCCTGGCGCCTCACCTTTCCATTTGGGCGCTCGTTGTTCCCTTTTTCCTGTTCGGATTTGGCGCGGGCCTCTCGGGTGCGCAGCTGAACACGGCGTCGCTGCAGCAGGTCGGGCCCGAGCGCATGGGGGATGCGGCCAGCGCGGTGACGACCTTTCGCCAGCTTGGGGGATCCTTTGCGGTCGCCGTCTTCGGCATCCTGGCCGCGACGACGACGGTGCGCCTCACGATGGAGGGTTATGACAGGACATTGGTCGGGGCACGCTCGATGCAGGACGTCATCCTGGTCATGTTCCTGATAAACGTGGTGTGCATCGGTCTGAGTCTTGGCATCCCCAACCGGGGCGCTCGCATGGCCGCGACGGCTAAGGCGTAGGAAGACGCCCTCTCTCTAGAATAACGATATGGAATACTTTGCCATCCGATGTTCAACGGCCTTTCGCCTGCAAGCTAAATTTCCCGTTCTCATAGACGCTGCGGTGAAAATCGCCATTAGCAAAACTAGTGTGAAATAATACGGCTCCATTTTCTGTCGTGAACTTCGAAGAACCAACCAAACGCGGGTCCGGTGCCCAAGCTGATTGCACAAATCGTTCCACTTTAATTCCTCCTTTTTTCGATTGTAAGCATGTTCCGATCGCCGCATTTCATCCTCCAGACGGCGCGTGTATGGGAGTGATCGGCCAACATTGAATACATGCGTCAAAAGGGCGCCGCTCTAACTGACTGCGTGCGTCTGTGAGGTCGCAACTTACCAACGGTTTGTCGCGTGCCCAAAAGTCCAGCTCCAAAGCTGCCGCCCAACACTCCGCACCGACAACCTAGCTAGTGTGATGGGGCGCTGTCATCGGGTTGTTCCAGAAACTCTCGTATTGCGAGATTGACCAGCTCCGGTCGCTTGGTGAACGTTCCGTGATTGCTCGCTGGCACAATGATCAATTGACCATGCGGTAGGTCCCGAAAAATTTCGGCGTTGTCTTCGACGGAGGAGAAGTCGTGGTCGCCAGCCATGACGAGTACCGGTATTGATATCTTCTTGAGATCGGCGGGTTCGATCACCACGGGCTGAAGCCACATGTCGTAGGTCTTCGCCAATAATGTCATCCAGTGTTCGGGACCGTCG
>CAAGKR010286356.1_pt1 | contig 29795 bp, 24 predicted proteins | sample 2556971 | NCBI WGS metagenome assembly CAAGKR01 (sample SAMEA5207829, study PRJEB30636) | soil metagenome | biome: forest; feature: boreal; material: soil | place: USA | collected 2011-09 | depth 1 m | reverse complement strand
TTTCGTGAATCGCACCGGGATCATCGAGGCGAGGGCGTTCAACCGATTGAGTTTCTACGGAGCTCAGGGCGCGCTGGTGCAAACCTACGGCTCGTTTTTCGGCTGGGATCGGATCTGGAATAACGCCGGTACGGGCCACGGCTTGGCCGAGAGCAGCGAGTCGATCCAGCCGAGCGCGACTATACGCGGTGGGTGGCAAGTGAGTAGCGCGGTCACGCACAGCTATTTCGCCTTTGATCCGTCGCTGTACTCGGGATTGACGGTTCAGCAATCGATCGGACCGCTGATCGATACCGCGGCGTTCATCGTGCCGCCGCCAGAGAAGAATGAGTGGGGCGGATCATTCAGAGTGACCACGCCGACGTACCGACTCTTCAGCGGCACGGCGAGCATCACCGAGGGTCAGGTGCCGATTTTCCGCGAAGCCGCACCAGGCAACAGCTCACGAATCGATGCTGCGCTCGACGTCCGGCCGACCACGGCAATTCGAAGCTCGCTTCAGTTCTCTCGGCTGACAATCGCACGCAAGTCAGACGGCTCGCGATTCTCGTCGGAAACGATTCCGCGCATCAAGATGGAGTACCAGGTGAGCCCGCCGATCTTCTTGCGGTTAGTCGGTCAGTACGCAGCGCGGTCGCGGTCGCCACTTCGAGATCGGAACGGGAATCCGATCCTCGTAAATGGCGTGCTCGATACGGGAGACACAACGAACGAATTCTCAGCCGACTGGTTGTTCAGTTACCGTCCGGTGCCGGGCACGCTCGTGTATCTGGGATACGGATCCACGATGGACGAGCCGCGGGAATTTCGGTTCCAGGATCTGCGGCGGATACGAGACGGCTTCTTCGGAAAGATCAGTTATCTGTTCCGGCTCTGACCCGATACCTTTCAACACAGCGATCACTCACTCCATCAATCAGGCACCACTCTGCCGTTCTCTTCATTAAAGCTCCACCCCAGCCTCCACAAAGGTCTCAAAGAGCTGGGTTTTCAGCGACCGACTCCAATTCAAGCTGAGGCAATACCAGCCGCACTCGAGGGCCGCGACGTACTCGCCTGCGCGATGACGGGAAGCGGGAAGACCGCCGCGTTTGTTCTGCCAATTCTCCACCATCTAATCGGCAAGCCGCGTGGGAAAACCCGTGCGCTGGTCGTGACGCCGACGCGAGAGCTCGCCGCGCAGATTCTCACCGCGCTCGATTCGATGGCGGTTCACACACCTATTACTGCCGCGGCGATTTATGGCGGCGTGGCCATGGCGCCGCAGGAGCATGCGATGCGCGCGGGCGTCGATGTTCTGATTGCTACTCCAGGGCGGCTGCTCGACCATCTCAACTCACCTTACGCTAGTCTCAAAAACATCGAGTTCCTGGTGCTCGATGAAGCTGATCGAATGCTGGACATGGGATTCCTCCCCGACATCAAGCGCATCCTCAAGCTGGTACCGGCCAAGCGTCAAACGCTCCTCTTCAGCGCGACGATGCCCCCGCCAATCGCCGCACTCGCGAGGGAGATGCTGCACAATCCGCTGATGATCGATCTCGGCCGGCGCTCGCTGCCCGCGGTCGGAATCACGCAGGCTGTCTACCCGGTGAAGCAGGACCTGAAAAAGGATCTACTGCTAGCACTGCTCAATCGTGGGGAAATGGCGCAGGCGTTGGTCTTCACGCGCACCAAGCATCGCGCGAATCGGCTTGCCGAGCAGCTGGTGAAAAAGGGAATCAAGGCGGAGCGGATTCATGGAAATCGCTCGCAAGGGCAGCGCACCGCGGCGCTCGCAGGATTCAAGAATGGCCAGTACAAAGTTCTGGTTGCAACGGACATTGCCGCGCGCGGAATCGACATTGAAGCGCTTGGACACGTAGTCAACTTCGACGTGCCGCAGGCGCCTGACGATTACATCCACCGCGTGGGTCGGACCGCGCGCGCGGGCGAAGTCGGCGACGCCTTCACTTTCGTAGCACCGGACGAGCAGGACGATCTTCGCGCGATCGAAAAGGCGATCGGGAAGCGGTTGCCGCAGATAACGATTCCCGACTTCGATTACAATGCGCGGCCGGAGGGACGTCTCGAGGTCCCGATCGGCGAGCGGATCGCGGCGATCCGTGGCAGAAAGGCGGAAGAGCGGGCGCGATCAAAAGCCAAAGCGAATCGGCAAGGTGGGCCGGCTCGGGGACAGGGTGGCCGGCAATCGCAGAGCCCATACGCGTCAGACTCCCGCAACGGCAGCGCCCGTACCGGCCGTTCGCGCCAACGTCGGCGCGGCCGGTAGTGGATTGAAGGCTGATTCCGCCGGAATCAGATATTGACCGCCTTCATTCCCCCTTCAGGATAGCGCGCTCCGGCCGCTGCGCCTTTTGGCGCTGCTGCGTCAATCCGCCTTAGATCATTCTCGGATAGCACGACGTTCAGCGCACCGACATTCTCTTCGACCCGCTCGGGATGCCTGGTTCCCGGAATCGGCACAATGTCGTCTCCCTGCGCGAGCACCCAGGCCAGCGCGAGCTGCGCGGGCGTGCACTTGTGCTCCTTCGCGATCTGCTCGACCTTCGCGACCAGCTCCAGGTTCTTCTTGAAGTTTTCTCCTTGAAAGCGCGGGTTCTGTCTCCTGAAGTCATCGGGAGCCAGATCTTCGATTCGCTTGATCTTTCCGGTGAGGAATCCACGGCCGAGCGGGCTATAAGCCACGAAGCCGATGCCGAGCATGCGGAGCGCATCGAGCAATCCGTCCTCCGGATCGCGAGTCCAGAGCGAATACTCGGTTTGCACCGCGCTGATCGGGTGAACCTTGTGCGCCCTGCGTATCGTGTTGACCGATGCCTCCGATAGGCCGAGATAGCGCACCTTTCCCTGGCGTACGAGGTCGGCCATCGCTCCGACCGTGTCTTCGATTGGAGTGTTGGGATCGACGCGGTGCTGGTAGTAGAGGTCGATGGTATCGATGCCCAATCTCTTGAGCGATCCTTCGCACGCTTGCTTCACATATTCCGGTTTTCCGCTGATGCTGCGCTTCGTCGGATCCTTGGGATCGCGCACGTTGCCGAACTTGGTCGCGATGATGACGCGATCGCGCTTACCCTTGATTGCGCGGCCGACGAGCTCCTCGTTCTTGAACGGCCCGTACATATCGGCGGTGTCGAGCATGTTGATGCCGAGCTCAAGCGCGCGATGAATGGTGGCAATCGACTCTTTGTCGTTGCTTGGTCCGTAAAACTCCGACATGCCCATGCAGCCCAAGCCGATCGCGAAGGTCTGAAGGCCCTGGGAGCCGAGGCGGCGTATTTTCGAAGGGGCGGGACTCATTTGAATTCCTGAAAGCGGGACGTTGATACAGAACGATAACCGCAACAGATACGCCGAGAGGTCGGGGCGCAAGCCAGTCCGGCCGGACCAGCGGCCAAAGTAGGATTTTGGGACAAGGTGATAGCGGTTAAGCCTGGCTGCTATCACTCTTAAGCGCATGCCTACTTCCCTGGTTGCGCGGAATGTCTCGCATCACTTCGGGAGCGTCGTCGCGCTCGACGACGTGAGCATTGACGTTCCGGCGGGACACGCCGTAGCGCTGGTAGGAGAAAGCGGATCGGGCAAAACCACGCTGCTCCGCTGCTTCAACCGACTGGTCGAGCCGGACAGCGGCGATGTGATAGTGGGTGAGAAAGATGTCCGCGCTCAGCCCGCAGTGCTGCTCAGACGGGGAATCGGGTACGTGCAGCAGCACGGCGGACTTCTGCCCCACTGGCGAGTGCTCCGAAACGTGGCCCTCGTTCCAACACTGGAGCGAATGAGCGACGCACCTGGCGCGGCGCGACACGCTCTCGAGCTGGTAGGACTTCCTCCGGACAAGTTTGGAGGGCGCTTCCCGCACGAGTTGTCAGGTGGCCAGCGTCAACGCGTGGCCCTGGCACGAAGCATCGCGGCACGACCAGGTGTCGTGCTACTCGACGAGCCTTTCGGCGCGCTCGACGCCATTTCGCGCGCGGATCTTCAGGAGTCGTTCGACTTGCTGCGCCGGGAGCTCTCGGTCACGACGCTGCTCGTGACGCACGACTTGGCCGAAGCTGGACGTCTCGCCGACGAAGTGGTGGTGATGAGAAGAGGGTGGATAGAGCAGCGGGGCACCATGCGAGCTCTGATCTCCGCGCCGGCGTCGGAATACGTGGCGCGGTTGATCGAGCGCGCTCGCGCCGGACTCGAGGCACTACGGGCGTGAAAGGAATCGCGCGAACGAAGCTCGGGCTGCTCCTCATCGCCGCGGCCTTCGCGCAATCGAGTCACGCGCAATCGGGACCGACCCATCCGCCGGCCGTCACTCGAGCGATCGTCGTCGCGTCCAAACCGTTCGGTGAATCCTATCTGTTGTGCGAGATCTTTTCTCAGCTGCTCGAGTCGCACGGGTTCTCCGTGGAGCGCCGGCCAGGACTCGGCGCCACCGAAATTGCGTTTGGCGCGCTTCGCACGAATGCGATCGATGTCTATCCCGAGTACACCGGCACCGGCCTGATCGCAATTCTGCATGACTCTCTTCCAGATTCGGTGACCGCGGATACGCGTCAGGTGTTCGCGCACGTGGCGCGACGATTCGCGCAGCTCTATCGCGTCCGCTGGCTCCCGCCGCTGGGATTTCAGAACACGTACGCGATTGCGGTCACCCGCCAGACTGCGGCCCGGTATCGTCTGCGAACCCTGAGCGATCTCGCGCGCGAGAGTCAGCACCTAACGGCTGGATTCACGGCGGATTTCATCGGGCGAAGTGACGGTCTCGTCGGTCTAGAGCGCGTATATGGGATTAATCCGCGCGCGGTCAGGCCGCTTGCTCCGGCGGTGAAATATCAGGCGCTCGCGTCGGGCGCCGTGGATGTGATCGACGGATACTCGACGGACGGCCTGCTGTCGAAATACGATCTCGTCACGCTCGTGGACGATCGGCACTTCTTTCCGCCGTACGAAGCTGCCGCCCTCGTATCCGGCCAGCTTGAGCAACGGAGTCCGGGTGCCATTGCGGTGCTCACGCTTCTAAGCGGACGACTCGACGAGCAGACAATGCGAAAGCTGAATCGTCGGGTCGAGGTAGATGGCGAAGATGTGCGTCGCGTCGCCAGTGACGAGCTCACAGCACTCGGTCTCGTTGGAGGCGCGCAAGCGGCGCCAGCAATTTCCGCACAAGAGCGCAGTGGATTCGGGCGATACATGTGGGATCAGCGCGCGACTCTCCTGGCGTTGACCGGCCGTCATCTCCTGCTCGTCGGACTGGCGCTCCTGGCCGCCGTGATCGTGGCGTTGCCGCTGGGTTTGGCACTGGAGCGAACGCGTCCACTGGCTGAGCCTACCATTGGCGCGCTCGGCGTGTTGCAAACCGTACCGAGCATCGCGCTCCTGGCGTTCATGATTCCTCTATTCGGAATCGGGGTCGTGCCCGCGTTGGTGGCGCTCTGGCTGTATGCGCTTTATCCGATTGCGCGCGGAACGTATACAGGCGTACGTGATGCGGATCCCGATGCGGTCGCTGCCGCCGAGGCTCTCGGAACTACTCCGATGCAACGGCTGATGTGGGTACGCCTTCCACTGGCGGCTCCGGTGATAATGGCGGGAATACGCACCGCGGCGGTAATCACTGTCGGAGCAGCAACGCTGGCCGCGTTCATTGGTGCGGGAGGATTGGGCGAGCCGATCGTCGCGGGCTTGGCACTCGCGGATACGCGAATGATTCTCTCGGGCGCACTTCCGGCAGCGGTTCTTGCTCTGGCTGTCGACGGTCTGCTTGGATTAGTGGAACGACTCGTCGCCCCGGCTCACCGGCGAGGAAAAATCTGGCGAAGGCGGAAAGAACAGCTGGCCTAGCTCTGGGTGGCCAATGCCCGGCAGGCTGAAACCGCTGAATCGATAAACTCGCGGACCTGCCGCTCCTGCGCGGATGCGCCATTGAGTCTCGAGCCCGGGAGAACCGCGCCGACCCATTCCCGAGTGTGCCATTTCCCGCGTCCCCAGAGCGGCCGCGACCGCGCCCGAGCCGCGGATGGCTGCGGACGAATGTTGACGTAGAAATAGGGCTCGTCGTAGTAGTGATCGCCTGGGTCGAACCCGGCTCCGACGGTGTGCTCAGGCGCGACCTTAATGAGCGTCGCGATGTCGAAATCCTGGGGCCAGCACCTTACTTCGCTAGCGTCGTGGATAGATCGAGCGAGAGACTTGAGTATCGACGCGCCATTCGCGAACCACCTGGATAGTTCCTCGAAGCTCGATCTATCGCTCGCGTCGAAGGAATCGCCGATCGCGACCGGATGGCGTGGGATCTCATAGTCCCGCTTGAGCGTATATCGCGCGGCGTCGACACCGAGCGATGCGGTTTTCGAGCGAATCCAATTCGTTGCTTCGACGATGGTGCGTCCATGCAGCCGATACCGCGCGATCAATTGGTCGCCTTGCGTGACTATCAGCAACGTGAGATCCGCGGGCCTGACGCCGATGCGGAAGGCTGTTCGAGCCGGAATTACCCGGGAGAACAGCCCGGCGAGAGCAGGCACCCACTCCAGGTTGGTGTGGCTGTCGTCTGGTTGGTGCTTGAGGAAGGAGATCCCCGCGGCTGCTCCGAACTGGGCGGCGTGGTGCAGCTGCAGGCGAGAGTCCGAAAGGTGAATGCTCTCTTCAGGACGTATGGGTTGCCATGTCCTGGTCGTTGAGGATTTGGTGCGCGATTCCTGGGGTTGCAGTTCCACAAAAACATCCAGTAAGAAGCATCACCAGCATAGAGGCCCGAAGGGGCAGCCACAAGAAGCGATTACGATCGCTGCCCGGCTCATCCGTTTCCGCCCCGGACCCCAAGCTGCGTCCGAGCAGGCGAGGGTTATATTGGCCGCATAATGTCGAAACGACGTGCGCCGAAACCCAGAACCCAGTCGATTGGACGACGAGGTGCCGGCGCCTCCGAGCGGGCGACCAGGCTCTATGACTCGCTGCGAGGCATGATTGTTCGCGGACAGCTCGCGCCGGGAACGCGGATCGTGGAAACCGAAGTCGCGGAGCGCTTTGGATTGAGCAGAACTCCGGTACGCGCGGCGTTTCAGCGTCTGGAGCGAGAGGGCTACGTCACCGCGTCGACCACGCATCAGGCTCGAATGACGGTCGCGCCGCTGACCAGGGAAGACGTTCAGGAATTGCTGGAGATAGTGGCCGAGCTCGAAGGTCTCGCCGCACGCAGCGCGGCGCGACTTACCGACGCGGAGAGAGAACGCCTTGCAAAGGATCTGGAAGGGCTGAACGCTGATTTCCGGCGCGCGGCATCGGCGCGTGGCGCACAGCCGGGAAAGCTCTACGAGCTCGACGAAAAATTTCACCGGCGCTATGTCGACGCTGGCGCGGGCTCGCGTCTCCGCGCTCTGCACGAGGCCGTGAAGCCCCAGGCGGAGCGTTACATCAGGATGTACATCGCGCTGCTACTCGACACCGTGCCGACCGCGGGGACGGAGCACGACGCAATCATCGATGCAATCCGAACCGGGAATGCAGCCGCGGCACAGCGCGCGGTGCAGACCAACTGGCGTCACGCCGCTGAACGGCTCGTTCGCGCAATCGAAGTGATGGGTGAGCAGGGGAACTGGTGATGCGGGGCGGCTACCCTCTGAACGTTAGGGCAATCTTTCTGGTAATTTCGCGGCCGCTTTTCTTTCGGCAGCTTGCGCCGCTCCAGCACCAAGCCCGCGAGCGCCCTCAACCTCGGTGAACAACCGGGTGAGAAACCGCTGACCCTCACCGATGCGCTCGACTTCGAGGGACGTAGCCTCGACCGCCTGCTCCATACGGGAGAGCCGATCGGCAATCTCCCGGAAATACGGCAGCCGTCGCTGGGCTCCTGCGCCAGACCCGTCGCGCGAACGCGACCGACAGCGGGAGGATCATCACCAGGAGGAGAACAAAGCCGAATGCGTAGATGTCTTCGGAAAACCCCTGCTAAATTGGCGGCGGGAGCTCCACCACCGCACCGGGTATCGCCGCGGCCTGGGCGAGCTGGGTGGCATTGGCGGCAAGCATCCCGTCGACCGTTGAAATCCTCTGATCGACGTCCGTGAGTCTTGTCTCGAGCGGCTTTCGCTCGGACGCTGTTGCAAAAATCTACGAGGCCCGCCCCAGATTTTCTTCAGCAACCTGCGCGGCGACGGCGCTCACCTGTCGTCTTCTCGATCGCTGCCATTCGATGAGCCCAGCGACGGCGAGCGCGAGCAGAATCGCGTAGAGACCTGCTGAAAGGGCCAGGTGCTTCTTCCAGAATAGAATCACATAGCCGATGTTGACGGCAATCCAGAGCCACCAGTTCTCGAGGACTTTCCGCGCGAGCAGCCAGTTGGCGACGAGGCTCGTCGTCGAGAGGGTCGCATCGGCGTAAGGAGCCGCCGCATTGGTCCAACGGGCGAGAACGACGCCGACCACGAGTGAGATGGCTGCGGTTCCCGCCAGCCAGGCGATGCGACCTCTCCATCGAAGCACGACAATTGGTGCTTCGCCCTGGCCGCGCACTCCGCCACGGGCCCAGTACCACCAGCCGTAGATGTTCTGTACCACGTAAATCGGCTGGAGCGCCGCATCCGCGTAGAGGCGTGCGCGCATGAACACGACCAGATAGGCGAGGATTCCCACGATGGCCACAGGCCAGCAGCTGATTTTTTCCTTGATCGTGAGAACGATGCCGACAAGCGTCATCACGACCGCTACGGATTCAATGGGATCCATGAGAGGCCGAATGTAGCCGAATTTAGGGTTTGCACTATATCCTTCTCAGGCACCGGGAGGAATTGTGAGGCAGCGGATCTATAAGGACATAACGGAAACGATGGGCGACACTCCGCTCATCCAGCTCAATCGCGTAGGACGAGATCTGCCCGCCCGCATCGTGGTGAAGCACGAAGGCTTCAATCCATTCAACTCCGTGAAGGACCGCATCGGCACGGCGATGATCGATGACGCGCTACGCGACGGGACGCTTCGGCCCGGGATGATCATCGTGGAGCCCACGAGCGGCAACACCGGGATTGGGATCGCATACGCGGCAGTTGCTCGTGGGCTTCGCTGCGTGTTCACCATGCCTGAAACGATGACCATCGAGCGCAGGAACATGCTCCGCGCTTTGGGCTGCCGGGTTGTGTTGACGGAAGGGCCGAAGGGAATGAAGGGGGCAATCGCGCGCGCGGAAGAAATTTTGGGACGACTTGGGAAACGCGCCTGGATGCCGAGGCAGTTCGATAATCCCTCGAATCCAGCGGTGCACTACCGGACGACTGGTCCCGAGATCTGGGAAGGCACCAAGGGAGCGGTGGACATCTTCGTTGCGGGCGTGGGCACGGGCGGGACGATCACCGGCGCGGGCCGGTATCTCCGCGAGAAGAAGCCCGGGATTCGCATCGTGGCAGTGGAGCCGGCGGAGAGTCCCGTTCTCTCAGGCGGAGCCCCGTCTCCGCACAAGCAGCAGGGGATTGGCGCGGGTTTCATTCCCAGTATCCTCGACACCAAGATCTACCAGGAAGTAATTCAGGTGACGAACGATGACGCGATCGCTACTGCCCGTCGCCTGGCGCGCGAAGAAGCAATCTTCGCCGGAATCTCTTCAGGCTCGATCATCTGGGCGGCGCTCAAGGTCGCTGCCCGCCCTGAGAACAAGGGCAAGCTGATTGTGTCCGTGATCTGCGATTTCGGCGAGCGGTATCTGTCGAACCCGGTATACGCCGACCTTCCGGATCCGGATTACTCGGACATAGAAAGCACCTTGGCCTGATCCCGTTCCACTTTCGGACCACTCGCAACCGCCAGAATCGCTATGAGACCACTTCCCTTCGTCTGGCCATACGCCCTCGTCTACTGGGCGATCTACGCGTGGACGTTCTCTCCGGAAATGAAGATCGTCCAGGACGCACGGAAGAGCGTTAAACGGCCCGATTCCCAGGACCGTGGATCGATCACGTGGTTGCTCACCGTCCAGATGATCGCGCTTTTCATAGCGTATCCAATTGCATTCATCCGAGCATGGTCATTTCCCGAGCGCGCGCAGCTGCCACTTTTTGTCGTCGGGATCCTGCTGATGGTATCGGGATCGCTGCTCCGACGATATTGCTGGCGCACGCTGGGCAAGTATTTCACCGGTGATGTTCAGGCGCAGCGCGACCAGCCTGTCATTCGGAGCGGACCTTACAGGTGGGTGCGACACCCGTCCTATACCGGCGGCATGATGCTGTTCATTGGGGTCGGCCTCGCGCTCGGGAGCTGGGTGAGCGTGGTGCTCCTTGCGATCGCGACGATCGCGGCATATGGCTATCGCGTCGCCGTTGAAGAGAGAGCGCTCCTCGATACGATAGGTGAGCCGTACGGCAGGTTCATGAAGGAACGGAAGCGCTTCATACCGTACATCGTTTAGCGAATCAGGAAATCGCTCGCGGCTCCCGCATCAATAGCTCGGTTGGTAAAGGGTCGCTGTGAGGTGGTTCAGCGGGAACGGGTTGGACCCACCGCACCAATTGATCTTCAATCCCCATCGTGAGCCGGCGGTATTCCTCTTTCATGAGCGGGGATGAGACCAGGAAATCCGCCGTTGCACGATTGCATGCGACCGGAATGTTGTAAACCACGGCTATACGAAGAAGCGCCTTGACGTCTACGTCGTGCGGATGCGGCTCGAGCGGATCCGAGAAAAAGACGACGAAATCGATTCTTCCCTTTGCTTTCGGGTGTTCATCAGAAGTAAACGGCGGCTGGGCATTGGGCGCCTAGGTTGAGGATTTGCACTCAATCTCGTAGCGCCGTGTGATGGTAGTGTCACCATATTGCCCTTATTGAGTAACGTCTTCGCGGCCAGGGCCTTGCAGCCAGGCATGAGTTGTTGCACTTCCAGGCTGGATCAGAACCGGGGGCATACGGATGAGATACTCTTGGACTGCCTTATTGGTCCTATCGGTTTGCGCTGCGCCGCTGAATGCGCAGGCCAGTCGTGGCGCACCGCCGCCGGCTACTCAGTCGAGGGCGACCCATCCGGCGGTGACTGCTTCCCTTCCACCGATTCGGCTCGAGGATCAGTGGACGACAGCCCTGGTGAAGCGCGATACTCGCACGTTCGATCGCCTGCTCGCCCCAAACTTCGTGTACACCGAGAATGCCACGGTTATGAATCGGGGCGATGTGATCAAGAGCGTCACAGGTCCCGACAAAGTCGAATGGGCGCGAAACGAAGGAATGAAGGTCCACGACTTCGGCAATGTGCAGGTGATTACCGGCGTGTTGCACCTCAAGGGGAAGGGTACGAAGGGTGCATTCGACCGTCGGTACCAGTTCACGGACACCTGGCAGCGGCGAAACGGACGGTGGCAGATAATTGCGGCGCAGGATTATCTGATCCCCGGGTAGGATCTCGCGGGGGACTACGAGGAGTGATGAAATGATCGAAGGCGTGCGGAAAACTTCTGCCATTCTGATGCTGGCCGGTTTGTCTGCGTGCAAGGTGGAGAGCAAGGCTCCGGCTGCTGACAGCACGGGCGCCTCTGATCCGAAGGTCACCTCCAGTGCAGCTGTCGGTACGGGAATGGTCTCAGGCGCGCGCATCGCTGTTCCGCATGCCGGTCCTCCGGGCGAATGGCAAATGCCGGCGGGTGACTACGCCAGCTCGCGCTACAGCGAGCTGGCTTCGATCACTCCGCAAAATGCGGCGAATCTCAAGGTAGCGTGGGCGTTCTCGACGGGAGTGCTGCGCGGACACGAAGGCCAGCCGCTCGTAGTCGGCAACACGATGTACGTCGTGACGCCGTACCCGAACGTGTCCTACGCGATCGACCTCAGTCAGACGGGCCAACCGCTCAAGTGGAAGTTTCGTCCCGAGAACGCGCAGCAGGCAATCGGTCGAGCGTGCTGCGATGTCGTGAATCGCGGAGCAGCGTACGCCGATGGAAAGATCTTCTACAACCTTCTCGATGGGCACACCGTCGCAGTCGACGCGGCAACAGGCACACAGCTATGGCGCACGAAGATGGGTGATCTCTCCCGTGGCGAGACGATCACGATGGCGCCGATAGTGGTGAAGGGCAAAGTGATCGTCGGCTCGAGCGGCGGCGAGATGGGCGTGCGCGGATGGATTGCCGCGCTCGATGTCTCGACAGGCAAGGAGGTCTGGCGCGCCTATAATGTCGGCCCCGACAAGGACGTGAAGATCGGTCCGAGGTTCAAGCCCTTTTACGCGCACGACAGTGGAACGAATCTCGGTGTCTCGTCATGGCCGGGTGATACCTGGAAGACGGGGGGAGGCGCGGTGTGGGGATGGATCTCCTACGATCCCGCGCTCAATCTGATCTATCACGGAACAAGCAACCCCGGTCCGTGGAACGAGAACCAGCGAACCGGCGACAACAAGTGGACGGCGGCGATCCTCGCGCGCGATGCGGACACCGGTGAGATGGTATGGGCGTTCCAGGTGACGCCGCACGACATGTGGGACTACGACGCGGTCAACGAGAACATCCTCGTCGATCTGCCGATCAAGGGTCAGATTCGGACAGCCCTCGTGCACTTCGATCGCAACGGATTCGCTTACACAATCGACCGCGCCACGGGCGAGGTGATTCTGGCGGAGCCGTTCGTGCCGATGAACTGGTCAACCGGCATCGATCTCACGACCGGCCGGCCCAGAGTCGTCGAAACCAAGAAAACAGCGCAGGACAAGAACGTGAAGGACATCTGCCCCAGTCTCGAGGGAGGGAAAAACCAGCAGCCGGCTGCGTTCTCGCCGCAGACCGGACTTTTCTACGTGCCGACCAACAATCTCTGCATGGATTTCCAGGCGCGGGCGGTGACGTACATCGCCGGAACTCCATTCATCGGCGGCAATGCACCAGAGAAGGGAGGGCCGGGCGGTTATCGGGGAGAATTCATTGCCTGGGATGCAACGACAGGGAAAAAGATCTGGGGGATCAAGGAGCCATACCCGGTATGGGGCGGCGCGCTTGCCACCGCGGGCGGCGTAGTGTTCTACGGAACGCTCGACGGATGGTTCAAGGCAGCGGACGCGCGCAGCGGCAAAGTATTGTGGCAGTTCAAGGTCGGCTCGGGCGTCGTTGGAAATCCGGTGACGTACACCGGTCCCGATGGAAAGCAGTACGTCGCCATTTACGCGGGAATCGGCGGCGATATGGGTCTTCTCATTGCGGGCGACGTGGCGGCAAACCTTCCTTACGATGTTCGCGAGCGTGGGACGACATTGCCCGACATCGCTCGCTGGACGAGCTGGGGCGGCGAGCTCTTCGTGTTCTCGCTATGAGAAGGGGACGCTCCGTGATAGCTCTCTGCACACTCTGCGCGTTGAGTGCGTGCAAGCGCAGTCCCGGCTCGCCTGGAGACACGACGGCGTCTGCGGCGTCGTCCAGCTTGCCCGAGCAGCCGACTGTCAGTCACCTGCTGGTTGCCGGCGACAGCCTGCGCTTCATCCAGCACGACGAGAATCTTCCAGCCGGTTTTCCGCAGAGCGTAAAACCGCTGCTGGTCAAGAATCCGTACGAGGGCGACAAAAGCGCGATCAACACCGGCGGGAAGCTCTTCGTCGGGGACAACTGCCTCGACTGTCACGGCGCCGACGGATCAGGCGCGATGGGACCCAGTTTCCAGGACGGCCGCTGGCACTTTGGTGGATCACCCGGCGAAGTTTTCGAGTCGATCTATGAAGGAAGGCCGGATGGGATGCCGGCGTGGGGCGGGCGGATCACCAACGATCAGATATGGATGCTGACCGCATACGTGCGATCCTTATCGTCTAAGGATCTGAGCACCGAGAATTTCACCGGCAAGACGGTAGAACGCACCGGTCACTGAGGTGGTCGACCCTATGACTCAGGCGGCGCGGGCGGGACTCCCCCAAACGCATTGATGATCGCGAGTCCCATGTTGGCGAGCATGAGCTGCGGCTCACTGTCCAGGATCCACCGCTGATCCCTGTTCTCCTTGGTCATCACGCACGCAACGACGCGATTTTTCAGGTACCACAGCGTACACTCGGTTCTGACGGCGTCGGTCTCGCCATCCTTGTGAGCGGCCCGAGCTCCGGCCGCATAGCGCTGAAGCATGTAGTCGGTCGTGTTGTGCTCCAGGATGTCCAGCATTGTCGAATCCGCGGTCGGGCTCACGGCTTTGCCTCGCGCCATCAGCTCGAACAGATGCGCCATCTCGTTGGGTGTCGTTACCCCGAGTCCGTACTTGACCGAGCTGTCCATCGCCACGCTCGAGTTGCGAAGAAAACTCTTCGAGTGAACGCGGGTGTGCTGCAAGCCGAGCGAGTCCATCTTGGCCCACACTCGTCGGATGATGATGCGATCAAGAAGGAGGTTGGTGGCGGTGTTGTCGCTGATTGTCGACATAAGCCACGCGGCATCGTGGACGGTGAGAATCGTGCCATTGTGAAGAAACTGTACGATGCCCGAACCTGGCACCTGGTCGATTTTGAGAACCGTGAGGGGATCGTCGAGCGAAAGCTGTCCCTTCGCGACGAGATCATACACAGTGACGAGGATCGGAACCTTGATCAGGCTCGCCGTCGGGAAAGTCTCGTCCCCCCGCCTGTCGATGCGAGCACCGGTCTCGAGATCGATGACAGTATACCCGACGACACCATGATGAGCGTCAGCGATCGAATCCAATGTTCGGCGCAGCGCCGCGGTGTCCGCGTGAACGGTCAACAATCGACCCGGCTGCGAATGGGCTGCTCTGGACGCCGCACAGGCCGCCACCCCGGCGAGAAGGATCACGGCGTAGCTCGCGGCAATGCTGAGTTCTCGGGAATACTTGTACGCTGTCATACGGTAGGTCAGAAGGGCACGATATTGGCAAGGGTCCATATTCGGGTAGATAATATAGGATTGGAATCACCACCACACCGTGAAGCCGGACTTGCCAGTCCGGGCCCAAGCCTATGCCATACGATCTGACCACATTCGGTCTTGGAGAGATGTTGAAGTGCAGCCCGCGTCTGCGCGAAAGCGCGACCGGTGCGCCCACGCTGGAAGCATCGGCGCAGCGGGTCTGCCGGTTTTTGTACGACGAGCTCCGGGATACCGAAGGAAAGCGTCAGTGTGCGCTCGTCCGCTGCTACAAGACCCACGCTTTCGGCTCGCTGGAACCCGACCTTCAGGGATTTGCTCGCGCGGCCATGGGTGTCCAGCAACCGTGGTCGACGATGAAATGCCTGACACTCATGGCGACGGTCGGCGAGAGCGCAGCCTGGAATTCCCGACATCTCTCGCGTGGGCACAGAGCGATACCGCTTCCGAGCCCGGAGATCGTCGAGAAGGCGCCGATGATTGCTCAATTGATCAAGGAATTCGGTATCGAGCTCAGCAGCGTGCTTCAGACATCCCCGGAAATTGTGCGCGAGCTCGCCGGCAAACGGCACGGAGTCTTTCACGTCGGGGATGCGCTCGGCAGCCCCTACATACCGGCACAGCAGGAATTCGTGGAGCGCTTTGGAATCCGGTCGGTGGTGGGATTTGGCGGCCTGCTCGTCAACGGCGATCTGTTCGCCGTCATATTGTTCGCAACCGTACGCGTGTCCCCGGGATCTGCCGACAGATTCAGGACGCTGGCGCTGGATGTAAAGAGTGGATTCTCCCGCTACACCGACGCAAACATCTTCAATCAGATGCGTCCGTCGACAGTCGCCGAGGCGCGAACGTATTAGGGGAATGCGGGCAGTGAGGACGCATTGTTGCCGTTGGCTTCAGTTCGAGGCTGCCGTCGCCGCGGTGACAGACCCTTCAGGATCAAGCGTCCTCAGCACATCGCGCCAGGCGAACTTCTTCCCGCTACCCCTCACCCAGTAATCCATCCATGCCATCTCCGCGACAGACTTGAGAAGCTGATTGCGCGCATCCGGGATTCCGTGGGTGCTGCCTGGATAGACGTACAGCTCAGTCGGAACTCCAAGACGCTTGAGCGCCATGAACAACTCTTCCGACTGCGGACGTGGCACGCGTGGATCTCCCTCGACGACGTGGATCATCGTCGGAGTCTTCGCGTTCCTGATGTACTTGAGTGGTGACTGATTCCAGTACGCGTCGAAATCGTCGTAAGGGAGCTTGTTGCCCAGATAGAACTGCCGATTCCTTTGCACGTCGCTCTCGGCGTACATCGAGATCCAATTGGATGTTCCGGCTCCGGTGCTGATCGCCTTGAAGCGGTTGGTGTGGGTGAGAATCCAGTTCGACCAGTGGCCGCCGGCGCTCCAACCGAGCACTCCCATTTTCGTGCTGTCGACCATCCCCTGTGCGATCAGGTAGTCGACGCCGGTCATGATGTCCTCGTACCCCTTCTGGAAATAGTTGCCGACGATGTCGGTCTTGTGCTTCTCGCCGTAGTTGGTCGAGCCGCGGTAGTTGGGCATAAGTACCGCGTAGCCGGCTCCCGCGTATGTCTGCGCGCCGTAGCCGCCGTTGAAGCCGAGCACGTCGGCGGCTGCGGGCCCGCCGTGTATCGCGACGATCAGTGGGTAGCGAGTACCGAATTGATAGCCAACTGGCTTGATGAGAATTCCGCCAACGGTCTTTCCGTCGTTCGATTTCCAGCTGATTTCCTCTTCGTCACCCAGCGAGAAGGTGCGAGCCTGCGGATTGGCGTCGGTGAGCTGGCGCCAGTTCGCGCGAATCGGGATCTGATCAGCCGATGTGACCGTGAAGAGCGTCGGCGGAGTGCGGGGATCGGCGTAGTTCAGCAGCACCAGTCTGGAATTGTCGTCCTGGCTGGCATTGAGCGACGCGCGGACGTTGGACACCTGACGGATGGCATTCCTGTCGATGTCGAGCGCCATCAGCTGGTTCGTGGCCTTGATGCCCTCGTTGAAGTAGATGGTCTTGCCATCCTTCGACCAGAAACCGATCGTGGCGTCGCCGTCGAAATTCCCACCCAGTTTTCTGAACTGACCGCCACGGTCGTCGACGCGCCGCAGATAGACGCGATCGTTGGTCATGCTGTACTGCGTCATGTCATCATGCGCCGAAAAGGCGATCCATTTGCTGTCGGGCGAGAACTCGAGGCCGCTTTCACCGACCTCAGTGTTGTTGGTGAGTCGTTCGATGCCGCCTGTCGAGGTTTCGAGGAGATACAGATCGGAGTAGATGTCCTGCTCGGTGATGTTCCGCATGTAGCGGTTGGCAGCCGCTCCGTGGTAGCCGATCCAGCGTCCGTCGTCCGAGACGTTGAAATCGGTGACCGTAATGGCCGTATCGCGAGTGAGTCTCGTTGCTTTCTTCGCATCGACATCGAACGACCACAGACTGGAAAGAGGAGTCGTCATGTTCCGGATTGCGACGCTGAACTTCTTCTCAATGCGCAGCTTCTCGTCCTTGTCGAGAGTATCGGCGGTGACGAAATAGATGCGCCTGCTATCGGGCGACCATTTCCAGAGGCCTACGCCCGCCTGCTGGTGGGTGAGCTGAACCGGCTTCGCGGAATCGATTCCGATAACCGGTAGCGCGTAGAGCTGTTCCTCGTCGGCCTTTCCGCTGCGGTAGGCGAGCCACCTTCCGTCCTTGCTGAAGTCGAGCGTCGAGACGCCTTCCTTGGCTTCGGTGATCTTGCGGGCTTCCCCGCCGTCGGGGCGCATGATGTAGATCTGATTCTGGCTCGCCGCGCTCGCACCGCCCGCCGCCGGAGCTCCTCCCAAAGGCGCAGCAGGCGCATCCCTGTTCGAAAGGAAGACAAAGAACTTTCCATCGCGGGACCAGCGGGGCGACGTCTCATTCTTGTCCTTCGTGTAAGTCATCTGCCTGGTCGAGGCGAGTCCGTCCTTTACCGAGACCAGGTAGATGTCGGTCTGACGCTTTGCCTGATTCCAATCCGGAGTGGAGAGTGTGTAAAGCAGCCACTTGCCATCCGGACTCGGTGTCGGGGATCCAATATCCCGCTGGTACTGTCTGTCCAGGAAGGTGATCGGCCTGAGACCTGACGACGCTGGTTTTTGTGCCAGAGCTGCGGCGGGTATCAGCGCCGCGATGAAGAGAAGATTGATGCGCATGATCGCGGTGGGAGGAAGGGTTCGGCGAGGAAACTTAGCAAGAAAAAGCAGATGCGTACGTTTTTTGCCTGAATCATCAACAAAACGACACTCACCGCCTCGATCATTGAAGCGGTGTTTCCTGATTTGGGAGGGAGGAGATATGGTGGTATCGAGATTCAGAGTTGCAACGCTGGCAGTCACGGCTCTGGCTGTCGCGGCGTGCAGCAAGAAAGACAACTACGCGGCCACGGATACAAGTGCGGCATCGAGCACCATGAGCGCCGATACTTCGGCAATGGCAGCCAATACCTCGGGCAATTGGACGGACGCCAACATTTTCGCCTTGCTCGACGAAGCAAACGCGGCTGACAGCACAGCGGGCTCGGTTGCGGCAACAAAGGGAACCAGCTCGGCGGTACGGGATTTCGGAAAGCGCATGATGCGCGACCATCACCAGCTCCGTGTCCAGGGTGCGGCGCTGGCGAAAAAACTGAATATCACGCAGGCAGCCCCATCCGACGATCCAGTCACGCCCGCCGCACAGAAGGAGATGGACACCCTGAACTCGACGGCGAAGGGGAAGGACTTCGACAAGGCGTACATTGACGCCGAAGTCGATATGCACAAGGCGGTGCTGGATCTGGCGACGAAGGCCGCGAGCCAGACACAGACCACCGAGCTGAAGAACCTGATTCAGAAAGCGGCGCCTGTGATCCAGGGCCATCTCACTCTGGCCGAGTCGATCCAGCAGAAACTGAAGTAGGCTATTGCTCCAGCCAGCAGATCTGCTGGCCCATTACGACGCATCGCTGCTTGGAACGGAGAAACACCACCGGTGAGGATTCTCGCGAGCTTGCTGCAGGGAGTGGCGCAAAGCGCGCAGCAAATGGGGCCGCCAAGTGGAGGGCCAGGAGGGCCAGGAGGGCCAGAAGGGCCGGGCGGACCGGAGCCCGGGTTCAGCTACACCGATGCGGCAACGCAGTTGGTACAGTTTGTCGGCTATTTCCTGGCAGTTGGCGCGGTCGGATTCCGATTCGGAATCGTGCGCCGCCTTCGCGGCATGAGCGACGAAGCGCGCGTCATTATTCGTGCAGATAACGCCGCACTTCTCGGGATGCTCGGTGTGTTCCTTCTGGCGCTGGGCGCGTGGAACTGGAGACGTGTGCGCCCCTCTCTCGGCGCCGAAGGATCCGAGGAGACCATCCGAAGGTCGGCCACGATGGAGCTGACCTTCGCCGGGCTCGTGCTGATCGCTACTTCGGTGCTGGTGACGTTGCCGTCGCCGCGGTAGTCGTCCGCGGCGAAGCGTTTTTCACGTACTTGTCGAGCCAGTTGATGTATTCCCACAGCAGATGGCGCTGTGTCTCGCGCGCCGTATACCCATGCGGTTCCAGCGGCAGCTGGACGTACCGAACATTGCCGCCATTGCCCTTGATCGCGGCGAATAACCGCTCCGATTGAATCGGGAAGGTTCCGGAATTGTCGTCGCGCTGGCCGTGGATGAGCAGCAGCGGCGCTTTGATCTTGTTGGCGTAGTTGAACGGCGACATCGCGTTGTAGACCTCCGGCGCTTCCCAGTAGGTGCGCGGCTCCGACTGGAAGCCGAACGGAGTGAGAGTGCGATTGTAGGCGCCGCTCTCGGCGATGCCGGTGCGGAAGATGTCGGAGTGCGCAAGAAGATTTACGGTCATGAACGCCCCGTAGGAGTGACCGCCGACTGCAACGCGATCGCGATCCGCTACGCCCATGTCGACGATCTTGTCCACTGCCGCCTGCGCGCTCGCCACGAGCTGGTCCACGTAGGAATCGTTCGGCTCCTTTCCGTTGGCGCCCACGATCGGCATCGTCGGGCCATCGAGCACGCCGTAGCCGTGCATCAGCAGCATCAGATAGTTCTGCCTGGCCGGCCGCTTGAACTGATAAGGAGATCCGGTGAGCTGCGACGCCGCGACGGCGGACTGGAATTCGCGCGGATACGCCCAGAAGAAAAATGGCAGTCGTCCCTGCGACTTGTCGTAGCCCGGCGGGAGGTACAGCGTCGCGGAGAGCTTCACTCCATCGGGACGCGTATAGGTGATCAGCTGGCTCTTTACGTTGGCAAAGTACGGCGCCGGATCCCCGAGCTTCGTGATTTGATTCAGTGAATTGTTCTTGAGATCGCGAAGAAAGAAGTTCGGTGGATCGGTCGGAGTCTCCCGTTGTGTGATAACGCGAGTGCCCTCCCTGTCTACGACTTGCACTATCTGCTCGTAGTACGGAGCAGATGATTGCCAGAGCCGCTCCGGTTTCGCCGTGGTGATGTCGAAGCGATCGAGGAACGGTTTGTCGCCTTCGGGTGATGCTCCGCTTCCTCTGAGATAGAGGTATCTGCCATCGCCGGAGCGGAGCGGGATGTAGCGATCGCTTGCCGGATCCTGCACGTACACCCAGCTGCCCGGATCCGAGTAGCGATCTTCGCTGCTGCGGTCCCAGACCAGCTTTGGCGTGCCGCCATTGGGCGCGGATGGATCGATTATCCACGTGCGGACTCTCGCGCCGCGGGAGAGCCGCTCGGTGAGGAAGGCGATGTTGGGAGCAACCCAGTTCAGGCCACCGAAGCGATATTCGGTTTGAATGAACGGCGTTGCGGCTCCAGTGAAAGGCGCGGACAGGAGCGAGACCTGGTCTCGCTTCGGCACGCGATTGCGCGGGTCTCCATTGTCGAGCGCTTCGACCGTCACCAGTGTCGCCGGCGCATCGGAGCGCCAGTCTATAAATCTGATTCCAGGCAGAACCGCATCGCGGGCGCTCGGGGCCTCCTCCGCGATGTGAGAATTGTGGATCTCGCGGACCACTTTTCCACTCGTATTCCAGACTTCAGTGCGCGAGGGAAAGACATCCATCGGTACCTGGTACGAATAAGGACGCTGTGCGGTCTCGACCAGCAGATATTTTCCGTCAGGAGACGGCGCGACCTCCTTGTGAACGCCAGGTGCGCCGATTGGCGTGATTTTGCCATCGAGCCCGATAAGCGAGATCTGATCGGCGAAGTAGTAATCGAAGAGCGCTTCGTCGGCCGGGCTTTGCAGCAGATACTCGTACGTGCGAGTCGGAGCGGATCTGCCGTAGGATTCCTGTACGATCACGCCCGTCGGTACATCGGACATCTTTGGAGCCGCGGCGCGGTTTGCCGGCCACAGCCTGCACACCAGTGGAGCCTTGCCGTTCATCCAGTTGCAGCCGGCATCGTCGACGATGAAGCCTCGTGCGGTAGTGAAATTCATTGTCGGCGGAGTGAGTCTGTGTGCGGCGGCGCTTGGGACGTCGACGACCCACAGTGCTGTTCCAGCCGGAGTAGTGGCGGTGAAGGCGAGATTCCTTCCATCGCGCGACCAATCGAGATCCCGGATTTTGCCGGATAGCCCCGCGGCCGAAACGTGCCGCGCTCTGCCTGTCGCGGGATCCAGGATCTCGAGAGCCATGTTCTGGTTCGAGATGGTCGTGTAGGCGAGCCGATCTCCGTCCGCTGACCACGACGTGCCTCCAATCCGGCCGCCGACGGGGACGTCGAGAGCGCGCACAGTCTTGCCATCGATGCTGGTGACCGAGCCGGATCTCACCCCGATGTTTTCCACCCGGTAATCGGGATTCGCCCGGATCTTATTTCCGGCCAGATAGTACGCGGAGTCGGCCATGTCACTGATGGTGAGCGTGCGCGGATCAGCAACCGTAACGAGTATCCACTGGCGATTCGGACTGATCGAGGAGATGGGGTTCGACGGAGCGTCGAGAATCTTCACCAGATCGGCTGAGGGCGATTGATACGCCTGCTGCGCCGAAATCGTGAAAAATGGCGCAAGCATCAGGCACGCCATCGGAACCAGGCGACGATATGAAAATTGCATCATGGGATTGGGAAGGTGGACGGGTCCAAGCGGACGGCGGCGCGCTACTACTACTATATAAATACTGATCGCACAGGGGCAATGTTGATCACCGTCGGTTTACCCGCATCCCAAGTGGCGACTTCGGACGCAGCGTGATCCTCGGCTCGATCTCCGGCGGTGAATCGCCGAGATATTGCATTTTCCAATGTCTGCCGATGGTGGCGAGGACGAGGATTCCCTCCATCCAGGCGAACTGCTCCCCGATACAGATGCGAGTTCCGCCGCCAAAGGGAAAATATGAAAATTTCGGGCGTGTCGATGCAACCTCCGGCCGCCAGCGCTCGGGATCGAATCTCTCGGGGTCCGGATAAAACCGCCGATCCCGATGCGCGATGTACTGCGACATCAGCACCATCGATCTTGCGGGGATCAGGTAGCCGTTGGCCTCGAAGTCGTTGAGCGCGCGCCTGCCTACCGCCCACGCCGGCGGATAGAGACGCATCGACTCCGCGAGAATCATCCGCGTATAGGGGAGATTCTGCAGATCCTCCGGCTGTGGCAATCGGTCGCCGAGTGCGTCGATTTCCCGATGGAATCGCGCCTCGACATCGGGATGCTGGGAGAGGAGGTACCATGTCCACGAGAGAGCATTGGCGGTCGTCTCGTGACCAGCGAGAAAGATCGTCATCGCCTCGTCGCGGAGCTGTGTATTCGTCATCCTGCCGCCATCGCCCTCGGTGTCCTGCGCAAGGAGCAGCATTGAGAGCAGGTCTCCTGTGTCTTCGCCGCTGGAGCGCCTTTCCTCGATGATTCGGTATATGGTTGCATCGAGTCGTGCGCGTGCGGCTTCGAATCTCTTCATGTAAGGCAGCGGCAGCATTTCCAGAATCTCGCTGAACGGAAGAGTTCCGACGTTGAAAGCCTCGAACGCGACCGTGAGCGCCTCGCCAATCTCGGCTGCTTCTCCTTCTACGTCGGAGCTGAACAAGGTTCTGGCGACGATCGCGAGCGTCAGCTTCATCATTTCGTCGTGCATGTCCAGCTCGCCGCCGCTGACCCAGCGCGAGGAGGTGCGCGCGGCATAGTCCACCATCGACCGACCGTAAGTTGCGATCCTGTCGCGATGAAACGCTGGTTGTGCCAGCCGGCGCTGGCGGAGATGGAACTCGCCCTCACTGGTAAGAAGTCCTTCGCCCAGCACGCGCTTCGCGCGCACCAGCGCACGGCTCTTTATGAAGTTCTTCTGATTGGTGACCAGGACATCCCGGATCAGGTCGGGATGGTTGAACAGGTGGACTCGCTCGTTGCCAACCTTGAAGAGAACGATGTCGCCGTATTTCGCCGCCGACTCGATCATGAACGGAAGACGCCGCCGGAGAAACTCCAGCATCATGTGGCCTGGGAAGCGGGCGCGCGGACCGGGCGGGGTCCGCTTATCTGGGGTCGTAGCTGGCATCGGAAGAATGGGATTGTCGCGACTGGAGCCATCTCACCGTCGCACCACTGACGAGCGAGCTCAGCACCGCGGTTGCAGTCACATCGCTGGTCCAGTGCTGGTCCTCGTAAACTCGATCCCACCCAACCAGAGTGACGAGAATGTCGCTTAATACCGAGATTGGTCGCGAATGTGTCTGCTCGGAGACTGCCGCCGCGATCGAAACAATGTGTGCGACATGCGCTGAGGGAAAGGAGTGCCAGTCTCCATTAGCCGTGAACGGATGGAACCGACGTGAATTTCCTTCGACGAGCGGGCGCTCGCGCCCGACGAGGGGCTTGAGCACGGATTCCACGAGATCAGACGCCGCATAGCCTGCCGCGGTGTTGAGTGTTCCGGTCGCCAGCGACTCGTGATCTGTGAGGAGCGCGCCGACATATGTAATCGCCATTGCCGGCACAAGCCGCCGCGCAGTTCCGAGTGGATTCACCAATTTCGCGAAACGGTCGAGTGAGCGAGAATGCTCGCGTAATGCCCATTCACGTGCCTCCGGATCGAGCGCCGCGGAAGCGGCGATGCCGACCGGTACTAACCATACGAGGGCGGGCACCCGCTTGCCGGCAGGATCCGATACGGAATCGGTCTGGGCTGCGACAGAGTTCCAGGCTGAACACAGACACCCGGTCAGGATTGCCAACACGCGCGGACGCATGATTCAGAGTAGAGAACGGAGAGTTCCCCGGCAAGGCGCATCGCGATTCGCAGGATTGGCAAATCGACATCCCGTGGATGAGATTATCCGGGTCCATTCACTCCAATAAATCGATGCCGCACTCGTTCTCGCGCCCCGCTCTCGCGATCGCTCTACTCGCGTCCCTTCCCGCCGTCTCCTTCGCCCAGGCGACGCCCAATGCCAAGACGACTCCAGTCGCATTCGATGCAGATTCCGCTCGATTAGCGGAGCTGCCATGGCGCTCACTTGGACCAGCAGTCACAAGCGGACGCGTCGTTGATTTCGCGGTCCCTGAAGGCCCGAAATCCCAGGTCGGCGAAAGACTGGGCGAGCTCTTCTACGTCGCCTCTGCTTCGGGCGGGGTGTGGAAGACGACGAATGGTGGAACCACATGGGAGTCGATCTTCGATCACCAGGGCTCGGCGTCCATCGGCGACATCGCAGTCGCTCCAGACAACCCCGACATCATCTGGGTCGGTACAGGTGAGGCGAACAATCAGCGTAGCGCGTCGTGGGGCGACGGCGTTTACAAATCCGAGAACGGCGGAAAGACGTGGGCAAACATGGGGCTGAAAAAGTCCGAGCACATCGGACGAGTGATCGTCAATCCGACGAATCACGAGATCGTCTTCGTCGCGGCACAGGGTCCGCTGTGGGGAGCAGGCGGAGATCGCGGATTATTCAGGACCACCGATGGTGGTCGCACCTGGAAGAACGTCAAGAACATAGACACGCACACCGGCTTCACCGACGTCATCTTCGATCCGACGAACCCGAACGTGATCTACGCCGCGTCGTTCCAGCGCGAGCGTCGTCCGTACAGCTATGTCGGCGGCGGTCCGGGCAGTGGACTATGGAAGAGCATCGATGGGGGCGACACCTGGACGAGACTCACGGAAGGGTTGCCGAAGGATGATGTCGGCAGAATCGGTCTCGATGTCAGCAGGTCGAGTCCGAACGTCATTTACGCGACGATCGAGACCAAAGTAACCGGCACCGGCGCGGCGACCGGAAATACCGAAGGAAGCGTCTATCGCTCCGATGATTACGGTGCGAGTTGGCAGAAGATGGGGACGGGATTTTCCTATCCATGGTACATGGGTCAGATCCGCGTCGATCCCACGAATCCCGATCGCGTCTACTTCATGGGAGTTCCGCTACAGGTCTCCACAGACGGTGGCCGCACGTTCCGCGGTACGGCCACCGCCGCTCACTCGGATCATCACGCGATGTGGATCGATCCAACCGATCCCAATCATCTCATCATCGGTTGCGACGGAGGCGTCTACATCAGCCACGATCGGGGGCGCACCGTCGATTTCGTTCCGAATCTTCCCATCTCGCAGTATTACGCGATTGCCACCGACATGCGTCAGCCCTACTACTACGTGTACGGTGGACTCCAGGACAACAGCAGCTGGGGCGCGCCGAGCCAGACGCGCAACCGGCAGGGCATCACGAACGCCGACTGGATTCGCACCACCGGCGGCGATGGATTCTACGCGCAGATCGATCCGGTCGATCCGAACACGGTTTACGGTGAATCGCAGGGCGGCGACATCGTCCGCTTCGACGTTCGCACCGGCGAGCAGAAAACCATAAAACCACTCCCTGACTTTGGCGGCAAGCCCTATCGGTGGAACTGGAGCTCTCCGATGCTCATCTCGCCGCACGATCACAACACGATCTACTTCGGGGCGAACTACCTCTTCAAGAGCACCAATCGCGGCGATGCATGGACGCGACTGGGTCCGGATCTTACTCGCCAGCTCAATCGCGACAGTCTTCCGGTCATGGGCAAGATCTGGCCGCGAAACTCAATCGCCCGGCACCAGGGTACGGCGGACTACGGAAACATCAGCACCGTCGATGAATCTCCGATGAAGCAAGGTCTCCTTTATGTCGGCACCGATGATGGGGTTGTCTCTGTCTCGCGCGATGGCGGCACGACCTGGAACAGAATCACGAAATTCCCGGGAGTCCCCGACCAGACATACGTGAGCCGTGTTGTCGCATCGCGGTTCCACGAAGGAACTGTCTTTGCCACGCTCGACAATCATCGCAACAACGATTTCAAACCGTACGTTCTGCAGAGCGATGACTACGGAGCACACTGGAAGCCGATTGCCGGCAATCTCCCGGCTAACGGATCCGTACAGGTGATACGCGAGGATCTCGTCGAGCCGAATCTTCTCTTCGTCGGTACCGAGTTCGGAGTGTTCTTCTCGGAGTTGATGGGAAATGCGTGGACTCAGCTCAAATACAACATTCCGACCGTTGCGGTGCACGACATCGTGCTTCATCCGCGCGAGCACGATCTCGTCATCGGCACCCATGGCCGCGGCATTTACATAATCGACGACATCACGCCGCTCGAGAAGCTCGGTACGGCAAATGGAGCAGGCACGTACCTCTTCCCGGTGAAGCCGGCGACGGAGTACAACCCGAACAGCTCCATTCCCGGCGGCGCGCGCGGCGCAGGCGCGCTCGGTGACCGCGAATACTCCGCACCCAATCCCGCGTTCGGCGCGATTATTACGTATTTCCTGCGTGATTCACTTGCCAAGGGCGGAGACGTGACGCTCGGCATCTATGACGCGAGCGGTAAGCGCGTGCGAGAGCTGACGGCCAACAAGAAACGTGGAATGCACCGCGTAACCTGGGATCTTCGAAATGCACCGCCATACACCGTGCGCCGGCCGGCCAATCAGGTAGGCGAGCCGCAGTTCAGGCAGAGAGATCCGTCGGGACCGTTCGTGTTGCCGGGCCGATATAACACGCGCCTGACCGTAAAGAACGGCTCAGGCGCACCAACTGTCAGCGAAGTGCCGGTCGAAGTTCGGTCCGACCCTCTCGTGCCCATGAGCGAGGCGGACTATCGCTCTCTGTACGACATGCGCGTGAGCACTGGCCGGTTGCAGGCGACGGTACAGGCCGCCGTGCGCACCGCGGAACAGCTCAAGGATCAGATCACTGATGCGAAAAACGCGCTCAAGAGCAACACCGCACCGGACAGTGTGTCGAAGCAGGCGGATGCCGTTGATAAGGAGCTCGGCGACATTCTCAAGAAGCTGCGCGGCGATCCGGAAGCGGATGCCTCGAGCGACGATAAGAAGACGGAAGAGCCATCGATTCAGGAGCGCGTCAACAACATTGCTGAAGAGATCGGCAACGTGACTTCCCAGCCCACCGAGCTGCAACGGTCGACGCTGACGCTGGCGACGGCTGACCTCCAGCGCGAAGTCGGACGAATCAACAGGCTGCTGCAGAACCGCATCCCCGCGCTCAACGCAGGTCTCGACGCGGCGAAAATTCCATGGACCATCGGACGACCGGTAGAGCTGATGAAATGATAGTGGCCCGATGAGAGATCACTTCACGAAAGTTTTCCAGCATCTGGCGTGGGCCGACACCAAAGCGCTGGAAAGCCTTCGTGCCGCGCACAGCGTGCTGAAGAGAGATCAGGACCTTTACGCGCACATACTCGGCTCGGAGCACGTATGGCTGTCGCGCATCAACGATACCGCTCCGAAATTCGCGGTGTGGCCGAGTCTGACGCTGGATGAATGCGAGCGACTCGCAAGCGCTGAAGGACTTTAGTCCTTCTCCAATCCGGGCTCGATTTCCAGTCCGCCGCTTCCCGCCGCGCCGAATTTTGGCGCCGTGAAAATGCCGGTAGTCGTGTGCGGTGGATTCGGCTCTTCGCGTGAATCCGCTTTATCTCTTACAGCGGCCTGCTTCTTTCTCTCCTCGTCGCTGCTCGGTGTGTCGCCGGACAATTCGTCGCTGTCGGCAGGGATTTCGGGCTCGCTGTCTCTCTTGGCGTCGGTCATCTTCTCTCTCTGGTTTGAACTGGTGCCCTCACATCCGGCATAGCGTATGCCTCCGTAAATGGGATCGGCTCGAGTTAACCGAGCTTTTCTCCGGATGCTTCACGCAGAGAGTATCGAATGGCGAACAGAGATCTGAACGACAATCGGAAGTCAGGTGGTAAAGCAGACGAGTCACCTGAAAGCCGCCCTGGCTGGAAATCGAAATGGGTCGAGAGCACCTCGCCGGCCGCTGATGATCCGATCAGCCCTGAGGAGATGCAGGGGCACAACCTGCTCGGCAACGCGAGTCTGAGAGGAGGAGCGATTGCCGGGGTTAGCGACCCGGTGTATGACGGGCATGGCGCTCCAGGAGAGCGTCCTGACGACGTCAAGCTCGATGGGCCGCGAGTAAACCCTCCCCAGCTGGACGATGTCCCCGGTGACGGCGGCGAGGAAACGACCGACAGCTGAGCTGTAACGGGGCACGAAGGGCAACTCGATTACGAGCGCTGCTGCACGATCATCACCGGCGCGCAGTGGCGACACAATGCGGGGAAGGCGCTCGGTCCACTCCGCACCCGCAGGCGCCGATTCGTGCAGGCAGTCGGACTCGGTTACTCGGCCCAGCGCAAGGTCAAGTAAGGTTTGCGAGCCCGGCAACACCCCAATAGTATCCGGGGGTGTCCCTCCTCTATTCGTATCTCCAAAAATACCGTGCGCTGATTCTGCTCGCGCTGGTGCTGGCGGCAACGAACCAGGTCTTTTCGCTCCTGGATCCGCTCATCTTCCGTCACGTCATCGACGACTACGCGACCCGCTTTCGCGAGTACCAAACCTCGCAGTTCATCACCGGCGCGGGAAAGCTGCTGCTCCTGGCGATGGGCGTCGCGTTCGTTTCGAGAGTCGCCAAGAATTTCCAGGACTACTTCGTCAACGTAATCGTCCAGCGCCTAGGCGCCGAGATGTACTCGGATGGAATCCGGCACTCGCTGGAGCTGCCATACTCCGTCTTCGAGGATCAGCGCAGCGGCGAGACGCTGGGCAAGCTCCAGAAGGTGCGCGCCGACGTCGAGAAATTCATCTCGCTGTCGATAAATCTGATCTTCACCACACTCGTCGGCGTGCTGTTCGTGACCGTCTATGCCTGGCACGTCTACTGGCTGCTGGTCCCCGCATTTCTCTCGACCGTTCCGGTTCTCGGAATTCTCAGCTGGGCCCTGAGCGGACGCATCAAGTCGATGCAGAAGATCATCGTCGCGGAGACGACGGCCCTGGCCGGCTCTACGACGGAGTCACTGCGCAACATCGAGCTGGTGAAGAGCCTCGGCCTCGCCGATCAGGAAGTGGTGCGGCTGAACGCGACCACGCAGAAGATCCTGAATCTCGAGCTCAAGAAGGTGAAATACATCCGGAGCCTGAGCTTCATTCAGGGAACGACGGTCAATCTGCTGCGCACCTGCATCCTGTTCATGATGCTTTACCTGATCTTCACCCAGAAGATCACGGTCGGTCAGTTCTTCTCGCTCCTCTTCTACTCGTTTTTCATATTCGGCCCGATGCAGGAGCTCGGAAACATCATCAACGTGTTCCGGGAGACCGAAGTCTCACTGATCAATTTCCGAAAGATTCTGGAGACGCCCAAAGATCCGAGGCCGGCCAACCCGCTTCCATTGACGGAGATCGAGAACCTGGAATTCGAGAACGTCGGCTTCATGCATCAGACGGCAACGACGCCCGCTCTCACCGACATATCGTTCGCCGTGAGGCGCGGAGAGACGATTGCGTTCGTGGGTCCGTCGGGAGCCGGGAAGACGACGCTGGTGAAGCTGCTCGTGGGTCTCTACCCGCCGAAAACGGGCCGCATCCTGTACAACGGACTGCCCAGCGATTCCATAGATCTCGATCGGCTGCGCGAGCGGATTGGATTCGTGACGCAGGACGCACAGCTTTT
>CAAGKR010181878.1_pt1 | contig 29825 bp, 34 predicted proteins | sample 2556971 | NCBI WGS metagenome assembly CAAGKR01 (sample SAMEA5207829, study PRJEB30636) | soil metagenome | biome: forest; feature: boreal; material: soil | place: USA | collected 2011-09 | depth 1 m | reverse complement strand
GCGGCCCCCTTTCTCTCTTCCAGCCGACGCGCTCCTAGGGGCGATACACGACCTTGGCGATCGGCGACTCCCAGACAGCCACTTCCGTGACGGTGACCGCCGGGCCGACCGCGGTCGCGAGCCGCTCGTAGACCACGCGCGCCAGGTTCTCCGCCGTGGGGTTGAGCCGATCGAAGGGCGCGACCTCGTCGAGGAGCACGTGGTCGTAGTCGTCGAGGATCGTCCGCAGGTCGCCCTTGAGGGTCTTGAAATCGTAGACGATCCCGATGTCGTCGAGCGCCTCGCCCGCGACCGTCACCTCGACATCCCAGGTGTGGCCGTGAAGGCGGTGGCACTCGCCCGGATAGCCGCGCAGCGAATGCGCGGCGTCAAAGTGGTCGCGCACGGTGAGCTCGTACACGGGATCCGCCCTTCCTAGAAGAGCGCGGCCTGCGACGGGTCGTCGGGATCGACCCCGTCGCCGACCATCGCGCGCTCGTCCATCGCTATGTTGGCCAGCTCGTCGGCGGCGGCGTTCATCTCCCGTCGCACGTGCACGATCTCGGCCGATTCGAAGCGGCGCAGGAGCCCCTGCGCGCGCGAGAACAGCGGGCGCAGGCCGGCGTTCTTCACGCGGTAGACACCGTTCATCTGGCGGACCACCAGCTCGGAGTCGGCACAAACGCGCAGGCGCACGGCGCCGTGATCGAGCGCGGTCTGGAGCCCCCAAACGAGCGCCTCGTATTCGGCCTGGTTGTTGGTGACGGCCCCCAGGAAGCGCCCGCCGCGTCGGACTATCGCTCCTGTCTCGTCCTCGAGGACGAACCCTGCGCCCCCGGGACCCGGGTTGCCGCGCGCCCCGCCGTCGGTGCGCAAGGTGTAGAGAGGCGCCACGTCACTCCCCTCGCACGATCAGGATGCGACCGCAGGTCGGGCATGCTCCTATGTCCGGACCGGCCTCCAGCGCGGCGACCTTGCCCGCCGGGAGCGTCACCCGGCAGGCGCCGCACATGGATCCTTCGAGCGTGCCGACCGCGATTCCGTGGTGAGTCTCGCGGAGCGACTCGTAGCGAGCCTGCAGTGCGGCGTCGACGGAGCGCAGGAGCGTCTCTCTGGCGTGCTTCTCGGAGGCGATGCGCTCCAGCACTGTGCCCCCGTGCTCCTTGAACCGCTCGGTCAACGTGCCCTCCGTGCGATGTCCCTCCGCGAGCGCGTGGTCGATCTTGGCAAGCTGGGCGTCGCCGTTCTCGCGCTTCTGCATCTCGATGAGGAGCTGGCCCTCGAGGGCGATGACCCGGCGGCGAAGCGAGTCGAGCTCGAGGGATACGGCCTGCAGCTCCTTCGGATTGGCGATCTCGCCGGAGACGAGCTTGGCCTGCTCGCTCGCCATCTTGGCGTTGAGCGCGGCGGTCTCGTCCTCGAGGCGGCTCGACACCGCGTCCATCGCGTGTATCGCCGCCTGCGTGCGTTCGCGGAGCTTCTCGATCTCGGCGAGCTTGGCGCGGGCGGCGAGGATGGCGCGCTTCTCGGGCATCTCCTCGAGCTCGCGCTCCAGCCGCAGGATCGTGAGGTCGTGCTCCTGGAGCTCGGTGAGTGCGCGCGCTACGTGCATTCGCTGCCCCTCGCGATCATGCGCCAGGGGATCCGTATGACGTCGGTGACGACGTCGGCGCTCCCCAGGCCCGGCGTCCGCCCGACGACTTCCGCCAGAGCTTCGGTCAACGGCCACTCCGTCGCGTCGTGTCCGGCCTCGATCACCCGCAGGCCCCTCTCCAGCGCGTCGTGGGCCACATGGTAGCGCAACTCCCCCGTCACCAGCGCGTCCGCCCCGCTCGCGAGAGCGTCGTCGACGAGCGAGCGGCCGGAGCCCGGCGCGAGCGCAACCAGCGTCACCGGCGCCGCAGGGTCCCCCCACACGCGCACTCCCACACCCAAGCGTGTCCCGACGAGCGTCGCCAACGCGCCCAGCGTACCCGTCTCGCCCGAGTCGCAGAGGCGCCCGGCCAGGGGGGTGCCGGTCGGCAGGACAGCGTCCGCGCCGGCCCCACGGCGCTCCAAGGGACCGCGGACCTGCAAGCCGAGCGCGGCCGGCAGGGCGTCCGCACCCTGCAGGGAGCGGTCGAGGTTCGTGTGGCAGCAGATCAGAGCGACGCCCCTGCGCGCGGCCTCGAAGGCGACTCCGGCGGATCCCTGCGCGGCGACGACCGTCTCCAGAGGGTCCAGGAAGGCGGGGTGGTGGGTGACGAGCACGTTCGCGCCCGCCTGCGCCGCGCGCACGAGGGCAGATCGCGTAGGGTCCAGCGTGACCAACACCCGGGTGACCGGCGCGCTCGCGTCTCCGACCAGGAGCCCTACGCGGTCCCACGGCTCGGCCCACGAGAACGGGATTGTCGCATCGAGATGCGCGCACAGATCGGCGACGGTGGTCACAGGCGTACCTCCGAAGCGACTCGCCGGCGGAAGCACGCGACCGAGTCGTAGCCGGCCTCCATCAGCAGCTCGCGGGCCAGGTCGAACCCCTCGCCCACCTCGCCAGGAGCGTGGGCGTCGGAGCCCATCGTGGCGGGCACGCCTCGACGCCGGCACGCCTTCAGCAGCTCGAGCGCCGGGTAGATCTCATGCACCGGCTTGCGAAGGCCGCCGGTGTTGACCTCTATCGCGCAGCCGGCATCCGCCAGCGCGAGCGCGGTCTGCTCGTACCAAGGCCGCGGGTCGACGGTCGGGCGGGAGCCGAACTTCTTCACGAGGTCGGGGTGAGCGATCACGTCGAACATCCCGCTGGCCGCGGCGTAGGCGATCTCCTCGAAGTAGCGCGCCCACAGGGCGTCGGGCTCCCACGCATCGTAGCGGGCGACGAGGTCGGGGTCGTCGAAGGCCCAGTCGCCCAGGAAGTGCACTGAACCGAGCACGACGTCGAAGTCGTAGGGCGCGATCATCTCGGGGACGTGCAGGATGTCGTCCGGCAGCCAGTCCGCTTCGACGCCGAGGAGCACCTCGGGACCGCCTTCGGAACGCGAGTCCTCGGCCGCGGCGAGCACTTCGGCGACGTAGTCCGGGAGCTCGCTGGCCTTCATGGTGTAGTGCTGCGGGTAGGGTGAGGGCATCGGCAAGTGGTCGGTGAAGCAGATGACGTCGAGGCCTCGCTCTCGGGCCGCGGAGACGTAGTCCGACACCTCACCTGACGCATGCCCGCACCTCGCCGTGTGCACGTGAAGATCGATCACCAAGCCTCCTCGATCACTCCGCCGCCGACCACGAGGTCTCCGTCCCAGCACACCAGCGCCTGCCCTGGCGCCGGCGTATCGATCTCCTCTTCGAAGGTCACGACAAGGCGGTCGCCCTCCAGAGTAGCCGTCGCGGGCGACTCGGGGCCGCGGTACCGCAGGCGTGCGGTCACTCTGCGCCCGGAGCTCCCCCGCCACACAGGGTCGGAAGCGACGACCGTGTGCGCCACGGCGGAACCCTTCGGGCCGACGGTCACTGTGGCGCTGCCGGTGTCGATGGCGGTCACGAACGTGCGCTCCGGCCCTGGCAGGCCGAGACCTCGACGCTGTCCCACCGTGTAGCCGGGGACGCCGTCGTGAGTGCCGATCACGGCGCCTCTCGCGTCGCGGATGTCGCCGGGCACGAAGGCGTCCGGACGGTGCTCGCGCACGAACGCGCGCACGTCGTCGTCGGGCACGAAGCACGTCTCCTGGCTCTCGGCGCGCTCGGCGGTCGGAAGGCCGAGGGAGCGCGCCGTCTCCCGCACCCGGGACTTCGTCATCTCGCCGACCGGGAAGAGCGTGCGATCGAGCTGCTCGGGTGTCATGCGGTACAGGAAGTAGGACTGGTCCTTGGCGGCGTCCGCACCCCGCGCGAGCCAGCGCGCGCCCGCGACGTCTGTGACGATGCGCGCGTAGTGGCCCGTGGCCAGGTATTCGGCCTCCTGAAGCGCGACGCGGCGCATCAGCTCGGAGAACTTGATCCGGTCGTTGCAGACGATGCACGGATTGGGAGTCCGGCCGGCGGCGTACTCGTCGCAGTAGCGCTCGATGACCTCCCGCTCGAACTCCTTGGAGAACTCGAGGGTGTAGTGGGCGATGCCGAGCGTGTCGCAGACGCGCTTGGCGTCGCGCGCCCCCTCGGCCGAGCAGCAGCCACCGCTTTCGTCCTCGCCGGAGAGCAGGCGCATGGTCACCCCGGTCACGTCGTGCCCGTCCTTTACCAACAGAGCGGCCGCTACCGACGAATCCACGCCTCCGCTCATCGCGACGAAGACGCGCGACATCGCACTAGACCTCGCAGTGGTCGGCGGTGGAGTCCTCGTCCGCGTGCGGGTCGAAGTTCGGGTTCTCAGACTGGATCGGGCCGGCGATCGGCTCTCGGCCGTGCTTGACGAGGTAGTCGTCAACGGCGACCTTCAGCCCGTCGGTCGCCAGCACCGAGCAGTGCATCTTGACCGGGGGCAGGCCGCCGAGCTCGTCCGCGACCTGCTGCTTCGTGATGGCGACGGCCTCCTGCAGGGTCATCCCCTTGGCAAGCTCCGTCACGATCGACGACGTCGCGATGGCCGCGCCGCAGCCGAGCGTCTGGAACTTGATGTCGGTGATGCGGTCGTCGTCGACCTTGATCGTGATCTTCATGACGTCACCGCACACGGGGTTGCCGACCTCTCCCACTCCGTCGGCGTCGTCGATGACTCCCACGTTGCGCGGGTTGTTGAAGTGTTCCATGACCTTCTCGGAGTAGAGCACGGGGTTGTCTCCTATCGGATCGATCGAGTGGGGTGAGGTGGCCCAGGGTGCGTCACGCGGACGCGCCGAACATCTTGGCGTAGACGGGGGACATGGCACGGAGCCGCTCGATGATCGGCGGCAGCACCTCGAGCAGGTAGTCCACGTCCTCCTCAGTAGTGAACCGGCCGACGGTGACGCGCAGAGACCCGTGCGCGATCTCCGGCTTCAGGCCGATCGCGAGCAGCACGTGGCTGGGCTCGAGGGAGCCCGAGGAGCAGGCCGAACCGGTCGAGACGCAGATGCCCTTGTTGTCGAGCTGGAGCAGCATGGCCTCGCCCTCCACGCCCTTGATCACGAGGTTCGCGATCCCCGGCACTCGCGGCACGTCGCGGCCGCCGTTGAGCGCCGTGTTCGGCATCTGCAGGACTCCGTCCATGACCTTCTCACGCAGGGCGGTCAGGCGCAGAGTCTCGACTTCTCGTTCGGCCAGCATCAACTCCAGCGCCTTGGTGAAGGCAGCGGCGCCTGCGACGTTCTGCGTGCCGGAGCGCTTCTTGCCCTCCTGGCCACCGCCGATGAGGTAGGCCTCGAAGGGCGTGGCGCGCTTCAGATAGAGAGCGCCGACTCCCTTGGGGCCGTAGATCTTGTGCGCGGAGAAGGAGGCGGCATCCACGCCCAGGTCGACGGCGTCCCACTCGATCTTGCCGAGCGCCTGGATGGCGTCGGTATGGAAGTAGCCGCCGACCTCGTGAGTCGCAGCTGCGAGCTCCTTGATCGGCTGGACGGTGCCCAGCTCGTTGTTCGCGTGCATCACGCTGACCAGCACGGTAGCGTCGTCGAGCACCGCACGGAGGTCGTCGGCGTAGATGATCCCGTCCTCGCGGGGCTTGAGTTCGGTGACTCGGAAGCCCTCCTTCGCGAGGCGGTGCGCGGGTTCCAGGATGGCGTGGTGCTCGAAGGAGGAGACGACGACATGGTCGCCCTTTCCGCGCGCTCGAGCAGTCCGGGCGATGCCCAGCACCGCGGCATTGTCGCCCTCGGTGCCGGCACCCGTGAAGATCACCTCCGCGGCGTTGGCGGCGCCGATCGCCGCAGCGAACGACTCGCGCGAGGCCTCGAGAGCGCGATAGGCGTCCCGCCCAAGGCCGTAGAGGCTGTTCGGGTTGCCGTAGCGCTCGGTGAGGAACGGCAGCATGGTCTCGACGACCCTCTGGTCGACGGGGGTCGTCGCGGCGTAGTCGAGGTAGATGGTCCTGGGAGTGTCGCTCATGTCCGGTCAGGCTTCCTCTCCGATATCGTTCGTACCCGCACGGTCGAACACGACCTGCCGCGAACACAAGTCGCCGATGCTGGTGGTCGTGAACACGTTGCGGAGCGCCTCGGTCGCCTTCGACCAGACTCCCGCCGCCGCGCAGGCGCCGCTGCGCCCGCACAGCTGACCGCCGTCGCAACTCGTCGGGGCCAGCGATCCCTCAAGCGCCTCGACGACTTCGAGTACTGAGATCCGCTCGGGCTCACGCGTGAGCGTGAAGCCGCCGCGCGCTCCCCGGCACGCGCTCACCAGACCGGCCTTGCGCATGGCAGCCAGGAGCTGTTCCAGGAACTTCAGCGGGATGCCCTGGCGCTCGGCGACACCGCGCGCGCTGACAGGCCCCTCGCCGTAGCGGACGCCCAGGTCGATGAGGGCCAACAGGCCGTACTCACTGCGTGCCGTGAGGCGCATGGCGCCTTCCACCTCTCGCCTTCGAATCTCTACTGCAGCGGTATGATATGACGTGATCGGCCGTCGCGCAACGAGGAGTCTCGCGCGTCGCTGGGCCGGTGCCCGACAAGTACCGCTCGGTCCCCCATCGGCACCGCTCCTCGCGTCGCGAGTACCGCCGGGCGCACTCCACATGGAACCCGTTGCTTCCCTCAGACGGGCGTGCTAGATTCTGCTCCCACGTCATCGAGGGAGGACCTTCGCATGACGCCAAGGGTTGTGGATCCGCGGTCGACAGTCACAGGGTGACGAGGACCCACCGGATTCTTGGCCCGGGAAAGATGAAGCCCCGAAGCGCAGTCGCGCAGCGGGGCTTCTTCCGTTGTCGCGGCGTCGATCGACGCGCGACGCTAGAGCTTCTTCAGCAGGTTGGCCATCTCGATGGCGGAGACGGCGACGTCCCAGCCCTTGTTGCCCTGCTTCGTTCCGCAGCGCTCGACGGCCTGCTCGATCGAGTCGGCCGTCACTATCCCGAACATCACCGGGACTCCGGTCTTGAGCGACACGTGAGCGACGCCCTTCGAGACCTCGGAGGCCACGTACTCGAAATGCGGGGTCGCGCCCCGGATGACGACGCCGAGAGCGACGACCGCGTCGTACTTCTTCGACGCCGCCATCCTGTTTGCCACCATCGGGATCTCGAACGCACCCGGTACCCAGGCGACGTCGACGGCATCTTCGGCGACGCCGTGGCGCCCCAGTGCGTCGAGCGCCCCGCCCAGCAGCCGCGAGGACAGCAGTTCGTTGAAACGGCTGACGACGATGCCCACCTTCAGCCCCGATCCGATCAGATCACCCTCGAACACGCTCATCGCTTCTCCTCCTTGACGTCAGCGCTCGACGAATCGCCCAAGTCCAGGCGGTGGCGCATCTTCTCCTTCTTCGTGCGCAGATACGTGATGTTGTCCGGGCCCGCGCATATCTCGAGCGAGACCTGTTCGGTCACCTTCAGGCCGTAGCCCTCGATGCCGCTGATCTTCTTCGGGTTGTTGGTCATCAGCCGCATCGTCGTTATCCCGAGGTCCACGAGGATCTGGGCGCCGATGCCGTAGTCGCGAAGGTCCGCCGGGAAGCCCAACGCGGCGTTGGCCTCGACGGTGTCGGCGCCGGCCTCCTGCAGCTCGTAGGCGCGCAACTTGTTGGCGAGCCCGATGCCGCGCCCCTCGTGACCGACCATGTAGAGCACCACTCCCGTGCCTTCCGCCTGGACGCGGCGCATCGCCTCCTCGAGCTGCGCGCCGCAGTCGCACCGCAGCGAGTGGAACACGTCGCCGGTCAGGCACTCGGAGTGCACGCGCACGAGAACGTCCTCGGCGCCGTCCACGTCGCCCACCACCAAGGCCAGATGGGTCGTGCCGTCGAGGCGGCTTTCGTACCCGTAGCCCGTGAACACGCCCGACCTCGTGGGGAGCTTCACTGTCGCTATCCGATCTACGAGGCGCTCGGTGCGACGGCGGTGGCGGATCAGGTCCGCCACCGTGACCATCTTCAGTCCGAACCCCTTCGCGACCTGCTCGAGCTGCGGGCGGCGCGCCATCGTGCCGTCCGCGTTGAGGATCTCGCAGATGACCCCCGCGGGAGTCAGGCCCGCCATGCGCGCTAGATCGGTAGCGGCCTCCGTGTGTCCGGCGCGCTCGAGCACCCCGCCCGGACGCGCCTTGAGGGGGAACACGTGACCGGGCATGGAGAGGTCTTCCGGGCACGTCGCCGGGTCCACCAGCGCATGGACCGTCGCGGCACGGTCGGCCGCGGAGATCCCGGTGGTGATGCGCCCCTTGGCACCGACCGAGACGTGGAAGGCGGTCCCCTGCTCGGAGGTGTTGGTGTCGGTCATCGTAGGGAGCTTGAGGTTCTCGACGCGTTCGGCCGATAGCGGGACACACACCAGCCCGCGGCCATTGGTGATCATGAAGTTGATCGCGTCGGGCGTCACCTTGTCGGCCGCCATGACGAAGTCGCCTTCGTTCTCGCGATCCTCGTCGTCGACGACTATGAGCATCCGCCCGGCGCGGATCTCCTCCATCGCCTCGTCTATGGTCGCGAACGCGGGATCCACAGGCGTCACCGGCCCTCACCCAGGTCCTTGAGCATCTCGCCGAGCCCGCGCTTGGCGGGCTTCTCGCCGTCGGCCTCCGGCACTCCCATGTAAGCGGCGACGTAGTGCTTCACGTATTTCGCGAACATGTCCGCCTCCAGGTTGACGCGGGCGCCGTTGGGCTTGTCGCCCAGGGTCGTCATCTGCTCGGTGAGCGGGATCACCGAGACGCCGAAGCCGTCGTCGAAGAGACGCGCGACCGTGAGCGAGATGCCGTCGACGGCCACCGAACCCTTCTCCACGAGGAACTCGCGGATCTCGGCTGGCGCGGTGAAGCGGTAGAGAGTCGCATTGCCGCCCGGTTGGCGCATCGCGATGGTGCCGGTCGCGTCGACGTGCCCCGTGACGATGTGCCCGCCGAGGCGGTCGGACATGCGCAACGCGCGCTCCAGGTTGACGCTGCCGCCTTGATGCAGCTCGGACAGCGTCGTGCGGCGGACCGTCTCGTCGCTCACGTCCACCACGAAGGAGCCGCGCAGGAACTTCACCACCGTGAGGCATACGCCGTCCACGGCGACCGAATCGCCGATCGCCATGTCGCGGCCGAACTCCGGTGCGTAGAGCTCGATGCGCATGCCCGTACCGACGCGCTCCGTGCGCGCGACGATGCCCTTGGTCTCGATGATCCCGGTGAACATGTCTGCTCTGCTCCTTCGAAAGCGCCTCGGCGGCGACGGACGGTGCCGCCCCTACTCGGATACCACCACGCGCGGACGCCAAACAGTGACGGCGTCGCTCCCCACTATCCCCGCCTCGACCGCACCGAAGTCGCGCTGCAGCGTCGAGGGGTCCTCCTGCGATTCTCCCACATACAGCGAGGGCGCCTCCTCACCGGCGAGTCCCCCGGCGTGGAGCAACACCAGTTCGTCGATCAGCCCGCAGGAGGCCAGAGAGCTGAACATGCGCGGGCCGGCCTCCACGAGCAGCGAGACGACCCCGTCTTCCGCGAGCGCGCGGAACGCGTCGGGCAGGCCCGCGGCGGCGTCCCAGGGCACGCAGCGCGCACCGGCCGAGTGAAGCGCCGGTTCGAGGTCCAGCGCGTCGGGGACGAGCACACCCACTTCTCCGGCGCCGTCGTGGAACATCCGGGCGCCGGCAACGGGCTGCTCCGTTCGGGTAAGGACGTAGCGCCGCGGCTGATGCAGCCCGAGCGCGCCTTCGGCATCGCGCACGGTCAGGGAGGGGTCGTCGACAGCCACCGTCCCCGTGCCGACCAGTATCGCGTCAGCGTCGGAGCGCAGACGCATGGTCAGGTCCCGGGCGCTCTGGCCGGTGATCGCGCTGCGCACGCCCGGCGCCAGTGCAGGTCGTCCATCGAGCGAGAGGGCGATCTTGACGCGGACGAACGTCCTCCCCGTGCGTAGGCGATGCAGCCACTCCTCGTTCAGGGCGGCAAAGGGAGCTGTATCCGCGGCGAACTCGACTTCGACGCCGGCGGCCCGCAGGCCGTCGGCTCCCCCCGCCGCCTCCGGATTGGGGTCGGCCATGCCGATCAGCACGCGCGAGACACCCGCACGCGCGAGCGCGGGAGCGCACGGCCCCGTGCGCCCCACGTGCGAGCACGGCTCGAGGGTGACGTACGCGGTGGCTCCGCGCGCGGCGTCTCCGGCGGCCTGGAGCGCGACGATCTCGGCGTGGGGTCCGCCCGCGCGCTCGTGCCATCCCTCGCCCACGACACGCCCCTCGCTCACCAGGACACAGCCCACCAAGGGGTTGGGCGCGGTCGTGCCGCGGCCGAGCTCGGCTAGATCGATGGCGCGGCGCAGGTACGGGTCGCAGACCGACACGTACGCGTCGCCGAATAGGCGCGTCATTGCGTGACATCCTTCTTCCATCCGGACTATACCGTCGGCCCCGGAGTCTCACCGGATCGGCCCCTCATCTCAAGGGGTTCGCGGGCTTTCACCGCCGGTGGGGAATCTCACCCCGCCCTGAAGAACGTGCATCGAAGTTTAGCAGGAAGTGCAGCTCGCCGCCAACAAAGACGCGACCGCCATCAGCCCAAGAGGCGGAGCAGCCCCATGATCGCGGCTACCACGGCCACCACGGCGGCGGCCACCAGAAAGCGCAGACCGAGGTCGCCAAAGAACTCGCGCCACGTGGCGCCGGCCATGGCGGCACGCTTCTCCAGGCGCTTGCTCGAGCGCGCGACGACCGGCTGCCGCTCCGTCGGCACGGGCTTCAGTGCCTCAGACACGGTGAAGTCCGGACTCACCCGCCGCCCGGATCGCCTGCAATGCCGAGGCGGGGTCCTCGCGGCCGAAGATCGCGTTCCCGGCGACCAGGATATGCGCTCCGGCTGCCACGACCTCGTGGGCGGTCGCTTCGTCGATGCCGCCGTCGACCTCGATCACCGCATGCGACCCGCTCGCGACGATCATCCCGGCTACCTCCGCGATCCTGGCGGTCGACTCCAGGATGAAGGACTGGCCGCCGAAGCCGGGATACACGCTCATGACCAGCACCAGATCCAGGTCCTTGATGACCTCATGAAGCGCCGACGGCGGCGTCGCCGGGCTTATGGCCATCCCGGCCCTCGCCCCTCCGGCGTGGATGCGCTGCACCATCTTCGGAAGGTGGCGGCACGCCTCCACGTGAACGGTCACCCAGTCCGCTCCCGCGTCCAAGTACCAATCGACCGTACCGCTGGCGTTGTCGATCATCAGATGCACGTCGAGAGGACGGGTCGCGACCCGCTTCAGGGCGCGGACCACCGGCGGGCCGATCGTCAGGTTCGGGACAAAATGGCCGTCCATCACGTCCACGTGGATGAGGTCGGCGCCAGCGCTCTCCACGAGCTCGACGGCCTCGGCCAGGCGGGTGAAGTCGGCGGAGAGGATCGAGGGCGCCATCTGGATGCGGGCGGTCATGTCGTCCTCCGATCCCCCGTGCGGCAGCGACGGCCTCACTCGTCGACCGTGCCGAGCCCGTACAACTCCTCGCTGGCCTCGCGGCCGAGCAGCGCGTCCTCGCCGTCGGCGAGAGAGAGCCCCTCGTAGAGCACCGCGCGCACCTGGCGAGTGAGCGGCATCTCGATACCGAGGCGCTTGCCCAGCTCCTCGACCGCTACGCAGGCGAACGCTCCCTCGGCGACCATGTTCGTCTGCGCCTTCCACCCCTCCAGAGTGCCCCCGCGCCCGATGAACTCGCCGAGCGCGCGGTTGCGGGAGTTGTTCGAGGTGCAGGTGGCGATCAGGTCGCCCACGCCGGCGAGGCCCATGTAGGTCAGCGGGTTGGCGCCCATCGCACTGCCCAGGCGTCCCATCTCGGCAAGACCGCGTGTCATCAGCGTGGCCTTGGTGTTGTCTCCATAGCCGAGCCCGTCCGACATACCCGCGGCCACTGCGATGACGTTCTTGCTGGCGCCGCAGAGCTCGACGCCCACAACATCGGGGTTGGTGTAGACGCGGAAGAAGCGCGTCATGAACAGGTCCTGGAAGAGTCGCCCCACGCTGGCGTCGTACGCGGCGACGACCGTGGCCGAGGGAACGCCCTTCCCCACCTCTTCGGCGTGGTTGGGGCCCGACAGCCCGGCTAGGCGCTCGCGGTTGCCCAACACGTCCTCGAGCACCTCGGTCATAAGCATCAGGGTGCCGTTCTCCACTCCCTTGCTGAGGATGACGATCGGAAGGCCGTCGGCCACGAACGGCCTCATTGTCTCGGCCGTGGTGCGGACGCCCAGGCTGGGGGTCACCATCACGACCGCTTCGGCTCCCTCTAGGACCGTTCCGATCTCGTGGGAGGCGACCACGGTGTCCGGCAGGACGATGTCGCTCATGAACTGCGGGTTGTGATGGGAGGCGTTGATGCCCTCGGCGATCTCAGGCTCGCGGGCCCAGAGCGAGACGTGGTGGCCCTTGCCGCCGAGAAGCCAGGACGCCGAGGTGCCCCACGAGCCCGCTCCGATGACTGCGACCTTGGTCACTGCCGCTCCCTGTCACTTGTCCCTGCTTGTCCGTCCCATGGTAATCCTCGGCTCCTCGCCACGCATGAGGCGCCCGATGTTGGATCGGTGCGACCACACGATCATCACGATGGCCACGATCGCGAAGCCGAACAGGACTGGCCGGTCCTGTCCGCGATAGAGCACCCAGATCACCCCCGGGAACGACAGGGCGGAGAGGATGGAGGCGACGGAGACGATCCGCACGGTGAGAACGAGAACGACGAAGATGCCGACCAGGACGGCGGCCGCCTCGGGCATGAGCACGAGGATCCCGCCCGCGGCGGTGGCGACGCCCTTGCCGCCGCGGAAGCGGAAGTACGGGGAGAACATGTGGCCGGCCATCGCGGCTCCGCCGGCGGCTATCACGAACAGGTCGCGGGCGTTCATGCTCCAGGTGGGGTCGGGCAGAAGGAACCTGGCGACGAGAGCCGGCACGGCGCCCTTGGCGACGTCGAGCACCGCGACTACGAGGGCGGGACGCCAGCCCAGGGAGCGGAAGACGTTGGTCGCTCCGGTGTTGCCCGAACCGAGCGCCGTGATGTCGACGTCGTAGAGCTTGCGCGCGACGATGACCCCGAACGGGATGCCCGCCAGGAAGTACCCGAAGGCGACGGCGATGACGACCCGGGCGGCGTCTTGGAGCATCTCTTCGTCAGTCCTTCTGCCGGAACTTGAGCGTCACCGGAGTCCCGGTGAAGTCGAACGACTCGCGCATGCGGTTCTCGAGATAGCGCCTGAAGTTCTCGTCCACCAGTTTGGGGTGATTGGCGAAGAACGTGAAGCCCGGAGGCCCGTTCCGGGTCTGCGTGCCGTACTTGACCCGCAGCTGCGCGCCGCCACGCGAGATTGTGTGACCGGTCTCGCGCAGATCGGAAAGGAACCGGTTCAGCTTGCTGGTGGCGACCTCTTGCATGAAGTTGCCGTAGACGACGTCGATCAGGTCGTAGAGCTTGGCGATGCCGCGGCCCGTGAGCGCGGACGTGCGCAACAGGGGTGCGTAGGAGACGAAACCAAGCTTGCGCGGGATGTCGTCCTCGACCGCCCCGCGCGTGTCGTCGTCGGTGAGAAGGTCCCACTTGTTGAGGAGAACGACCATGGCGCAGCCGCGCTCCTCGGCGAAGCGGGCGACGCGCTGGTCCCCGTCCGTGATGCCTATGGAGGCGTCGACCACGAGAAGCGCCACGTCCGCGCGGTCGATCGCACGCATCGCGCGAACGAAGCTGTAGTACTCGACGGACTCGTCGATGCGCGACTGCCGCCGCAGGCCCGCCGTGTCGACCAGCCGGTAGAGCTTGTCGTCGCGTTCGACGACGGTGTCGATGGAGTCGCGTGTCGTGCCGGCGACCGGGCTCACGATGGAGCGTTCGGCGCCGATCAGACGGTTGAAGACGGAGGACTTCCCGGCGTTCGGGCGCCCGATGATGGCGACGCCGATCTCGCCTTCCGTGACCTCGGGCTCGTACTCCGGAAGTGCCTTCACCAGTTCGTCGAGCAGGTCCCCGGTCCCATGGCCGTGAAGCGCCGAGACCGCCCGCGGCTCCCCTATCCCGAGGTTCCAGAACTCGTAGCTGGCGGAGGCATCGCCCGGTCTGTCGGACTTGTTGACCACAAGGAAGACCGGGCGCTCGCTGCGCTGCAGGATGCGCGCGACGTCCTCGTCACCCGCCGTTATGCCGGCCTGACCGTCGACCACGAAGAGAACGGCGTCGGCCTCTTCGGCCGCTATGATGGCCTGTCTGCGGATCGACTCGCCGAACGCGTCGTCGGTCGCAAGCTCGATACCGCCCGTGTCGACGAGCATGAACTCGCGCCCGTTCCAGTCGGTGCGGTGGTAGCTGCGATCGCGCGTCACGCCGCGCATGGCGTGGACGATGGCGTCCGAGCCCTGGACGAGGCGGTTGACGAGTGTGGACTTGCCGACGTTGGGGCGGCCGACGACGGCTACGACAGGGATGGACATCTGCGAAGATCACCCGCTCTTGGCGGTGGACAGTTCGATGAGGGCGGAAACCAGCCCCGCGGCGTCGCATGATACCAGACGCACGTCGGCTCCTGACTGCCCGGCCACCTCCGATATGGTCAGGTCGTCGAGCAGCAGGCCGTCGTCGTTGACCGCCACGTCGGGGACCAGGAACACCTCCGCATCGGAGAGGCGGGCAGTCACGGCCCGCACGACATCGCTCCCGCCGAGAAGGCCGGCCACGCCGACGTTGCCTCCAAGGAGGTCGTTCACGACGGGCAGGACGACCGCGAGGCAACCCGTGCGCGCGAGCGCGGGCGCGAGTCGCGCGAGGACGGGAGCGAAGAACTCGCCGGTCAAGAGGGCCACGCGTGGGGGGTCGGCGCGGAGAGGCGCTGCTGCGGGCGCGAGCGCACCCAGCTGCTCCTCCAGCTCGTCGAGGAACGCGCGCACCATCCCGATGCCGTTCTCGTACTGTGGGAAGCCGTCGTACTCCTCCGACGGCGGAAGCTCCGCGCCGGCCGTGAGGTACAACTCGTCGGCTGCATAGACCCAAGACACCCCGCGTTCGGAGCGCATGCGCTCTCTCCACGGCTCCAGCTGCTCCAGGACCTCTGCCGCGGCGTCAGTGGTGTCGTAGCCGGCCGCGATGCGCCGCTGGTAGCGCGTGACGCCGACGGGGACGATCCCCACCGAGAGCACACGCTCGCGCCCCGCGAGCCACTCGAGAGAGCGCTCGAGCACCGCGCCGTCGTTGACGCCCGGCACCATGACGATCTGAACGTGAAGCGCGATGCGCGACGCGAGCAGAGTGTCGGCGAACTCGAGCGCACGATCGTCGTCCGTGGAACACATCAGGCCGCGGCGGACGTCAGTGTCCACCGCGTGCAGCGACACGTACAGGGGGCTCAGCCGTTGTTCGACGATCCGGGCCACATCGTCGTCGCTGAGATTGGTGAGCGTGATGAAGTTGCCCGCCAGGAACGAGAGGCGGAAGTCATCGTCGCGCACGTAGAGGGAGGGCCGCAGACCCGGCGGGAGCTGGGCGACGAAGCAAAAAGCGCAGGCGTTATCGCACTCGCGGATGCCGTCGAACACGACGCCCTCGAAGACCAAGCCCCACGACTCGTCCCAGTCGCGCTCCAACACCCCCTCGCGCTCGACGCCGCGGGCGTCCCTGACACGGACCGAGACGCTGCCTCCGTCCGCGAGCCACATCCAGTCGATGAAGTCGCGAAGGGACTGGCCCTCCACGGAAAGGACAACGTCGCCGGGTATCAGCCCGCCCTCGGCAGCGGGCCCGTTCGGCTCAACGGCCGCGATGCGGCCCCCACCCGCGGCGGGTCCGACCTCAGTCGGATACGGCATCCGACATCGCCTCGATCGCCGAGACGACACCCGCCACCTGCTCGTCCGGAGTCGACGCGCCGGCGGTGACTCCGACGGTGCGGACGCCCTCGAACCACTCGGGCTCCAACTCGTCGGCTGTCTCGACGAGGTGGACGCGCGGGTTCACTGCGCGGCAGATCTCCGCGAGCCGGGAAGTGTTGCCGGAGTTGTGTCCTCCCACGACCACCATCGTGTCCACGGAGCGCGCGAGCTCCTCCGCGCTGCTCTGGCGCTTGCCGGTGGCCGAGCAGATCGTGTTGTGGACCTTGAGCTCGCTCACACGCGGCATCAGCGCGGCCACGACCTGGTTGAGCCGTTCGAGAGACTGCGTCGTCTGCACTACGATGCCCACCCGACGCGAAGGCAGCTTCTCCGGGATGTCGGACACCTCTTCTACGACGATCGCGTCGCCGCCGGTATGCGCCACGATGCCCTCGACCTCGGGATGGTCGGCTTCGCCGACGATCACCACGGTGTAGCCGTCGGCCTTCAGCTGCGCCGCGGCCTGCTGCGCGCTCGACACGAAGGGACACGTGGCGTCGATGACGTCGAGGCCACGTGCAGCGGCCGCCTCTATGATCGCGGGATCCACGCCATGGGTGCGGATGACGAGGATGCCCTCCCCCGCCTCCTCGACGCACGCCGCGGCCTCCACGCCACGGGCGCGCAGCGCCTCGACGGCCTGAGGGTTGTGGATGAGCGGCCCGAGCGTGTGCACGGTCCTGCCGGTGGCGGCGGCCTCGTCAACGAGCTTGAGAGCACGCTCGACGCCGTAGCAGATCCCCGCGTGCCGTGCGACCGTCACCTTCACGAGTACGCCACCTCTCCCGCGCGCGCGACCTCTTCGCCGATCCTTCGCATGATCTCCGCGGTGATCGCTTCGACCCTTCCCTTGCGCGCGCCTTCGAACCCCTCGGGATCGATCGCCTTCCCGAAGGATATGACCACCTTGGGGAAGTGGATCGCGCGCGAACCCTGAGGGCTGATGCGCTCGGTGCCCGCTATGCCGACGGGGATGATCGGTACGTGGTTGTGGAGCGCCAAGAACGCCGCGCCTCCCTGTGCCTCGGCCTGGCCGTCCAGGTTGCGGGTGCCCTCGGGGAAGACCCCGACCGGCTCACCCGCCTTGAGGTAGTCGCTCGCCTTCGTGATGGCCGCGCGGTCGGCCTGACCGCGATTGACGGGGAACGCCCAGAAGTAGTCGAGGCCCGTCCCGAATACCGTGCTCTCCCACAGCTCGGACTTGGCCATGAAGTGCACGGGACGCGGCGAACGGCACCAGAGCAGGATCGGATCGGCATACGAGATGTGGTTGCCGGCGAGGATGACCCCGCCCGTGGGGGGCAGGTTCGCGCGGCCGACGATCTGCGTGCGGAAGAGGGCGGCGAGAAGGGCACCGCCCGTGGCGCGGATGAAGTGCGCGAACCAGAACGAGCGCGGCGGGTGAGGGACTCTGCTCACCGTCTCGCCTCCACCAGTCCGGTGATGGCGTCGACGACCTCATCGATCGTCATGCCCGTCGTGTCGATGGCGAACGCGTCGTCCGCGCATGAGAGTGGCGACGCCTGGCGGGTCGAGTCGTACCGGTCGCGCGACTCCAGCTTCGCCTGGACGTCGGACTGTGTCATGTCCACGCCGCGCCCGATCATGTCGATGGTGCGGCGGCGCGCCCGCTCCTCGGCGCTCGCAGTGAGGAAGACCTTCACCTCGGCATCGGGGAAGACGACCGTCCCGATGTCGCGGCCCTCGAGGACGGTGTGCGGCGACTCGGAGGCGATCCGGCGTTGCTGCTCCACCATCGCCGAGCGCACGGCTGGGACAGCCGACACGGGGCTGACGGCCGCGTCCGCCTCGGGAGTGCGGATCGCCTGGGTGACGTCACGACCGTCGATGAGAACCCCGGTCGGCAATGGCGAGTCGGCCTCGTGCACGAAGGACACGGTCACCTCGCGGGCCAGCGCGCCGAGCGCGGCCTCATCATCCAGCGGGATCCCGCGGCGTAGCGCTTCCACCGCGATGGCCCGGTACATGGCGCCGGTGTCCAGATAGGCCATCCCGAGGCAGCACGCGAGGAGCTTGGCGACCGTGGACTTGCCCGAGGCCGCGGGCCCGTCGATGGCAACGATCATTTCGGGGCTCCTTTGCGGATAGTGCCGGCTGGCCTTCCAGAAGCGTAGCAGACGGCGCGCCAGCCGACGGGGGCCCCTCAGTGCCGTAGCGATGCCAGATCGCGCTCGAAGGCGGGGTACGAGACGTCGACTGCTTCCCACAGGGCGATCTGCACCGGCGCGTCCGCGCGCAGCGCCGCTACGGCCAAGGCCATGGCGAGGCGATGATCGCCGAGGGAAGAGAGCCTCGCTCCTCGAAGGATCGCCGGACCCTCCACTTCCAGCCAGTCGTCGCCGCATCGGACGGTCGCTCCCATGTGCGTGAGCGCGTCGGCCACGGCCGTGAGGCGATCTGATTCCTTGACGCGCAACTCCACGACGCCCTCGAAGCGGGTCACACCCTGCGCCGAGCACGCCACCGCCGCAAGGAGCGGGACCTCGTCGATCAGCGACGGCGCCTCGTCCGCGCGCACGACCGTGCCGTGAAGTCCTTCCGAATAGCCGGCGACGATCCTCCCCGTCGGCTCCGCTCCCGCGGCGCGTTCGACGAAGCACTCCACGCGCGCGCCCATGCGCTCGAGCACGCGCACGAAGCCCGTGCGGGTCGGGTTCAGATCGACGTCGCGCAAGGTGACCCTGCTGCCGGGCACCGTCACGGCCGCGCCGACGATGAAGGCGGCCGACGAGGGGTCGGCAGGGACCGCCACGTCGGAAGCTGTCAGCGAAGCCGGTCCGCTGACCCAGCACGAGAGTGCCTCCATGTCCCGGCCCACGCCGACGCCGAAGGCGGGCAGCAGGCGCTCCGTGTGGTCGCGGCTGGGTGCGGGTTCGATGACGGTGGTGACTCCCTGCGCGCCGAGCCCGGCGATGAGGACGGCGGTCTTGACCTGAGCGCTCGCGACAGGCGACTCGTATCGAAGTGCCCGCAGCGAAGCACCCTCGACGACTATGGGGAGGTGCTGCTCCGTCGTCGCGAAGTGCGCGCCCATCGCGGTGAGCGGGTCCGTCACGCGCCGCATCGGACGCTTGCGCAGCGAAGTGTCCCCGTCCAGCGTCACCATCATCGGCCACGGAGCCAGCACGCCCATCAGCAAGCGCGCGGTGGTCCCGCTGTTGCCGCAGTCGAGGGCGCGCGCCGGAGCGTGCGGGCCACGCATGCCCCAGCCAGTCACCGAGACGTCCAGTCCGTCCTCGCGTTCGGAGACGACCTCGACCACGGCACCCAGGTCCTCGACCGCCTTCAACGTCGACCGGACGTCCGCGGAATCGAGCACGCCGGTGAGGCGGCTCGTGCCGTCGGCCATCGCCGCGAAGAACACGGCGCGATGCGAGATCGACTTGTCTCCGGGCACACGAATGGTGCCGCGCAGAGGACCTGACGCCGGTGTCGCCTCGAAGATCATGCCTGCCCCTCGGCATCGAGCGGCGCGAGCGTCACGTCGAAGCCGTCCGCGCGTAGTCCCGCCACCAGTGCGTTCACGTCTCCCTCGTCAGTCAGCACGAGAGACAACAGGGCTGTGTCCTCGGTGACGTGGTCTATGCCTATATCCTCGATGTTGCAGCCGGCGCGTGCAGCGGATTGCGTGATGGCGCTCACCGCGCCGGGGCGGTCCGTCATGGCGACGGTCAACTCGCGCAGTCGCGCCGAGGCCGGGACCCACTGCGACGGCAGTGCCCGCCGGACCTGTGCTGCGCGGCTGAACCACTCCCGCAGGCCGGCGCGGTCGCCGAACGCCAGCAGCCGGGAGAACTCGTGCAACTGCCCGGTCAGGTCGCCGAGTGCGACCATCACCGCCTCGCTGTTGTCGAGGCAGATGCCGGTCCAAAGCTCGGGAGAGCCGGCGGCGATGCGCGTCATGTCCTTGAACCCGCCGGCTGCCAACCGCAGGACGTCCTCCCCGTCGCTGGCCCGCGCCGCCGCAAGATTCGTGAGGGCCGAGGCTGCGACGTGCGGTGCATGGCTGATGGCCGCCACGGCCCGGTCGTGCGCGTCGGGAGAGACAGCGATGGCGCGGGCGCCGATCGAGGTCACGAGGTGGTGAAGGCGGCTGTAGGCGTCCGCAGGCGTGTCGTCCGAGGGGCAGAGCACGTAGTAGGCGCCGCGGAAGAGCTCCGGGTCCGACGACTCGATGCCGCTGCGTTCCGAGCCCGCCATCGGATGGCCGCCTATGAAGACGGCCCCGTCGCCGAGCAGGCTCGCTGCTTTCGCAGTGATGGCGGCCTTGGTCGAGACCACATCGGTCACGACCCCTCTGTAGCCGAGTCGTCCAAGGCGGGCCAGCCACTCTGCCGCCGCACCCGCGGGGGTGGCGATCACCACCAAGTCGGCATGGAGGAGCGCCGAGTCGATCTCCACGGCCGTGACTTCATCGTCTATCGCGCCGCGCTCGAGAGCGACCAGCAGCGTGCGGGAGTCGTGGTCGATCCCCCGCACCTGCGGCGCGTCGGCGAGCGCCCTGATCGCCGCGGCCAGCGAGCCGCCGATGAGGCCGACGCCGATGACCACGACCCGATCGAAGGGGCGGCTCATCGTCTCTTGCCTTCGAACTCCACCAGCGGCGTGAGCGAGGCGGACAGCGCCTCGAAGGCGGGGATGTCCAGGGACTGCGGTCCGTCGCACAGTGCGTGCTCGGGATCCGGATGCACCTCGATGATGAGCCCGTCCGCTCCCGCGAACACGGATGCGCGGCACATGGGTGCGATCAGCTCGCGCCGGCCGGTCGCGTGTGACGGATCGACGATCACCGGCAGGTGCGTCAGAGACTTGAACGCCGCGACCGCCGACAGGTCCAGCGTGTTGCGCGTGTAGGTCTCGAACGTGCGGATGCCGCGCTCGCAGAGGATGACGTCGCGGTTGCCGCCCTTGAGCACGTACTCGGCGCTGGACAGGACCTCTTCGATCGTGGCAGAGAGCCCGCGCTTGAGCAGCACCGGCTTGTTCATGCGCCCGAGTTCCTCCAGCATCATGAAGTTCTGCATGTTGCGGGCGCCGACCTGCATGATGTCGGCCCATTCCGCGACCGTCTCTGCGTCGCGGACGTCGAGGACCTCCGTCACGACCGGCAGCCCCGCCGAGTCGCCGGCCTGACGCAGCAGCTTCAGGCCCTCTAGCCCCATACCCTGGAACGCGTATGGGCTGGAGCGCGGCTTGTAGGCGCCTCCGCGTAGCATCGTCGCCCCGGCGGCCTTCACGGCGGCCGCGACGGTCATCATCTGCTGCTCGGATTCCACCGAGCACGGTCCCGCGATCACCGCGAACGCGCCGCCGCCCACCTCGGCGCCGCCAACCTTGACCACGGTATCCCCGGCTTGGAAGTCGCGCCCGACGAGCTTGTACGGCTTCAGGACCCGGATGACCTCCGAGACGCCCGGGAAGCCCTCCATCTCGAGGGTGTATATGAGTTCGCGCTCGCCGATGACGCCGATCACCGTCTTGACCTCGCCTTGGGAGAGGTGAGTCTCGGCGCCGGAGGAGTGCAGGTGGTCGACTACGTGCTGTATCTCTTCAGGGGACGCATGGTCCCTCATGACTATAAGCATGGTTGAAAGCTCACATCCTCATCCGTCGTTTGCGGTCAGCGCAGCGTCGGGTCAGATGCCGCCCAGCCTTTGCACGATCCGCTCCAGTGCGGCCTCGATGAGCCGCGTGTCGTGGGGTGTCCCCATGGTCAGCCGCAGGGCCGGCGCGTTCCCGAAGTCGCGCGCGATGATGCCCTCCGCGAGCAGCGCCTCGAACACTTCGACCGGCTTCTCCGTCTTGATCCAGACGAAGTTGGCCTGGGACGGCACGTAGCCTATCCCGAGCCGGTCGAAGCACGAATAGAGGTAGGTCTTCTGCTCGCGGTTCTCGTGCTTGCGGCGGACGACCTCCGCCTGGTCGTCGAGGGACGCCAGAGCGCCGGCCTGCCCGACGGAGTTCACGTTGAACGGCTCGCGGATCTTGTCGATGGCGGCGCGGAGCGGCTCGGGCATGAAGCCGTAGCCGATGCGCTGTCCGGCCAGCGAGTAGATCTTGGAGAAGGTACGCAGGACGACCATCGGAGCGACTCCGTCGAAGAAGTCGAGGCTGTCGGGATAGAACGGGTCGTCAGCGAACTCGAAGTAGGCCTCGTCCACCACGACGAGGACGTGGGGCGGAACCTCCGCCAGGAACGCGCGGAACTCCTCGCGTTCGTAGATGGTGCCAGTGGGGTTGTTCGGGTTGCAGAGGAAGATCATGCGGGTCGCAGGCGTGATCGCGGCCAGCATCGCGGGCAGATCGTGCCGCAGGCCCGCGTCGAGCGGGACGACGACCGCCTTGGCTCCGAACATGGCGGTCACGGCCGGATAGACGATGAAGCTGGGCCACGCGTAGACAACCTCGTCGCCCGGGCGCAGGACGGCTTGTCCCAGCAGGCGAAGCAGTTCGTTGCTCCCGTTGGACACGCAGATGAGCGTCTCATCGAGCCCCCAGTGCGCGGAGAGCCGAGCGCGCAGCGCGTCGCAGGAACCGTCCGGGTAGCGGTTGAGCTCGGAGAGCGCGGCGGTCATCGCCTCGACGGCGCGCGGCGTGGGTCCGAGCGGGTACTCGTTGCTCGAGAGCTTCAGGATCTCGTCGCAGCCACTGCGTTCGCGCACCTGCTCCGCGCGCAGTCCGGGCGCGTACGCGGTCATACCCCGCAGCTCAGGTCGTATGAACGCGTCCCAGTCCATTTCCCGGCCCCTCCCCGCCTGCGGTCCGCCTCGCGCGAAGACGGGCGGCGCGTCAGGTGAGGCTGATTGTGTCGCGTGAGTGCGGCGAAGGCAAGCGCATCGGAATCACTAGGGCGTCCGCGGCGCCACCCGCCGGCCGGTTGCGAAGGCGGAGGTAGAGTCGCCCGGCGGCGAAGCCCAAGCATACGCCGAGGATCGCCCAGAGGTCGGGAGCGCCGAGCTTGAGTGGAGCGAGACCGACGATCTGTACGGCTCCGAGCGTGAGCGGAGTTGCCAAGGTCGCACCCACCTTGATCCACTCGTTCGGCTTCTGGATGAGCTGGAGCACCCCCAGCGCGGCGACCGCGCCCAACCACAGGACGTAGAAACCTGCGACAACGTGGATGAAGCGACGCGCCGGCTTGGCGATGACGAGCAGCCCGGCGGTGAGGGCGAAGACGAGCATCTGGACGCCGGCGTTGACCACGTTGTAGGGCAGGGACGCGCCCAGCCCCGAATCGAGCGCGACGACCGCCGCCAGCAGCACCGGAGGCAGTGCGAATGCCGCCGCCAGGAACGCCACCGCGAACCAGAAAGCCGCGTCCCAGTCGACGCGGAAGTGCTTCATTCGTCGCTCCCGGCCGGCTCGACGCCGAATGTGCGAAGGGTGCCGGTGCCATCCCAGAGGGTGAGGGTGGCGACCGACGCGTTCGGGACGGCGAACCTCCACGCCGCCTCGTCGGGGAGCCGCAGCCAGTGTGAGACGAGCGAGCGAACCACGCCCCCGTGCGCCACCACTGCGATCCGCGGGCCGCAGTGCTCGATACGCTCCGCCGCGGCGTCGATCCGCTTCGCGAAGTTCTGCCAGGACTCGCCGTCTCGGAAGGGAGCAGACTCGGGCGGGCCGCCGAGCAGGTCGATGTCGACGCCGACGCGCTTGGCTTCATCGTAGGTCAGACCTTCCGCCGCGCCGAAGTCGATCTCGGCCAGGTCGTCGTCCACGTGCAGCTCGACCCCCGCCTGCTTCGCCGCGAGCTCGGCGACCGCGCGTGCGCGCGTGCGCGGGCTCGAGTGGACGGCGCTCGGCTTCCAGGCGGCGATGTAGTCCGCCAGTGCGGCGCACTGCCGCTCGCCCAGCGGCGTGAAGGGGGACTCCCCCGTTCCCACGAACCTGCCATCCATGTTCGCCTGCACCTGCGGGTGGCGTGCGATCAGCACCTCCACGGGCACGTCGCGTGCGGGTTGTTCGTGGGCTCCGATGGTGATGGCGTCGGTCACACGATCACGGCTCCGATCAATAGGACGACTGTCTCGACGACAAGTACCGTAGCGCCGAACAGGTCCCCGGTCATCCCGCCTACAGGCCGCGCGAGTGCGCGCGGAACCAGGATCCCCGCGAGAAGGCCCGCGGCGAGGACGACGAGCACGGCGTAGGGAGCGGCGCCGAGAGGCACCAAGGCGCTCAGAGCCAGCGTCGCTGTTGCGGCGACCACGACGTCGTATGGTCCGGGCGATCCCATCGCGGTCAGGCCGAGACCCTGGTTGCGAGCGCTCGGCAACTGCCATGCGGCGAGGGCGGCCGCAAGCCGTGCCAGGACGGGCGCGGCGACGATGACCCACAGCGCCCCTCTCTCGATGAGAAGGGCGGCGGCGGTGACCTGCAGGAGGGCGGCCATAAGCATCGCCGCGGCACCGAAGGACCCGATGCGGCTGTCGCGCATGATCTCCAGGCGGCGCTCGGGCGTGTGGCCGCCCCAGACTCCGTCCGCGGCGTCGGCCAACCCGTCCCAGTGCAGGAAGCGGGTCAGCAGCGCCCAGGCCGCTACCACGACCGCAGCGCACATCAGCGCCTTCGTGCCCACGATCGACCCCTGAAGGCTGAGGGCCCACACAGGCCCTGCCACAAGGCCTCCGAGCAGCCAGCCGACCCATGGATACCATCCGACGAAGCGGGGCTGGCCGTCGTCGGGCCACCGTCGGCCGACCGGCAGCAGCGTCAGGAAGCCGATGGCTGCGGCGAAGTCTCGAAGCGGGCGCGGGGGCACCCTCCGTGAGGCGGGCGTGCGCATCAGTCCGCCCGCTCTGAGACGCCGGCCTCGCCGAATGTGGCCATGCCCGACATCACGGCGCACGCGGCGTCCATGATCTCCATGGCCAGGGCCGCGCCGGTCCCCTCGCCCAGCCGCATGTCGAGTTCGAGAACAGGCCGAAGCCCGAGAGCACGTAGCACGATCGCGTGTCCCGGCTCGGCGCTGCGATGCGACGCGAATACCCAAGGACGGGCGGCCGGGGCGATACCCAAGGCCGCGAGCGTCGCCGCCCCCGAGATGTAGCCGTCAGAGACGACCGGGATCCCGTGGGACGCCGCGCCGATCACGACGCCGGCGAGCCCGGCGATCTCGAGTCCGCCGACCTTCGCCAGCACGTCGAGGGCGTCTGTGGGATCGGGGCGGTTGACGGCTATCGCGCGCCGGACGACCCCGGTCTTGTGGGCGACTCCCTGCGGGTCCAGGCCGGTCCCCGGCCCGACCACCTGGGCCGGGTCGATCCCAGTGAGAGCGCTCGTGATCGCCGCGGCCGCGGTGCTGTTGCCGATCCCCATCTCGCCGGTGCCGATCAGGTCCACGCCGTCCCGCGCGAGCCCGACCACCTGCTCGATCCCCACACGTATCGCGGCGAGCGTCTGTTCCCGCGTCATCGCCGGCCCCACGGTCATGTCCGCCGTCCCGTCGGCGATCCGCCGCTGGACCACTCCGTCGGTCACCAGCAGCTCGTTGGCGACGCCTACGTCGACGACTCGGACCGTCGCCCCCGCGTGGCGAGCCAACTGGTTGATCGCGGCCCCTCCGACCGAGAAGTTCGCGACCATCTGAGTCGTCACTTCGCTCGGATACGGCGAGACACCCTGCGCGGTCACCCCGTGGTCGCCCGCCATGAGCACGATCGCCTTGCGCGGGACCGCCGGGTGATCGGTCCGCTGAAGGACGGCGAGGCGCTGTGCGAGCTCCTCGAGCAGACCGAGCGAGCGAGGCGGCTTCGTGAGCGAGTCGAGCCGCGCCCAGGCACGGGACTCCCACTCCTCGTCGGGGCCAGAGATGGCCGCGATCGTCTCCAGAAGAAAGTCCTCGTCGTTCATCGGTCTCCCTCTTCGCCGGCGCCGGGCCAGACCACATCGATGGGAAGCGACTTGAGATCCAGGCAACGACCGTCGACCACGAGGTATGCGGCGTCGGCGGCGTCCACGAGGCGACGGTTCGCTCGTCCGAGAACGTCGCGGAAGATCCGAGCGCTCGGCCACTCGGGCACGACTCCCCAGCCGGTCTCGTTGGTCACGACTATCGTGTCACCGCGGCGCTCCATCAGCGCGGCCACGAGCGCGTCCACTCGCTGAGATACCGCCTCTTCGGCCCCGGGTGGCGCCAGCTCGGCCTCCCCGACCTCCTTGAAGCAGGCATTGGAGACCAGGGTGCCCAAGCAGTCGAGAAGCAGCACCGCGTTCTCGGGCACCTCCGCGATCCACGACGGATCGACCTGCGCCGCCACGGTCGTCCAGGAGTCGGGACGCGAGAGGCGATGCGCCTCTATGCGCCGCAGCATCTCATCGTCACCGTCCCAGCCGCCGGCCGCGACCACCACCCGGGACCCGCGGGATGCCGCCAGCCTCTCAGCCAGTGCCGACTTCCCGCTTCGAACCCCTCCGGTCAGCACGATCAGGCTCATCGTCGGACTACCTCCTCGATGCAGCGGATCAGTTCGCGCGGATCCGCGCACGCGCGCGCGCCTGCGGCCGCGAGAGTGTTCCACATAGCTGTCGCCTCACCGCGCGAGAAGTCCATGTCGGACGTCAAGGAACCCACGAGCACGGTCCCAGAGGCGCGATGCGCGATCGCGCGCAGGTTGCCCAGGTTCTCGGGGCCGTAGGGCGTGGCGACCGCCACGACCAAGTCCGCACGGTCCGCGAGGTCTCGGACAGCAGCGTCATCCTCCGCCGACATCGCGGCGAACGGTGCGATCCGGCGCATGGCCAGCCCGAGCGCCTCTCCAACAGCGCCATCTGTGTCATCGGGAGAGAGAGCGCCTGCGGTCACCTCGAAGCCCTCCAGCACCAGCCGGCGCATGATGGACGCACCCGTCCCGGATCCGGAGACCACATGCACGCGAACGCCGCGCTGAGCCACGGCAGCGCCCTCGGAGCGCATGACCGGCAGCACCTGTACGGTTCCTGTGACGGGGTCCCGCCCGATCACTGCGGCCACACCGAACGCCCCCGCCAGTGTCTGGCCGGTCAGGACCTGTTCGGGACTCCCTTGCGACGCCACCTCTCCGTCCACGACCACGGCCAGTCGGTCGGAGTAGCGGGCTGCCATGTCCAGGTCGTGGAAGACGGCGAGCACGGCCAGCCCGCTGTCGACCAGAGAGCGGACCACGTCCAGAACCTGCAACCTGTGGTTGAGGTCGAGATGGCTCGTCGGTTCGTCGAGCAGCAGCACCGAGGGCTCCTGTGCGAGAGCCTGGGCCAGGGTCAAGCGCTGAAGATCGCCGCCGGACAGCTCGTCGACGTGCCGGTGAGCCAGCCCTCCTGTGTCGGTCAGCATCAGTGCCCGCTCGACCGCCGCATGATCGGAAGGACCCAGATCGCCGAATCGCGAGACGTGCGCGTGGCGTCCCATCTCCACGAACTGCTTGGCAGTGAACGCGAACGACGTGGGAAGCGTCTGCGGCAGCACCGCCACGAGGCGAGCCAGCCCAGATCGCGAGTACTCGCCCACCGGGCGCTCGCCGATGGACACGACGCCGGTGAAGATCCGTGCTCCCCCGGTGACGGACCGGACGAGCGTGGTCTTGCCGGCGCCGTTGGGCCCGATGAGGCCGACCATCTCACCGGGGCGGACCTGCAGCGTGACGTCCGAGACCACTGGCGCGTCGTAGCCGACCGAGGCGCCCTCGAAGGCGAGTCCGGAGCTCACAGGCGGACCCCCTTCTGTGCGCGCACGAGAAGCCACACGAACACCGGGCCGCCGGCCAGTGCGGTGACGATACCCACCGGCAGCTCGACCGGAGCCAAGGCCACCCGGGCGATCAGATCCGCCAACACCATCACGATGGCTCCGGAGATCACCGATGCAGGGAGGAGCAGACGGTGGTCCGGCCCGAGCACGAGCCGGGCGGCGTGCGGCGTCATCAGACCCACGAAGCCGATGAGCCCGCTCACTGAGACGGCAGCCGCCACGACGAGCGATGCGGCCGCGAGGATGACGCGCTTGACGCGCTCGACGTTCACGCCCAGCTCGCCGGCGCGTTCGTCGCCGAGCAGCATGATGTTGAGTTCGCGAGCGAAGACGCCCGCGATCGCAAGGCCTGCGGCGAGCATGACTGCGACGATCCCGACCTGCTCCCACGTCGCGCCCTGCAGCCCGCCCATCATCCAGAACACGATGCGTGACATCTGCTCGCGCCGCAGCACGAGCACGAAAGAGGTCATCGCCGCGAGTGTGTAGGACACGGCCACGCCCGCGAGCAGCAGCGAGAGCGTCTCCATGACTCCGCGACGGGTGGCGAGCGCGGCCACCAGCAGAATGGTCGCCAACGCACCTGCGAAGGCCGCCAGAGGAGGCGCCCACAGCACCGCCGCGCCCGCACCTCCGGCTGCGAAGGTGAGGGCGGCACCCAGACCCGCGCCACTTGAGACTCCCAGGATGTAAGGGTCGGCGAGCGCGTTGCGGAAGAGCGCCTGGTAGAGGACGCCGGCAGCGGCCAGACACGCGCCAACGAGCGCCGCAAGAGCGACACGCGGCAGGCGCAGGTCCATGACGAGCGCCTGCGCCGTCGTGAGTTCCGCGCCGCGCAGGGTCCCGCCGACCGCCCCGGCGATGTCGGCCGAGGAGATCGCGACGGCCCCGAAGGACACGCCTGCTACGCAGACGACCAGGAGCACGCCGGCGAGCGCCAGCAACACGACGGCCGCGCGCTTGGTCCCGGTCCTGCCCACAGCCGTCTCTCCCCTACTTGAAGAGCTCGGGGTGGAGCGCCGATGCGATCTCGCGTACTCCGGCGATGACGCGCGGTCCCGGCCGCGACACGAGATCGTCGTTGAGCGGGAACACGCGTCCCGCCTTCACCGCGGAGAGTGCGGAGTAGCCGGGACGCTTCGGGAACGCCTTGGGGTCCCCGATGGAGGAAGCCGTGCCGAGGTAGACCCGGGGTTGATCGCTGACGAGCTGCTCGACCGAGTAGCCGACGTACCCCTTCTCCTTGACGACGTTCGTGCCGCCGGCATGAACGAGCAGGTCGTCGAGGAGCGTTCCAGGGCCCGCCGTGAAGAGCGGGTTCCACCCGATCTCGATGAATGCAGTGACCGGCTCGGCGCCGGCGAGCTTGGCCTTGATGGACGCCAGCTCCTTCTTCATGCCGGCGACGACCTGATCGCCCTTGGCGGTGGTGCCGGTGATCTTCGCGATCTTGCCGATTGCCGAGTAGACACCGTAGATGTTCTGAGGGTCGATCACGACGACCTTCGCGCCTACGGCCTCGAGCTTGGAAATGACATCGGCCTGCACGCCCCCGGTAACGAGTATCAAGTCCGGCTTGGCGCCTGCGATCGCCTCGATGTTGGGTGTCGCGAAGTCCCCGACCTTGGCGATGTCCTCCACCTGCGCGGGGTAGTTGTCCCACGTCGTGACCCCGACGAGCCGGTCAAAGATTCCGAGGAAGTACACGATCTCGGTGTTGGCCGGCGCGAGAGAGACGATGCGCTGGGGTAGAGCGTCGATCGTCACCGTGCGCGACGCGTCGTCGGTGACGGACACCGGGAAGCCGGCGGTGCCAGTGGCTGCAGGCGGCGCGGGTGCCTTGGCCCCGCATCCCGCGAGCGGCAGAGCGAGGAGTGCGACTACGACCAGCGTTGCCAGCATGCGGTGGAGTGGCCGTGCGGTTCTAGGTGCGTAGATCATGGCGGTTCGTTCCTTCCGTTCGCGTCCGGGCTGTCCTCGGCCCACGTGACCGCCCGCACGAGGGAAGCCGGCCTCTTCAGGGAACGCGAACGGCCCCCGCTGTTGCGCGGGGGCCGTCTCGGAAAGGATCCGTGTGTTCCGGCAGGCGGGGCGGTCTTGTGTCGAAGGGCCCGGCCGGGCGACGCGGGCCTCGTTTCCTCGAAGGCCTCATCGTGCGGTCGCTCCCGAGCGGGCAGGTCTCCTGGCT
>CAAGKR010451367.1_pt1 | contig 29852 bp, 21 predicted proteins | sample 2556971 | NCBI WGS metagenome assembly CAAGKR01 (sample SAMEA5207829, study PRJEB30636) | soil metagenome | biome: forest; feature: boreal; material: soil | place: USA | collected 2011-09 | depth 1 m | reverse complement strand
CGCGTTATCGCTCAGTGCGGATAGCCAACAAAATAACCATCAACCCATCCCATCCACCCACGTGTCCCCAATCTTTGGAGTAGACCCTAAAGTGGTGGCAAGACCCGGAATCGAACCGGGGACACGAGGATTTTCAGTCCTCTGCTCTACCAACTGAGCTATCTTGCCAATAGAAGATGGGTGGCGGGTATTACGGTCCCATCGAACTGAGTGACAAGCAATTTCGCCGATCGCTCAGGACCAAGGACAACAAGCGCTCTGAATGGCGTTTGGTCATGTTGAGACGGAGCACTTCGCAGCATAAGGTTAACGACCCATATCCAATGACCGGCCCATCGCGTACTATAGAGGAAATTGATGCCGAATTTCTTGTCGTCAAAAATAAAGATTATATTATGCACCTCATATTAACGCCTGTTCTTGCAAGTGCCGTCTACATTGGTGGCGGCTTAGGTCTCGTTCTCCTTATTGTCATCATTGTCTTGGTGCTTCGCTAAAAAGCATAGCCCACGAGAATGCAGGCATGTCTTTGCGCAAAGTGCCCATGCCTGCGGCGACGGAGTCATCGCCATAGGACGCGGTCAGATTCCTCGTCAAGGGGATGCCCGCGGGCTCTCTGACGCGACAGGTTGGGCAAATTGGAAGATGCCGTCCTGAATCGAAATTCGAATTCACTGACGCCCCGATGGGCGCAAACGCTTTCTTTGGCCTCACTCGGTATGGCCCAACGGCAAAAAATTGCGTCAGGCGCTTCGATCGGTTGCTTTCTAATGCGGCTTCCGTGGTAACTGTAGCGCGCTTCGCGATGGCCACTTCCTAATCACCTGCCATCACCGTTTACAATTCCCTATCCCGGTTGTTTCTCGCGCGAAACGCGCCCGGCAAGAAGAGGATAAGGCATGTAAATAGAATCAGGCCAATCACATTGCCACCGAATCCGAGGCCCCCAAGGTGATAACTGTAGCCGACGAGTAAGGGAATAAACATAGCTGCAAGGAGCATTAGTTTCATGGCTGCATGATAGCACCGAGGTGTCGCCGCTTACTATGGGGTCATCGCCCCCTCCCAGGGACCATCATCTTACGCCGCTTGCCGCACTCGGATGAACCAATTTCGGCGCTGCACCAGTCAATTGTTCATCGCTGCTTTGGGGTCATTCAATGCCATTCGCCGGCCGGAAGTCGAAGGGGTCAACTATCGACTGCGCGATCCAGTTCGGGCTCGGTGAAAGAGCGCAACGTTACGCGTGTTCCTAGCCTGGAGATCGGGACAACCGTCACTCCAAAGTGTGCAAGAATCATGATGCCTTTTCTGGGCAATACTTGATTGCGATCGGCGTTAAACAAGCAGTGGGCGAAAGGATGACAATCATGATCCCAGCGTCCCGCTATCGGGTATTAAATTCTATCGAACCAATCCATCCGCGCACTGCGCCGAAAAATCGAATTCAGCGCTTGTTCTGTTCAATTCGGTCCAGGAGCTGATGGGCCTCGGCATTCTCGGGCTGCAGGCGCAATGCTTCCTTCACCTGCGCCACGGCTTCATCCGTGCGGCCATGCAAATCGAGCAGCATGATCGCGAGGTTCACGCGAAGCCCTGCGATGTCGGGTTTCAGCCGGAGTGCCGCCTCGTACTGGGCGACCGCCTCATTCAATCGTCCGGGTGTCTTCGCCAGCGCGTTGCCTAGGTTCACGTGCGCCGCCAAATAATTCGGATCGAGACGCAACGCCTCCCCGAATTGCGCGATGGCCTCATCCAGGCGCCCGGGCATCCGTGCCAAGGCGCACCCAAGATTATAGTGAGCGGACGCAAGATCCGGATTGAGGCGCAGCGCCTCCCGGTACTGGGCGACCGCGTCGTCCATGCGCCCCGGAATCTGCGCCAGAGCGTTCCCAAGGTTGTTGTGTGCAGAGATTAGATCCGGCTTGAGGCTCAGGGCCGCAGTGAAGCGGCCTACGGCCTCGACAGGTCGACCCTCGGCGGACAGGGCGTTCCCGAGGTTGTTATCGGCCTCGGCGTAATCCGGATACAGGTGCAGCGCCTGTTCGAATTGGGCCACGGCATCTTCCAGCCGACCTGGAATCCGAGCCAGAGTCGTTCCCATGTTGTTATGCACGGTCGCCGAATCCGGCTTGAGGCTCAGCGCCATCTCACGCTGGGTCAACGCCTCGCCTGAGCGTCCTTCGGCGTCGAGGACATCGCCCAGATTGCTGTGCGCGCGCTCGTTGAGCGGCGCCTTCTTCACAGTATCCAGCCAAAGTCCCTCCGCGCTGCGATAATCCTCGTTCCGACTCCACGTTACGCAAAAAAGGCCGAGGGCCAGGAGGGCGAGCAAAGGAACTGCACGGCGGCCTAGCCAGCGGTGGATGCCGACCGTGACAAGAACCATCACCGGGATCAGCGGGAGGTACATTCGGTGCTCGGACATAGTCTCCGTCGCTACGGGCACGAAGCTCGAACTCGGCGCCAGGATGGCAAAAAAACATGCACCCAGGAACCCAAGGGCCGGCCTCCGAACCAGCGCCCACAAAGTCGCCGCAAAAAGCACGGCGATGATCGCACCGCTGGGCGCGAACTCCGAAAATCGGGATGCGTCAAAGACGCCGTAGTCGAATATTAGCGGTTGCGGCCAGAAACTGCGGCGCAGGTAGCCGACGATCACTGACAATTGGGTCAGCGAATAATCATGCAACGACATGCCGCTTCCGAATCCCGCGGTTCCCGCCCTGCCATGGGTGGCAATCACCAGATACAATAAAAACAGCCATGTGGTCGCCAACGCCACATATACCGAGCGGCGCCTCCTCCACGCCTCCGCGAAACTGCCGGCTAGAAACGTTCCGTCATAGAGAAGCACAATCAGGGGGGCCGACACCATCACCTCCTTGGTGCCCATCCCAAGCAGGCAGGCGGCCACCGAAGCGGCATACCAGCAGTTCCGACCGCCGCCGACCGCCGCCGCGCCTCGGATGAGGCAGTAAAGGGTGAGGAGATAGAAAAGGCCCATCAGCGACTCCGCGCGCTGGATCACGTAGGTGACCGATTCCGTCAAAAGCGGATGAAGCGTCCATAGAAGCGCGGCGAAAAAGGCGACGGCCGTCGCGGCCTGAGGACTCCTCGACGCCAATGTCCGCCGTACGATCCCGAACAGCGTCAATCCCGCTAGGACGTGTATTGCCAGGTTCAGAGCATGATAGCTCCAGAGGTGCGTCCCGCTGATCAAATAGTTGATCGCGAGGGAAATATTCAGCACGGGCCGGCCCCCCACGGTCCTGTCAAGGGGCGGCCAAAGCGAGTCCGACAAGTGCCGCAGTGTCGGATTGTCCCGAATTGAGCCATTGTCGTCGAGAAGCGGCGAAACCTGAAATGTCCGGCAGTAGGCAGCGACGGCCGCGATCATCAGGATGCCTCCAGCTGCAAAGACCTGCCAATTCACATGAGCGGACGACCGCCTGGATTCGGATTGGCTCATTGCTTCGAGATTTGGCCGAGCATCTGAAGCGCCATGGCGTTGTCGGGTTGAAGGCGCAAAACAGCATTCAAATGTTCCTCTGCCTCGCCGCGGCGGCCTGGCAGCTTCAGCAGCGCTAACGCGAGATTGAGATGGATCGCTGCCACGCCCGGGTTCAAACTCAGCGCATCCTCATACTGCTTGATTGCCTCGGCCGAGTGGCCTTCGGCATTGAGGGCACTCCCCAAATTGTTGTGCGCCGACACGTAGTTCGGATTGAGGCGCAGCGCCTCTCGGTATTGCGCTATCGCCTCATCCAAATGCCCAGGTGCCTTTGCAAAGGCGTTTCCTAGGTTGCTGTGCGCCTCTGCGGAGCCCGGCTTGAGCCGCAGGGCCTCCTTGAACTGAACGATGGCCTCTTCGGAGCGGCCCTTGGCATCGAGAGCGTTTCCAAGGTTGATGTGCGCTGCGGCCATTTCCGGTTCGAGCCGAACCGCCTCCTCAAACTGGGCAATCGCGTCGCCCAAGTGGCCAGGCGAAAGTATCAAGAGGTTCCCCAGGTTATTATGCGCCTTCCAGTCGCCCGGCTTCAGGCGAATGGCCTCGTCGCCATGCGCAATGGCCTCGGCCATCCGCCCGGGCACCCTCGACAGGGCGCTCCCCAGACTGCTGTGCGCCTCCGCCAGATCAGGATTGAGCCGAATAGCCTCCTCGCATTGCTCGATCGCCTCGTTCAATCGGCCGGGCACCTTTGACAGGGCATTCCCTAGGTTGCTGTGCGCCTCGGCTGAATTCGGCCGGATCCGCAACGCCTCTTCGCTTTGCTCGATTGCCTCTTGCGTCCTGTCTTGGTCGTCGAACGCGCTCGCGAGGCTTATGTGCGCGGGCGCGTATTCAGGTTTGAGTCGAACAGCCTCCTTGAAATGGACGACCGCCTCATCCAGCCGGCCGGGAATCTTGGCAAGGGCATTCCCCAGGTTGCTGTGCGCCTCCGCAAGGTTCGGTTTGAGCTGCAGCACCATCTCATACTGAGCGATCGCCTCGACCGTCCGGCCTTCATTATCCAGCGCGATCCCAAGGTTATTGTGCGCACGCTCATTGTCCGGAAGCTTCGCAGCCGTGTCGCTCCATATGCGCTCGTCGCTGGCGTAGGCCTCGTTCCGGATCAGGGTGGATCCGAGGAGCGCTGCCGAAAGAAAGAGGCAGGTGGGCAGTGCCGCGCGGCCAAGCCACCTGTAGGCTCCCATCACGGCGAAAACCGCGATCGGCACCAACGCGAGATACATTCGATGTTCAGCGATGGGCTCGGAGGCGACCGGGACAATGCTGGAGCTCGGAGCCAGAATCGCGAAAAAACAGGCGCCGAGGAATCCCGCCACCGGCCGCTTGACGAGCGCCCAGACGGTCGCGGCCACAAGGCAGGCAACCACGAGTGCGCAAATGAGAACCTCTGGTGAATAGGGCGTGAGGGACGTCCCATAATCGAAGACAAGCGGACGAGGCCAAATGCTGAGGCGGAGGTAATGGACCACCGCCGGGAACTCGGTCAACGCGTAGCTCCAGACGGAAACGCCACTGCCATATCCCGCTGTCCCACCCCTCCCCTGCGTCGACAGGACAAGGGACGGAAGAACGATCCACGTGGCCGCCAGGCCCGCGTACACCCAAGCGCGGCGGCGCAAGGCCGCTACGAAGCTGCCCGCCAGAAAGGTGCGATCATAAAGAAGCACGATCAACGGCGCGGAGACCATCACCTCCTTGGTGGCCATGCCGAGGAGGCACGCGGCCACAGAAAGGGCGAACCATCGATTTTGCCCCTGCCCCTCCTTTTCGGCGCCCCGAATGAAAAAATACACGGTGCAGAGGTAGAACAGTCCCATCAGCGACTCCGCTCGCTGGATCAGGTACGTGACTGACTCGGTATGAAGGGGGTGCAGCGCCCACAAAAGGGCGATGGATAGCCCAACAAGCGGCGCGGCCCGCACCGCCCGCCGCGCGAGCGTGCGTCGCGCGATCCCGAAAAGGAACAAGCCGGCAAGGGCATGAATCGCCAGGTTCAAAGCGTGGTAGCTCCAGACGCGGTAGCCGCTGATGGCATAGTTGACCGCCAGGGAAAGATTCAGGATCGGACGGCCGCCAACGGTTGCAAAGCTCGGAGGGAAGAAGGCGGTGCCCAGTTGGCGGATCGTCGGGTTGTCCGCAATAGAGGGGTCGTCGTCGAAGAGCGCCGGGACGGAAAAGGTCCGGCAATAGGCCAGGATCACGGTGACAGCAATTGCGGCGCCGCACCCCATCACCTGCCAATCCAAGCGCGGCCGCGCCGGCGCAATTCCAAGCTTCGGTGAAGCTTTCGCCCTTTTTGTCACGCGACTTCGAAATTCTTGCTCAACGCGCCATGAGACCAGATGAACTGCTTCGAAGTAAGCTCAAATTGCCTCGGCGACTGGGCGATTGCGGGCTGCAAACAGTTCTGTTCGGATTTTCGGCGGTGAAAGCGTCGCTCCCCGCACCCGCCAGCCCCAACTCAATGCCCCCCAGTGGCATTGGGCCGGCCGCAATCATCTTTTGCGCGACGATCCTGGCCTACCTTCCGTCGCTTGCGGGCGGATTCATTTGGAATGACAGCGACTATGTAACCGCCCCTGCGCTCCGGCCGCTTGGGGGCCTTATACGCATCTGGACCGAGGTGGGAGCCACCCAGCAATACTACCCTCTCCTGCACAGTGCTTTTTGGGTCGAACACGCATTTTGGGGCGACCATCCGTTCGGTTATCATTTCGTCACGCTCCTGTTGCATGCCGGCTCGGCCGTCCTCTTCGCGCTTGCCCTGAGGCGCCTGCTGGGCTCGCCGACCGGGGCCACGCCGGTTCCCTACCCTGGGGCCGAGTGGCTGGCCGCGCTCCTTTTCGCGCTGCATCCCGTCAATGTCGAGTCGGTCGCGTGGATCTCGGAACAGAAGAACACACTCTCGCTCGTTTTCTACCTGGCCGCGTTTCTTGCCTACCTGCACTACGACGATGAGCGACGGCCCAAGGCATATTTCGCCGCGCTTATGTTTTTCGCACTCTCGCTCTTGTGCAAGACCGTCACGGCTACATTGCCGGCAGCCCTCCTCGTGGCGCTTTGGTGGAAACGGGGGCGACTGAACTGGCGTCGCGATATCATGCCGCTCGTCCCGTGGTTCGCCTTCGGCGCGGCCGCCGGAATTTTCAGCAGCTGGGTCGAACGAACCTATGGCGGGGCTCGAGGCCCCGAGTTTGACATCCCCTTCGTCGCACGGGCGCTAGTCGCCGGCCGCGCCACCTGGTTCTACGTGTGGAAGCTCATCTGGCCGTTCGGGCTTAACTTCATCTACCCGCGCTGGACGGTCGAAGCCACAGTTTGGTGGCAGTGGATTTTCCCCATTGGCGTGCTTGGCGGCGGCGCCGCATTCTGGGCGTTGCACCGGCGCGCGCGCGCGCCGCTGGCAGCCTTCCTCTTTTTCGTGGGATCGCTTTTCCCCGTGCTCGGCTTCGTCAACCTCTACGGGGCCCGCTATTCGTGGGTCTGGGATCACTGGCAGTACCTTCCCAACCTAGGGCTCATCGCGGTCGCCGCAGTTGGGATATCAGCGGGGTGGAGTCATGTCATGCCGGGCCTCCGCAGGCTGGGTCCCGCCCTCCTGACCGCCGCCGCGGTGTTTCTCGGGGCGCTCACCTGGTCCCACTGCGGGATGTTCCATGACGACAGGACGCTCTACCTTGAGAATCTGAAGCGCAATCCCGGGTCCTGGCTCGCGGACAACAATCTGGGCTGCCAGTTCGACGCCGTGCCGGGCGGCACGAACGAAGCCATCGCCAGGTTCCAGGAGGCGATTCGTCTGAATCCCGCATTCTTCGAGGCGCACAACAACCTGGGTTGCGACCTCGAGAAAAATCCGGAGCGGCTGAATGAGGCAATCGCCCAGTTCGAGGAGGCGATCCGCCTGAAGCCCGACTACGCTGAGGCGCATTACAACCTGGGAAATGCGCTGGGCGCCGGGGGGCGGACCCGGGAGTCGATCGCGCAGTTTCAGGAAGCGATAGCCCTCAAGCCCCATTACGCCGAAGCCCATTACAACTACGCGAACACGCTGGATTCGCTCGGCCGCACAAATGAGGCCGTCGAAGAATTTGGCGAGGCGATCCACTCGAGGCCCGACTATGCGGAGGCGCACAACAACCTGGGATTGGCCCTTTCGAAATTGCCGGGGAGGCAGGACGAGGCGGTAGCCCAGTTCCAGGAGGCCCTGCGTTTGAATCCCGGCATTGCCGAGGCTCACGCCAACCTGGGCAACGCCATGTCGACGGTTCCCGGGAGGCTCGATGAAGCGATCGCCCAATACGTCGAATCGCTTCGCTTGAAGCCCGACTATGCCGACGCCCATTTCTACCTGGCCAACGCCTTCGTGAAAGCCGGGCGTATTCCGGAGGCTATCCAGCAGTACGGGAAGACGCTTGAGATCCAGCCCGACTTGGCCGAGGCAAGCAACAACCTCGGGATGCTTCTATGTCGAACCGGTCATCCCCAGGAGGGACTAGTCTGCATCGAGGCGGCGCTTCGCTCGAAGCCAGACTTTGTTCCGGCGCATTTTGCCCGGGGGGCCGCCCTGCTGCAGGCCGGCCGGAAGGACGAGGCCGTCGCCGAGTTCGAGCGCGTCCTGCGTCTGAGGCCGGGCGATCCGTCGGCACTCAGGATGCTCGAGCTGGCACGCTCTTCGCAATAGCCGGCTCATTCGTTTGCCGAGGTCCGAGCCAGGACGAACGATTTCGTCCCCGCTCGCCGTAAGCCATTCACTTTTCCGGCACGGTGCCGAGAGACTTGACGTTGCCTATGTCAACATGGCCCTCAGGCACAGGCGAACGGAGGAGGCCGTGACTGTCCTGGCCGAAAAAGGCCGAGGCGTACTGCGCCATGGAGGGCACATCCTTCTCGAAATCATGCCGGCGCTCGGAAAGGCTGAACCGAGTCTCCCAGAGAAGTTTTATTTTCTTTTGCTTCCATGCCAGCTGGAAGTCGAAGGCCCGCAATATCACATAGTAACGATTCACCTCGAGGGCATCTATGACGTCGGCATGGAGGTTCTGGATGAGGCCTGAGCGGAACGAGCGGCCAAAAAACGCTGCGCTGTGGTCCGAAAGCACGCTGACAGCCCTCTCCGAGTCGAATCCAAGCAGCTGGGCATTTTTTGCGTCAATGTAGTCCTTGAGGCCGCCCAACAGCTCACGGGCGCTTCCATAGGTCTTACCCCAATAGACCATGATAAGCAGATTCGTCGCGCCGGCATTCGGAGTTGGCATGTAGTTCTGGCCGGCGAGCGGAGGGGCGATCACCTTCGCCATCTCATCAAAGGTCGTGTGGTCGATCGTGTCGTCGGCCATGTTGGCCCCTGCGTCCCCGCCGTTTGCCTCCGCGCCCGCGGTGTCCGCGCCCACCCGGTCGCCGCCCGCCAATCCCCCGTTCCCAAGGGCGTAGGTCTCGCGCTGAAATGTGCCGTCTGGCAGGCGAGAATGAACATATCCGTTGAACACCTTCGAGGAGACGGCGGTCATCTTTTCACTGTCCGAGACAAGGCTGAAAGGGCCAGCAGTGGACGGCGGAGACCAGAACGCGACCCACGCCGTCAGGACGAGGATCGTTTTCATTTGGGTGCTAGTCGGGTTCATCTTTGTCGAATTGCTTCTCGCGAAGACAATCTTAACCAGCCCCGGGCGAGACGGCTGTTCTCTGATCGCTGCCTCGGTTGTTGCTCCCCATAAAATCGTAGGAGTTGGTCTTGAATCTTAGACACCTGCCGAGGCCGACGAGCGGCAGGATCTTCAATGGCGCCTGGGGAAAGCTGATCATTTCTCAAAGAGAGAGGAATCTGACGTTGAAGGCATGCTGATATGGATTCTGGCGAGTTTCTCGGGCAGTTCGTGGGGCAATCGAGCCTGTGTATTGCTCGCAATGTGCCAGCAACCTTGGATCGGATGTAAGGCCTTTTTATTAAATGATTTAAAAATGTCAGTTGGAGGATGGCGACCGAAGCGGTGCCAGGAATTGGGTGAATATGACAACAAAACGCCATGGTGAAACCTCCCTTTGGGGCGGGATTCCCAAGACAACGGCGACAGGGGGTCAGCGCCCGGAAGGGCTGACCCGGTCCAATATTCTGGCAGCCTCGGAATTTTCAGGCTGCAGCCGCAACACCTCCCTGAGTTGCAGAATCGCATCCTTCGTCCGGCCGGGGGACCGAAGAAGTGCAAGGGCGAAATTCAGATGCACAGTGACGTCATTCGGGCTCAGTCGTAGCGCCTCTTCAAACTGCGCGAGTGCGTCTCCCAGCCTGCCAGGCAGCTTCTCCAGGTCGCGGCCCAATATGTTGTGCGCCTCCGCGAAATCGGGTCTTAGGCGCAGAGCCTCCTCAAATTGGGATATTGCCTCCGACCCGCGGCCAGCGGAATCCAAGGCGTTCCCGAGGTTGAAGTGCGCATCGGCGTAGTCGGGCCTGAGGCTGAGCGCGGCCTCGTACTGCTCGATCGCCTCGTTCACGCGTCCCACAACGATGAATGAATTTCCGAGGTTGAAATGCGCCTCGACGTAGCCGGGCCTCAGGCGGAGAGCCGCCTCATATTCCCCGATGGCATCCTGCGTGCGGCCGAAGCTGCTCATGGCATTCCCCATGTTGTAATGCGCCTCGACGTGGTTCGGATCCAGCCGGAGTGCTTCCTGGAAATGGGCGATCGCCTCCGGTTCTCGGCCCATCGAGGCGAGGGCGTTCCCGAGGTTGTTGTGCGCGTCCACATAGTCGGGCTTTAGCCGCAACGTCTCTTGGTATTGGCCTATTGCGTCATTCTCCCGGCCAGGAATCTTGCGCAGCGCAAGCCCTAGGTTGTAGTGCGCATCAGCGTATCCGGGCTGAAGCCGAAGGGCCTCATTGAAACGGGCGACGGCCTCGTCGAGCCTGCCCGGCTCCTTTGCCAGCATGTTTCCGTAGTTGTTCTGCGCCCGCTCATTGGTCGGAAGTGCGGCTGCTGTGATGCGCCAGAGGTTCTCTTCACTGTAATAGACCGCGTTTCGCTGCCAAGTCGCCCAGAACAGGCCCGTGCCCACGAGAAGACAGACAGGAAGCGTGGCGCGTCCCAGCCACCGATGAATCGCAACGACTAAAAGCGCCATCACGGGAACTAGCGCCAGATACATCCGGTGCTCCGCCATCGTCTCAGTGATCACGGGAACAACGCTTGAGCTGGGGGCCAGGATCGCAAAAAAACTTACACCCAGAAACCCCAGTGCAGACATCCTCACGAACGCCCAAGCCGTGGTTGCGACAAGGCCAGCGATGATAAGCGTGCACGTCGCAACCCACGCCGAGGGAGACGCAAGCGCACTGCCGTAGTCGAAAATGAGCGGGAACGGCCAAAAGCAAAGGCGCAGGTAGTGAACGATCGCCGGAAACTGGGTCAGCGCGTAGCTCCATGCGCCAACGCCATTGCCAAAACCCGCGGATCCGTTCCGCCCGTGCGTGGAGAGAATCAGAAAGGGAAGAACAAGCCACGTCGCGGCCAACCCAGCGTAGACCCATCGCCGCCGTCGCAAGGCACCGGCGAACGTGCCGGCGAGAAAAGTTCGGTCGTAGAGGAGAACCACGAGCGGTGCCGAGACCATCACCTCCTTTGTGCCCATGCCTAGGAGGCATGCCGCATTGCCGAGCGCAAACCACGTCCATTTACGGCGTCCGCCTGACTCGGCTCCACGGATGAAACAGTACAAAGTCAGCAGGTAGAGGAGTCCCATGAGCGACTCCGCACGCTGTATCACGTAAGTGACGGATTCGGTGAGAAGCGGGTGCAGGGACCAGAGGAGAGCCGTGCAGAAGCCGACCAGGATTGCTGGCGATCGCGCGCTCGAGGCAAGCGTCCGCCTCATGATCCCGAAGAGAAAAAGGCCGGCTAGGACATGTATCGCCAGGTTAATGGCGTGATAGCTCCAGGGAACCGTCCCGCTGAGGGCATAGTTGATCGCCAGCGAAACATTGAGGATCGGCCTTCCTCCGACGGTCGAGTCACCAGGGGGAATGAACGCCGTGGCCAGCCGGCGGATGCTTGGGTTGTCGGCGATCGATGGAATGTCGTCGAAGACGAACGGCGCTGTGAACGTGCGGCCATAGGCTGCAATCGATACGGCCGCGAGAAAGGCGCCGCAAGCAAGCACGGGCCATTCCCGCTGGCCGGTGGGTGGGCGCGGTCGGCTATTCACCGCAACGAGGCGTCGAGCCGGTCAAGCATTTGGCGGGCCCTCTCATTGCCAGGTTGCAGCCGGAGCGCTTCCCTAAGCTGCGCCGAGGCTTCGCTCGCGCGTCCAGGAGCGGCGAGGAGTATGATGGCGAAGTTCAGGCGTATCGTGGAGTCGTCAGGCTCGAGGCGCACGGCCCCTGAATACTGTTCAACAGCCTCCGCCGTGCGTCCCAGAGAATTCAGCGCGTTGCCGAGGTTGCAATGCGCCGCGACATAGTCGGGTTTCAGGCGGATCGCCTCCCTGTACTGCGCCACGGCGTCGTCCAGTCTGCCAGGCATGGCCTGGAGGGTGCACCCCAGCATGAAGTGCGCCCCGGGATTGAGGGGCTTCAGGCGAAGGAATTCCTCGAATTGGGTGACTGCTTCGCCCAACCGTCCGGGTTGCGCCTGGAGCATGAACCCAAGGTTATAGTGGGCCTCCGCGAATTCGGGGCTCAGCCGCACCGCCTCCTCGTAGTGCGCAATCGCCTCGTCCGATCGGCCCGGGACACCCTCGAGCGCCCGTGCCAGGTTGAAATGAACGTCAACCAAGTCAGGCTTCAGACGGATGGCAGCCTCGTAATTGGAGATAACATCATTCAACCGGCCGGCCTTGGACAGAAGGGCGAAAGCAAGGTTGTAATGCGCCTCGACGAAATCGGGATTGAGGCGCAGCGCTTCCTCATAGTGCTCAATCGCCTCGTCCAATCGTCCCGGAATTTTTGAGAGCACAAACCCCAGATTGTCTTGCGCCCGCTCATTTTCCGGCCGCTTTGTCACGGTATCGCTCCAGATCGCCTCCTGGCTGCGATAATCATCATTTCGCTGCAATGTGGCGAACCCAAGCGAAGCGGCAGCGACCGCGCATATCGCGACGGAGGTGCGTCCCAGCCAGCGGTGAGCGACCACCACGACCAGTACCACCACGGGAATAAGCGGCAGGTACATGCGGTGCTCGGCCATGGCCTCGGTGGCAACGGGAACTATGCTGGAGCTCGGGGCCAATATCGCAAAAAAACAGGCTCCCAGGAATCCGACCGCCGGTCTCTTGACGAGAGCCCACGAGGTCGCGCCCAGCAGCGCCGCAACTATCAGCGCACACGGCACGACCAGCGAGAGCGGATGTGCGACGGAACTCCCATAGTCAAAAACCAGCGGATACGGCCAGAGGGCGAGACGTAGATAATGGGCAATCGCCGGCAACTGGGTCAGCGCGTAGCTCCACCAGGGAACCCCGACGCCAAACCCGGCGCTCCCGCTTCTCCCTTCGACCGCGACTACGAGGTAAAGCAGGAAAAGCCATGTCGCAGCCAAACCGCAGTAGACCCATCGGCGGCAGCGCAGCGCCCCGTTGAAACTGCCTGCGATGAATGTGCGGTCGTAGAGAAGAACGATCAGCGGAGCCGAGAGCATCACCTCCTTGGTGCCCATGCCAAGCAGGCAGGCAGCTACGGAGAAGGTGAACCATAAATTTTTTCGAGGGGCATTGGCGTTCGCCCCACGGATGAAGCAATACAGGGTGAGCAGGTAAAACAGCCCCATGAGCGACTCGGCTCGCTGGATCAAATAGGTGACGGACTCAGTCAGCAAAGGGTGCAGCATCCACAGGAGCGCCGCGGCGAAGCCGGTGGCCGTCGCCGCGGGTCCCACGAGTGGCGCGAGCGTGCGTCGGACGATTCCAAATAGGGTCAGCCCTGCAAGGACGTGGATCGCAAGGTTTAAGGCGTGATAGCTCCATACCTCCGTTCCGCTGATGGAAAAATTGAGCGCCAGGGAAAGATTCAGGACCGGGCGCCCGCTCACGGTCGTGCCCGACGGGGGCCAGAACCCGGAGGCCATGTGCCGGATGGTCTTGTTGCTCGCGATGGACGATTCATCGTCAAAGAGTAGCGGGACAGCAAAGGTCCGGCTGTACGCCGCGGCCGCCGCCCCGGCGAGAGCGGCCCCAAATGCAGGAACACGCCAATCCGGCCTCGGGATGGGTGTCAGACTGAGAATATTCTCAGGTGCAATCCGCGCTGGCATGCCAAGGGCAATAAATGGAATCGGGTCGCACAGAAACCTAAATAGTCGCCAACGCCTTCAGGAGTCCGTCGGCTCGCGGGAATGCCGCTGCGCCGACCGGCCCCAAACTCATTGCCGGTCATTTCTCCACGGGGCCAAGCGACTGCACGTTCCCTATATCAACACGCCCCAGGGGCACATCCCTGCGGACCAGCCCATGGGTGTTCTGCCCGAAATACTGCGATGCTGCCTTCGCCATCGCAGCGAGGTCCTTGTCGAAATTATTATGGCGCTGCCGGATGCTAAATCGCGTTTCCCAGAGCAGCTTGTGCTTCTTCTGCTTCCACATCAGCTGGAAATCGTAGGCCATCAGCACGACGAAATACCTGTTATCCTCGATCTCAGCGACCAGCTCATCCCGATGCACCGCGAGCGGAGTTCCCCTCACATAGAGACCGAATTCAGTGCCGATCACCCCCTCCGAATCGTAGCCCAGCATTGACGCGTTGTAGAAGTCTGTCTGCGCGTGCTGCTGGTTCTCAAGATTCATGATGGTCACAGCGGACGACATTTCATCCAGTTGCCAGTCCTGTGCCCCGTCGTTGCTGTTGGCCGAATGGTAGCCGTGTGGACCGGTGGAACCGCCGGCAGACTTGGCCCTGGCAGCGCCCGAGCCCTGGGCAATTTTGTTTTGGATGGTGCTCAGATTGGAAAACGCCACGGAGCTGGAGACGGGAGGGGGCACGTCCGTGAGGCCCCAGTAGACCATGATCAAAAGCTTCGTATTCTTCGGGTCCTTCTCCGGCCAGTAATTCTGCTCGGCCAGCGGCACGGAAATCACGCGCGCTACATCCATGAACTTCAGTTTGTCTATGGACGGGTCAGTCATCGGGCCGCCGAAGTGGCCACCCTCACCGAAGGCATACGAGTCTATCGGAAACGTCCCGTCCTTTTGCTTTAAACGGACATAGTCGGGGCTTGTTTTTGCAGATACGGCTGTGATCTCGTCGCTCGACCCTTCGGCAAAGGCACGAGACGCAGGCGCCGCGATCGCCCCGCACAACAACAGGAGAAGGGTCGCAGTCTTACAGGAGTTTGAGAAAATCATCCCGGCAATAGTTGGCTTTGTCGGAGGCGGGGCTGACCTTGGATCTCAACGTAAGGCGCCGCAACGACGAACGTCCGCTAACAAGTCGCGTCTATTTGTCGATTGTGTCCAGCGCCTTGACAGAACCGATGTCCACGCGGCCGAGCGGGACGTCCCTGCGGACCATGCCGCCGCTGTTTTGCCCGAAATACTCCGAAGCCGCCTTGGACATGCCAGCGAGCGCGTCATCGAAATTGTTATGGCGCTGCCTGATGCTGAATCGGGTTTCCCAGAGCAGCTTGTGCTTCTTCTCCCTCCACAGGAGCTGGAAATCGTAGGCCATCAGGACCACAAAATAGCGGTTGTCCTCAATCTCCGTCAAAAAGTCCTCGCGCCTCAGACCAAGCGCGGTTCCACGGACATAGTTTCCATAGTCGCTGTTGATCAGTCCCTCGGTGGAGTACCCAAGCATTGATGCGTTGTAGAAGTCCGTCCGGGTTCGCTGCTGGTTCACGATGTCCAGCATGGCTATGGCGGCATCGAGTTCATTATTATCCAATCCCCCAGAATTGCTGATCGCATGGAAACCTTTGCTCGCGCTTGCGGAACCCGCGGCCTTGGCATTGGCGGCGCCCACGCCGGCGGCAATCGAATTCTGTACCGCGCTTAGATTGTTGTAGGCGGCCGAACTCGAGATGGGCGGCGGGACATCCGTCAGGCCCCAGTAGACCATGATGAGCAGCTTCGTCGCCCTTGGATTCTTGTCCGGCCAGTAGTTTTGCTCGGCCAGCGGCTCGGAGATGATGCGCACCACGTCGATGAACTTCAGCTTGTCTATGGATGGATCGATCATCGGGCCGCCGTAATGGCCGCCCTCGCCAAAGGCGTAGGTCTCGATCGCATATGTGCCGTCCTTCTGCCTTACGCGCATGTAGTCCGGACTGGCCTTGGCTGAGACGGCGGTGATCTCGTCGCTCGGCCGATCGGACGAGGCACTGAGCGGTGAGGCCAGAATCGCCACCGATGCAAGAACGAGAGAGGCCAAAGGCGTGCGGGAAAGCGGAGGATTCATCGGGGGTAACGAACGTTGTGGCTGACAGCTGGTATTAGGTTAATCCTTATGGCTAAGTCGGCAAATTCAGACTTCATTGGAGGTCGCAAGGAACCATTGCTCGCGATGTGCCAAGTGCCGCGTGATTGTCTTAATATATTGCTCTGTATTGATTTAAAATACAGCAGGACTGTCGGGCAGATTTTTCGAATGCCACGGCTTGGGTGTATACGACAATTTCGCAGAGACTTGATCCCGCGAATTTGTAGAAGGACCCCAATTGCGACCCGTTATACTGAAATCTCGGATCGCCTCACCAGGACCAGGATAGTCCCAGCTGGGCTCCGTTCCTCGGTCGAACGTTTCCAAACATCGCGGGAGCCGGATTGTCCGGCGCGGCATCGGTGCTGTAGAAACGCAGTCTCATCTTCGTCGTGAATTTTCTGCCGAAATTTTCGTAGAGCGTCCCGTCCCTGAGGAACCTCATAAGGGGAGGTTCGAAGACGGCCTCCTTCACGTTCGGGATTCTCGCCCCCTTCACGACATAGGGCGACATCACAAACGCTTCGGACACGCTCCGGTCGGGCGCAGCCGCCGCTGCGTCTGCAGGCGCAGGCCTGGCATTCAACATGGAATCCGCGACCAGCAGCCTGTTCAATTCCCTCCGGATATCATCACGGGATGCCGCAGAGGCGTCGCGTGGGACCGGCTGTGAAGGAGATTGCGACGACATGGTTACAGTGAGCGCGATGCACAGGGCGACACCGGGCAGGAACTGCCATCGAGGCTTCATGGGGCATCGCTTGCGATAGCGGAACCGGGCCTTTGTTCCCATCCTTGGGTCCGTTATTCCGCTTTCGGGCCCGACCAGGCCCTCCCCTCACGCCTCCGAAAGCACGGTCCGGATCACCAGCGCCAACTCGGAAACGTCATAGGGCTTGGCAACCATTCCGCGGAAGCCGTGCTTGCGGAAGTCCGACATAGCCAGGTCACTGGAGTAGCCGCTCGACACGATCGCCCGGACATTCGGGTCATAGGCTCGGAGAACCGAGATCGCCTCGCGGCCGCCCATTCCCCCCGGAATCGTGAGGTCCATCACCAAGAGGTCGAAGGGACGCCCGGATTCCTTTGCCTCGCGGTAGCGATCAATCGCCTGCCTGCCGTCCGCGACCGACTCGAATTCGAGGCCCATCCGGTTCATTAGCTTCTCTGCCATCTTGAGAATGGGCTCCTCGTCGTCCATGAAAAGAACCCTTCCCCCGGTCCCCGCCTGGGGAAAGGGAGGAGGCGTGTCAGGCGGCGCCTCGGCTTCCTTGGCGGCGGGCAGCCAGAACGTAAAGGTCGTGCCCCGGCCCACGACCGAGCTGACGTCTATGTGTCCCTGGTGCCTCTTTACGATCGAGAACACGGTTGCGAGCCCGAGTCCGTGCCCCTGCAGCTTGGTCGTGAAATAGGGGTCGAATATCTTGCCGATGTGCTCCGGCGCGATACCGACTCCCGTATCGGCTACCGTGATACAGATATAGTCGCCCTCCGACAACGCGGGATGCGAGCCCGCGAAAACGCGCTCATTGGAGGCCGCAATCCGGAGCGTGCCCCCGTCCCTCATGGCCTGCGTGGCGTTGATCACGAGGTTCTGGATGACCTGGCTGATCTGCGCCTTGTCGACATTCGCGGGCCATAGGTCGTCCGGCATGTCGAACTCGCTCTTCACGCCGGATCCGCGGTGGGAGAAGGTTGCAGCCTCCTTAATGACCTCGGGAAGGTGCACCGCCGTCCGCACCGGGTCGCCGCCCTTCGAGAAGGTGAGGAGCTGCAATGTGAGCTCCCCGGCGCGCTTCGTCGCAACGACAGCCTCGTCCACGAGGACGGCCTGCTCCGGCATCTCGCCAAGGTCGAGCTGGAGGAGCGTCAGGTTGCTGAGCACCGCCGTGAGGATGTTGTTGAAGTCGTGGGCGATGCCGCCGGCGAGCAGGCCAACGGACTCCATCTTCGCCGCGTTCTGAAGCTTTTCCTCCATCCGCTGGCGTTCCGTTATGTCACGGAAGACAAGGACCGCTCCCACCCTCTTGCTCGAGACGTTGGCAACCGGGACCAGCCTGCCCTCGACAAGGCGCAACCGGTCCTCGCGGCCCCTGATCAGCGTCTGGGGAGGGAGCTCGGCGGGTGACCCGCCCTCGAGGACGTCCCTCACGGGCAGCTCCGTCTCACGGCCGGTCGTGGCGTTCTTGAGGATGCAGATCTTCGTGACGTCGATGCCCACCGCCTCATCGGAGCTCCACTGGACCATGGCCGACGCGGCCCGGTTGATGAACAGGACACGGCCGTGGGAATCGATCGTGATGACTCCTTCGCCCATGCTGCCAAGGGTGACCGCAAGCCGCTCTTTCTCCGCGGCTAGCGCCAGCTCGGCCTCCCGCCGGGCGGTGATATCGACGCTTACGCCCACGAGGTTCCACATGTTGGGTCCAAGGCGAGTGACCTTCACGTGCTCTTGGAGCACGAACGTGATTCCCCGGTGGCTAACGTGGTATTCCTGCTCGTAGTCTGGCTTGTTGTCGCGCAGCGCGCTCCGCGAGGTCTTGATGATCGAGTTCCATTCCTCCACCATCGGCTCCTCCCAAAGACGGTCCCGCTTCGGGATCGAGTTCTCCCCGAATATCCTCTTGTAGAGGACCGAAGGCGGAATGAACATCTGCCATGAAAGCTTGACGTCGGGGTCGCCCGTGACGGCGGCCTGCCAAAGGAGGCAGTCGGCCCCCTTTAGGATCTGGTCGAGCTGCCCTTCGGTAGAACTGCGCGCCTCCTCAGCCTCGTGCCGTTTGGTCGCGTCGATGACCACGCCCGCGAGGTTCCACTCGTTCTCGCCGGAGGGGCGGATGATGACCTCCTCGCTCAGCCAGTGGATGCCGTCGGTGCCGACTATCCGGAATTCCTGCTGGTAGCCGCTCAGCCCCTCGGCAAGAGCGCCTTCCGCAGTCCTCGCGGTCCTCACATGATCAAGGGACTGCTCGTCCTTCCACAGCCATCCCTTGTCCGCCAACGACGCCAGGCGGTAAATCGGATTCTGGCTCAGCTGCGGCGGCGTCCTTATCTTCCACTTGAATACGCCGTCCTCCTTCCACACCCGCGCCCACCACAGGAGAACGTTCGAGCGGTCGAGTGTGTCCAGGATCAGCTGGTAATTCTCCAGCTTGCCTTCGTCGGCCCCGCCGGTGGGCACGCGTTCGGGCAGAGGCTCCGGCTCTCCGGGGCCGGCCCGATGCCGCATCATCGCGAACGCGGCCACGCCCAGCACTCCCAACGCCGCAAGCGCCAGTATGGGAGAAGTGAGGAAAGCAATCAGCACGTGGGGTAAGGGATTTTGCTAGCCGGGCGCGAAGGGCCTATGAAAACCGGCGCAACGGGCACCAAAAATGTTCGGACCAACCGGCAGGAAATCGACAAAGGAAAAAAGTGTCAACCGCTGGCGGCCCGGGTTCATTCCTCACCGTCGTGGTAGTCGAGGGGCTCGGAGCGGATGAGGGCCCTCTCCGGCGAACGGACAAGCCATTTCCGGCTGTCGGGATAGTAGCATGTCTCCCCGATCGGATTATCCGCCACGATGTAAAGAACCAGATCGCCCGAGGCGTCGCTCGTGATCTGGTGCGGGCTCCCCGGCTCGAATATGAAGGCGTCGCCTGGTTCGACTGGAGTGTTGCCGTCCCTGTCCCGGACGACCCCGGTCCCCGAGATGACATGATAGAATTCCCACTGGGCGCTGTGCGAGTGATACGGGCAGGCGCTCTTCCCGGCGAGAACGCGGCAAATCTCAACATCGAAAGGATGGCGCTCCATCAGGTCCGTCGATGCCGCGTCGCGGCCCAGTTTCAGGGAGATGTTCCTGTCGGCCGACGCGAATTTTCCCTTTGGGGAAGACCATGGCTCCTCGCAGACGTCCCTCGTGTTTATCTTTTTCATATTGTCATCTTGGTGTCCCGCGCCGCTAGCGTCAGGAATCGTTGTCGTCGACGTGGAAGGCGTGCACGACCCGGTGGAAGATGGGCGCGAGCACTATGCTGACGGCCGAGAGGAAAATCACGCCGCTGAAAAGCGCGTAGGCCGACGCAAAAAGCTTTGAGTCCGTGTCCTTCATGGTGTCAACCGGCCCCATTCCGGTGAGGATCATCGAAGCGTTGAGGATCGAATCGATCCATGAAAGGCCGGCGATCAGGCGGTAGCCCAGCACGCCGGCCAGCAGTGCGACTGACACGATCGAAAGCGTCAGCAGCAGGGACATGATCATCCTCTTTGCGAATTTCGGCCAGGGGAGCAGTTGCTCGCCTATTTTCTCGTACATGGTGTTTTGGGGGACGGGCGTCCGGTTCGGACGATGGACAACGGGTGACAGGAATACCTCCCGGCATCAAAACGATACTGGGGGCTTTCTCAGCCACGATCGGCTGCCCTCCGGCGGCCGGACAACTTGAACTCCGCCCAGGCGCCGAGCTGGACCGTGGACGCCTTTGAGGAAGCGGCAAGCAGGCGCCCACGGTTGCTCGCGTTGAGCGACTGCCCGTAGGCTATGAGCGTGTCCAGGTCGGCGCTTCCCTTCCAGCCCGCGCTCCTTAGCTGCGCCGAGGCCAGGAGATGGGCCCACTGCCGGACGAACTCCTCATAGTCCTCAGGGGAAAGATTCTCCACAACGATACGATCCTCCGCAGGCTGCAGCTCGTGCACGATGAAGGAAACCGGGGGTCCGCCAATCCAGGAAAGTCGGGCGATGGGGACGTACTGCATGAAATGCTGAACGGTCGCGACGCGCTCGGCCTCGCAACCCCAGGGCGGCTGCCTCACATGGATATGGGCCCGCGAGGCCGACTGGGCGGCGGCTTTCATGTCGAGCAGATAGGGTTGGTGCTTGCCGCTCACAAGGACGATGAATCTTTGGAGACCCAAGCTCCCGTTGCCCGCGATCCTTCCGCAGATATCGAGCACCCTGTAGAATCCGGGATCGGGCTGGCGCCGCGCCCAAGCATCAAACCGACGGCGTGCCTCCGCACGGGTGGCGCGGCTGATCGCGAACGAATGCCCTTTTCGGATCCTGATCCTTTCCCCCGATGTCCATTTTTCCAAAAAGTCCTTCCGGTCGCGGTCCGCCACCCTTGAGAGCAGCTTGGCGATCGGGCCTTCGGCCACTTCGGGTTCGATGTGGCCCGGCTTGCCACCCGCAAGCGTCAGCGCGTAGTTCTCAATGAACAGCCGCGCCAGAACCGGCTTACCAAGCACGTGGAGCGCGGTCAGGGCCCGCCCGATCTCCCAATTGACGGGTGCGAGGCAGCATTCGTCAAAGTCATTGATGTCGAAATAGGGCACGCGGTTCGCGCCCTTGTAGCTCCCGAGATTTTCAAGGTGCGCGTCACCACTGATCCATGCGAGCGGGGCTCCCCTCGGACAGACTTTGGCCCAGGTCCTGTAGAAGAGGGGCGCCGTCCCCCGGTAGAATGCAAACGCGCTCTCACGCATGATCTCCCACTTCAGGGAAAGGAGTTCCGGGTTGCGGCCTCGGTTATAGGCGCGGATTGATCCCGTTGTGCTCATGGCTTGAATCTAGCTGGCCCGCAAAATATACCAAGCCCAGAGCGCGCATGAGTGACCCAGCCCCAACCACTCGACCGTCCGCAGACCGCAGAGCCACACCGAGGTCAGTCCTTCTTGCGATTCCGCTGCTGCTTTGCCTTGGACCCCATGCAGGATTCGGGGGCAATGATTCGGATCGGTCGCCCCCTCTTCCCCTCTCCGGACTCGCCGGGGTTACCTTTCTCACGGCCGACTTGGCTTCCGTGCAGCGGTTCTACGGAAAGGGAGCCGGCTTCGCCGAAGCGCCAGCCGGGCCTGGGAGTACCCGGTTCATCGTGGGCGCCCACCAGTGGATCGAATTTCAGGCAGTGCAAACATCCAACTGGCTTCGACGCCTGCAGCACGTGACACTGGAGGCGCCCAGCCTGGAAAGACTCGATCGCGCATTGCGCGCCCGCGGTGTGACCGCAAAATCGGTCGGGCCGGAAAAAGGACGGGTGCTTCAGTTTGAGGATCCCGCTGGGAACCTGATCCAGGCGTCGGAGCAGTGGACCCCACCCTCCATTCCTCCACGAAAGCGTTCGTCTTTCAGCGAGCATCTTCAGCACTTCGGACTCGCCCTATCCCGCTCGAAAGCGGAGTCCACGATGGCGTTTTACCGCGACACTCTAGGCTGGCCTGAGGTCGCTCGGGGGCTAGGCGCGGATGGGCGTCTCGCAATGATAAAATTCCGGCTGCCCGGAACGCGAAACGAGCTTGTCGAGCTTATCCTATTCGACCCGCCGCTAAACAAGTGGGCGGCAGGCGCCTTTGATCACGTGAACTTCGAGGTCAGCAACATCGACGACGCATACCGGGCCCTGCGCCGCGAGGGCATTGCAACCCAAAACAAACATCGGCCGACGGTGAACGGGGAGCGCCTCTGGGCCATCGATATCATCGATCCCGAGCTGACTCGAATGGAAGTCCAGGTGCTGGCGCCGACCAGGGAGGCCATAGGCACTGTTTCGAGGCTCACAATCGGAACTTTGCCCTGATCTGAAGCTGACGCCCGGGGGGTCAAACCCGCACGATATCACTGCCGGAAAACTTTGATTCACCGACGAGCGCCTGGCGGTGCCGCGCAGCGTCTGGAAATTGTTTCCCAGCCGTCCCAGAGAGCGATAAGCCCCCCAATTATCTTGCTATGGTTGGTCCCCAACACGGAATCGGGGCGGCAAGGAAAACCGAATGAACCGAAGAACATTTGGAAAACTCACGTTACTCGGGACGCTCGGAACCTTGGCCGGAGCGGGCAAATCGGAAGCACAGGCTTTGGTTTCCGGCACGAAAGCCAAGGGCGAGGGGGCCTACAAGCCCACTCTCAGCTCGATCGCGAGGCATGTGACGCCGGAATGGCTCAACGACGTTAAGTTCGGAATGTTCATTGATTACGGCCTCTATTCCGTTGCCGGCTACGCCCCAAAGAAGGAGACGGGGGCTATGTATCCGGATTGGCATCTCTACCGCATGTACGAAATGCCGGAGGTGATCGAATACCATCGGGCGAAATGGGGAAAGGACTTCCAGCGGGATGATTTTATCCCGCTGTTCACGGCAGAAAATTTTGATCCCGAGAATATCGCCAAGGTGGCGGAGGACGCCGGGATGCGCTACGTGGTGCCATTCTGCAAGCACCACGACGGTTTCTGCCTATGGCCCAGCAGCTTTACCCGGCGAAACGCGATGGAGCTGAGCCCGAAGCGGGATTTGATCGGCCCGCTGAGCGACGCGTGCGGGAGACGGGGATTGAAATTCGGCTTCTATTTCTCCCTCGAGGAGTGGGAGTATCCCGTCATCCAGGATGGAAAAAAGATGCTTCGCACCTGGACGAAGACCGACGGGCAGCCGGACCTTATCGTCCCCTTTGATGAGTCTGCAATGGCCGGGAAGATCACCGGCAAGATCCCCGTTAACGATTTCGTCAAAGACTATATTATTCCCCAGGCCAATGAGTTCATCGACCGCTATGATCCCGACATACTCTGGCTGGACGGCGACTGGACCGCCAACGCGGAGGATATCGGATCACGGGAGATCGTGAGCCATTTTTACAACAAGGCGGTGGGCCGCAAGGAGGTCGCCGCAAATGACAGGCTGGGCCGTTTTCTGAGGTTCAACAGCGGCGACTTCTTCACCAGCGAATACGGCGCCAGCAACACCGAGCGTTCCAAGTTGCTTCACAAATGGGAGGAGTGCCGCGGGGCGAGCCAGTCATTCGGATACAACTGGCAGGACACGGAGAAGAACATGACGAGCGCCGAGGACCTTATCGACATGCTGGTCAGCATCGTGAGCGAGAACGGAAACCTGCTCCTTGTCGTGAACCTCGATGGAAAGGGAGCCATGCCTGCCTACATTCGGGACAGGCTCTACGACGTCGGCCGATGGCTAAAGGTTAATGGCGAAGCCATCTACAATTCGAGGCCGTGGCTGATTGCGTCCCAGGACAACATCAGGTTCACCCGGAGCAAGGAGGGCAAATATCTGTATGCCATCCACAAGGGCCGGCCTCAGGGCGAGGTTGTGCTGCACAACCTCTGGCTCGATACATCGTCACGAATCGTGATGCTCGGCGTCGGCGAGCCTCTGGAATGGAAGAATGTCCCCGAAGGAAGCTACGGGAGGGGCGGCAAGGTCGTGGTGTCGGTGCCGGAGTCCCTAAAGGGGACATTCGACTCCGATCACGCGGTGACGCTCAAGGTTCAGCTCGCCGACTAGGCCATGGTGCCCGGGGTGGGGGTCGAACTGACTCGCCGACCGACTTCTGAAGGAAACGACTGGCAAGGGTTCGAATCCCTGTAGGCCCACCATTTAAGTCGTTCCCTGTCAATGGGTGGTCAGGGACAGTGAATGTGTCCCGCAATGGCCATGTTCTACGTCAACTACCTATAATCCATGATACCAACGCCTTATAGCATCACCTTACGCCAATCCTTAGGAACCTGAAGGCAACGATCTTTCCCTAATAATCCACAATCCGCCATCGCCGACGCACCAAATCTACCGTCGTGGTGCGATTTTACATATGGGGCCTCCTTTTAAAGCGGCGACGGAAAGCATGAGGGCGTCCCGCAAGAAATGCGCAGCGATTGGTAATAATTGCGAAGCACTCCGAGGGAGAAAGGAATACCATGTCGTCGTTGAAATTGCCTCACTCACGAATTGCGCCGGTTTCGTTCTGCGGGGCGATCGCCCTCGTCGTCTTGGGAGCGACGCGTTGCCATGTTCTGCCAAGCTTTGCGCGACAGCTCAACATGCAATGTATCGCGTGCCACACGGAGTACCTGCTGCTTAACGAGTTTGGGCGTCAGCTCAAGCTCACCGGCTACACGCTCGCCGTAGGCAGCTTTTCCTTGCAGCCGATCGCGGTTATGCTGCAGCCCTCGTTCACCCAGACGCAGTCAGGCCAGGCGGGGGGCGCCGCGCTTGGGTTTGCTCCGAACAACAATTTCGCGCTCACCCAAGCGAGCATCTTTTACGCCGGCCGCCTGATTGGGCCGTACGCGATAGACTTGTTCGGCACCGAGGGCGGGGCAATCGCCAACAAATTTGGGATCTTCTCGCAGTCGACCTACGACAGTGTCGGAAAGGCGTCGTCCTGGGACAACACCGAGCTTCGGTTCGCCGACACGGGAACGTGGAGTGGAAAGAGCGTCGTGTACGGCGCCTATCTCAACAACAACCCCACGATGTAGGACCCATGAAATTCCACGCCTTATCCGGCCTTTTTGAGAGTAGGATTTCGCAGTTCTCTGGGCGCCAACTATGTTGTGCCCAATCTGGGCTTCCGTTGCGCGCGTTCATTATGAAAAGTTATCGTGCATCTATTCTGACGGCCATCGTCGCCATCGCAGCCTCAGCGAGCCAAGCCCCGGAGCAGCCCAAGCCAGAATGCTCAGAATACGCTAGGGGGCTCGTTCCGACGCTCCCGTTTCCAAACCGCTCCGTCTATCAGCTCAGTTCCCTCTGGGTTGACGATGCCGGCCAGCCACTAGTGCTAGCAACACTGCGGGGGCGGCCCGTTGTACTCGCGATGTTTTTTACGAATTGCCAATACGCATGCCCAATTATTGTCAGCAAGATGAGGCAAATCCGAGATGCGTTGCCAATGGCTGTACGCGCACAGGCACGTTTTGTCCTGGTCAGCTTCGATAATGAACGCGATACGCCCGCAACGCTACATTTCTACCGCGAACAAATGCGACTTGGACCTTCTTGGACGTTACTACATGGGCAATCAGACGATGTCCGCGAGCTGGCCATGATCCTTGGAGTGATATATGCGAAAGACAATCAAGGCCAGTTTGCTCACTCAAACATGATCACGGTCCTCAATTCATCAGGCGAGATTGCCTATCAACGAGTGGGCCTTCAGGGCGACATCTCGGCAACAGTTGAAGCGGTGACGATCGCTGCTCAGTGATTTATTTCGGAACCCCACAGACCTCGCAGCCCGTGACGATGGCCACGGCGGAAAGAGCCCTTGGCCGCGTCCCGTTGCTCTCTCGGTCACACAATTCCTGAGGGCACAGAACGAGGTAGAAGCTTATTGGCTATATGTGGTCGAGAATGTGGGACTCGCTCGACGACGAAACGGCACAAGATTAATGACCCTGCTGTTAATGCCCACTATTGTTCTTTCGATAGCGGCTGGGCGGGAATCGCGGCGACAATCTAATCCTTGTTTTGGTTGTCCAAAGGGCCGCCTGGAAGCCTCGTATTCAAGCACCTGACGCATCGAGCAAACCTTGAATTGGAAATCTCAACAAATGTTGAACGCCTGAATTCGCTTTCCATACCCTGTTGATTCAAATCCCGCATTGCCCATCTCCTCGCGTTTAACTTACTTACTTCGTGCCTCGTCCTTGCCGGGTTCCTTTTCTGACCCAACGCCGTTCAAGCGTCGTTCGTCAACGGTAGTGGCCCCCTTGCACGGACGAGCCTCGGTTTGGGGGAGGGAGCCAGGATTGGGTGACCACATCCATTCGTGGGCGACTGCGGCACCCATTGGCGGGTGCGGACAACCATCTGGCAGGTTGCCGAAACCCTGCGCCATACACGTGAAGGTCGTTACATGCTTCCCACCAATATGTTAACGTTTATGTGTGATCGTTGGCACATTGCATGCAAATAGGTACGAGACACGCTCGCCTCCGCCGCAAATCGGCGGCCCGATTTCCTCGTCGGTAATATGGCCGGCGTCAGAAGACTCTCCAGTAACCCAACAAGAATCCCTCTCAACATGCGAGCGCCCGAAAACCGGATCATTCGATTCAACGCAATGTGCAGGAAGCGGTCCCGTGCAGCGATGCTAACAGCGATCCTGCTCGTGTGCGCCGCCGTTTCCCCAGCGCGCGCGCAGGTCGTCAGGGCGTCAATCCCCACGTCCTCGAGTCCCTCCGCGATCTCAGTCAACCCGGCGACAAACACAGTGTACGTAGCCAGCAGCGGTAACAATAGTGTCACGGTTATCGACGGGTCTACTTTTAGGACAAAGACCGTGAACGTCGGCGCAGGTCCCGTGGCTATCGACGTCGACACGTCCACGAACAAGATCTTCGTGGCAAACCGGGCAGGCAGCAGCGTCACGGTGATCGATGGGGCGACGAACGCCACGTCAACAATTGCCCTGCATGGGACCCCGACCTCGATTGCGGTCAATTCGGTGACCCACATGATCTACGCGCCGATCGACACCTTCATGGGCAACTACACTTACGGTGCCGTCGAGTTGATTGACGAAGCCACGAACACGGTGACCGACCTGGACAAGGGAATCATCGGCACCGGACTCACGATCGATTCCGTCACCAACAAGATCTATGTCGCGAACCTGGTCCAGACGATCGTCAGCGTCACAGTGTTCGACGGCACCGACAATTCATATTCGTATGTCGGCGACGCCTCGGGACCCATCGCGATCGACACCGTCACAAACAAGGTTTTTGTCGCAAACCTCGAGGGCAGCCTCATCTACATCGACGGCCAGACCGGCTTCTATTCCTCAGTCGGCTTCGGCGGCATTTATTCCTCGGTTGCCGTAAATTCCACGACGCACAAGGCGTACGCGGGCGCGGGAGGGGGCATCACCGTGTTTGACGAGTCGACGGGCGACTCGGTCAACCTTTCCATGAATACCCTGGGCTCGATTGAGGCCGTCGACCCGCAGACGAACAAGATCTTCGTATCCCATTTCACCAATCCGGGCTCTCTGACCACGATCGATGGCGCAACAAACGCACTGTCGTCGATCTCCGCTGGACCGCTGGTATTCGCGATGGTGGAGAATCCGTCGACCGGCCTTCTCTTCCTTTTAGCCAATGATGTCGCGGGAACCGTCACGGTGGTCGATGGCCGAGCCACCGCGACCCAATCCATTTTTGCCGCACAGCCGGAATCCCTCACGGCCGCGTCGGGCTCGGCGGTCGCGCTCAATGTTGCCGCGGGCACGGGTGTCGGAAACGTGCTGACGTACCAGTGGGATTTTGACGGTGCGCCCATGGCGGATGGCCCGGGAATCACCGGATCCAACTCTCCCACCCTGTTCATCAACGCCGCGTCCGACGCCAACGCAGGTACTTATACCTGCACCGTTTCCGGCAGCCTTGGCGGCGGCACGAGCAATACGGCGACGCTGACCGTCGCTGACGGCGCCGCACAGGGCCATCTCATCAACCTGTCGAGCCGGTCATTCTTGGGCCTGATCGGAAACGTCGAGGCGAGCCCCATCATCGCAGGCTTCGTCGTGACAGGTCCCGGATCCAAAAAGGTCATTCTCCGCGGCGTAGGGCCCACCCTGTCCACCTTTGGCGTCAATGATGCCGTTCCCATGCTCTCGCTGTCCCTCTTCGACTCCGCGGTGCCGGCCAACCTTATCACCAGCGATGCGACATGGCAGACACCGCCAACGGCGCCGGCCGGACCATGGGCAGGAAAAATTTCGCCGACGGATGCCACCGCCGCCGACTTCTTGCAGGTCGGGGCATTCGCGCTTCCCGAGGGATCGGACGACACGGCGCTCAACGTGTCCGTTCCCGCCGGTGCCTACACAATGCAACTGAATGTGCCCGCGAGCGTGCTGGGGGAGGCCATTGCCGAGGTCTATGACGACGATACGTCGGGTGCGACGACCCACCTGTCGAATCTATCGGCGAGATCATTCGTCGACTCAACCCCGATCGTGGCCGGCTTTGTAATCGCGGGCTCGGCGGCCCAGACGATCCTCATCCGGGCCTCGGGACCCGCGCTGGAGCCATTCGGCGTCGGCCAGGTCCTTCCGGCGATGCAGCTGCAGCTCTTCGATTCAAGCCAGAATGTCGTGGCCACGAACTCGGGCTGGCAGGGAAATCCTTCGGTGACTATCGCAGCGGCGAGCGTCGGCGCGTTCCCCTGGAACGATCCGGCGAGCGCCGACTCCGCGCTTCTTATCACCCTGCCGCCCGGGAACTACACGGCTCAGGTGTCCGCTCTCAATGGAAGCGGCGGCACGGCGCTTGTGGAAGTGTACGGTCTTCACTGAAGCAGCCCAAGTAAGGCGGCAGGTGGTCAGGCAATGAAGGAAACCTCTTCCACGCCAACCGCCGCTGGCCGATGAACCAATGCACGAGAGCCTTGTGTCATTGTATGCACCCCGTGAGGACCCAATAAAAGGAAACGAGAGGAATCCAGATGCATTACAATGCGATCAAGGCATGGCTGTGGGTTGGGTCACCTGATGTGACCTGGACCAGACTATGCGGTCCACCCCTGTCGAAATCGACCTCGTTGGATCGTCATGGTGTTTAGCGACCATAATCACATTGGGCGGTTCCAGCTCGAAGGTGCAATTCAGTCGGGCATGAGGGAACTCCACACAGCCCGCCTAATTCGCAGAGTTCGCCTGACTCGGAAAACCCTCGCACACCCTTGATCATATCCCGGCTGGGATGCCAACGCATTCTGCGTGCGCCCGGTTTCCCAATCACTTCACTCGCTGGTCGGAACCGGTTTGCTCTAACCAGTGTCTAATTACTGATGGTTACGTCCTTTACTGGTGGCTGTGTCTGCGGGGCGATTCGCTACATATGTACCGCTTCACCAGACGAGATCCAAATGTTCCGGTGCCATTGCCGCGACTGCCAACGGGTCAGTGGAGGCCCCTATGCGCCAGTCGTCTTCGTGCCGGCCAAGACTTTCAAGGTCACTCGCGGCACAGTGAAGCACCACACCACTCCCAGCGAAGCCAACGGCAAACATAAGCGGGGGTTCTGCGCCAAATGTGGCTCACGACTCACCGGCGGCGAAGGTCCGGGCTCGACCTACGTAGGTATGACCGCGTCGAGCCTCGACGACCCGAGCCAGTTCCGCCCCATGATGGACATGTGGGTCTCAGACGCCCAACGT
>CAAGKR010053977.1_pt1 | contig 29929 bp, 18 predicted proteins | sample 2556971 | NCBI WGS metagenome assembly CAAGKR01 (sample SAMEA5207829, study PRJEB30636) | soil metagenome | biome: forest; feature: boreal; material: soil | place: USA | collected 2011-09 | depth 1 m | reverse complement strand
GGGGGGGGGGGGGGGGGGGGGGGGGGGGCTCCTGCGGGCGGGGGGGGGGAGACCCGCGCCAGCCCCCCCCCCGCCACGAAGTTCGTATAATCGAAGACGTTGCCATCGTCGTTACGCGGTGTCCTTTGCAGGAACATGATCGCCTTGACGTCCGCCGGCAACGCACTTACGTTGCTGTTCGACGTCGAGTTGCATCCCCAGGCCGCGCTAGCCAGCGCCAACCCGAGAATGGCCGACTGAAGCGACCGAACCGTCTTGACCGTGAGATTTTGTACCATGCTGGCTCTCCTGGTCCTCTTGCTTACGCAATAATGAGGCCAATGGACGCCGACAGAAAGACCAGCGGCGCGCTTGGCCTTGCAGTCTTTTCCGGATTCAATGTGGCGCGCAGTTGCGCAACCTAAAACCCCGTATAGATTCAAGGGCTCACGGGGACTGCCCTGCGATCTTATTGAAATAACAACGGAAACTGTTGCTGTCCGGCTGTTGCGCTACACCGGAACACCGAACCGAATCGTACGGGTGGACGGCGGTCGTGTGGCGCAGGGTGTGTGGGTGTGCGCCGAGCACCTCGACGCCGAGCACAGCGCCCCGGAACGAACTTCGGATCGCAAGCACTAGCCCGCGCTGAGCGCGTGTTAGTTTATGTGTATCGGAGGGGCGACGGGCGGGACGAGCTCGGGCTGAACACACGACGATAGGTCGAACAGCATGAACTCGAGCGCCTTTTCTTGCGGCGATAGATCGCCGGTGGTGACACAGCCGCCTGGGAAGGGGGTTCCGGGGCGAGAGGTGTCTTGGGTCCCCGTAGTGCTGGCAGAGACAACGTGCAGGTCCGTGAAGACAGTGCGCCCACACTGGTTCTCCGGCGTCGTGGCGGCGAGCTCCGCGGGCGTGTTCATGGTCATGTACTCGACTCCGGGATTCATGTTCGAGTCGTTCGGGTTGTGATCGGTGTAGATCCAGCGTTGCGTGTACGGGGGCACGGTGGCCTGAACCGAGTATTGACCCTGGACAATCTGGATCGTCTCCAGGGCGCCAGGCGCAGGAGCCGTCGTGCCACCTACGTTGACCAGCCACTGTGCAAAGGCGGCGCCTTTGGGAAACGTGGCGTCGACGTAAGACGTGAAGGGACTCGGCAGGTCCTTGCCAACCCCGATGTAGATGGCCGTCATGGGCCACGGAGCGGGACCGTACTTCAGCCAATCAAAGTGAAGGTGATCCAGGAATATGCGCCCGCCGGCGTCTCCGTACGCCTTCATATTGGCGAAGTACGGCTGCTTGGCGCTCTGATACTGGCTCCCTTCGCACGAGAGCATGACGATGTCGTAGGTCATCAACTTGATCGGATTTCCCCAGAGCGTCCCTGCCGATGCGAACGCGAGGCCGCCATGGGCAGCGTCGAAGCTGTTGGCGCCGGCGCCGGCGCCGCTTGGTCCTGTGAGATCGCCGCCGTAGAACAGGTGGACTCTTCCGCTGCCGGTGTCATTCGTGAACTCGCCGTCCGCCAACCCTATCTTTCGCAGCAGGCACTCAAGCGCGTCGGCATGTCCCGTGGTCAGGGCGATCTGCGGAATGTGCCCTTCGGACCGACTGGCCGGCAGGCGCGTGAGGTTGACGTCGGTCAGCGGCGTGTCTTGACAGGCCGTCACGTTCGGAATCGTCACCTCCCGGCGCCATTTTCCGATCTGAATCACCAGTGGGATGCTCGACCCAACGGGAACGTCGTCCAGCACGAAATGGCCGCTTGCGTCCGTCAGCGCCCACGCCACCGGAGATCCTGTGGCCGTCCCAGCGCACTTGTCGCAAATCACGCCTTCCTGGATTGGAGCGAGCACCTGGGCCGACGGGTGGTTCAACCACCGCCGCCGTCCGTCACTGCTCCCGGCGCTCCTTCGGTAATCCATTGATTCACCATCGCGATCACACAGGCGGGGAGCGGCATCGAAAAGAACTCCCCCTTGGGCATTTGTGCCCCATAGCAGGGAGCGGCAGAGGTCAATTTTTTGTACAGATAGCTCTCATTTGAGTCGCCGGGAACGACAAGAATTCCACCACACGTGTCGGGGGATGGCGCAGGTTGGTTCACCAAATTGGCCCACGATACCCCGTTCCTCAGGTCTAGTGCTGGCCCGCCATCGTTCCCACCGACATCGTGACAGGTGATGCAGTTATCGTTGAAGATCTGCTGGATTTGAACGTAACTCACGGGTGCGGTGATCGCGTCGGGGGGCGGGCAGATTGCCGCGCGCGGATCGACTATCGGGCTTTGGTCGATCGCGCCGTCCGAGACCGCAGGCGCTCCCTTGGAACACCCAAGGACCGCAACACACGACAGGACCAAGCAGTCGGCGTTCCTCATTCGCAACACCGCACACCAAAGAGAGCCAACGTTAGAGTCGACGTGAACAGAGAGTCGACAATCAACGTTACGGGTTAGCAATTCTCGCGCTCTTTCCTCGGACCGATCAAGTCACTCCAATCTTAATTTATGGATCGAGATAGCTGTCAATGTAAAATACGACAGCAGGCGATACAAAGGTCCTTATAGGAACGATCATCACGGCTGAGACGGTAAATCGCGATATAGGACCGTTCCGGCGGAATGCGTTGAAGTGGGTCCGCCCGGCCCCGCATTTTGCCTGGACGGTCGTCTGAATATCGAACCCCGGTCGGAGTGGGTATCCTCATCGGATGGACTCCGAGAGCTGGTCAGCCCTGGTGGTGGACGACGATCCGGGAGTTCGCCAGTCCTTGAGACTTTGCCTGGAGACCGACGGCGCGCATGTGCTCGGCGTGGGCAGCGCCAAGGCCGCGCTCGAAGCGCTGGAGCGTGGTCGTTTCGACGTGGTGCTCCTCGACGTGTGGCTCGGGCCGGAGTCCGGACTGGACGCGATCCCAGACATCGTCCGGAGGCAGCCGGCCGCATCCATCATCGTGATCCGGCACTATCTATCTCGCGGACGGGTACGGCAGCACCGGCCGGATGTACTGTTTTCGGCCGCCGCAGATCGGGCTATCCGAGCCTACGGTTGGCCCGGGAACCTCCGCGAGCTCCGGAACGCGATCGAACGCGCTCTCATCCTTTGCCCCGGCGCCCGCATCGAGCCAGACGATCTCGGGATCCCGGCCGCCGCGGACGACACGCCGCGGCTCGCATCGGGCGTCCAGGTCGCACTGGGCGCGGACGTCAGCCTGGAAGCGATGGAGCGCGAGCACATCGCGCGCGTCATCGCGCGCGCTTCAACTCTCGAAGCAGCGGCCCGGACGCTCGGCATCGACAGCACGACGCTGCAGCGCAAGCGCAAGCGATATCGCCTGACATCCGCGCCGAGCAACTCGAGGAGCGTGATCGGGCTCTCGTCTCCACCGCGCTTTTTGGAGCCGAACAGCTCTCGGGCACGATTGCGAAGTTCCTGGACCTGACCCAGATCGAAGCGGGCCAATTTCGACTCCAGCAGAGCCGCGTCGATCTCGAAAGCTTTCTGGCCGAGGGACTGCGTGCGGTCGACCCTTCATGCAAGGAAGCGGGGATCAGCGTGAGCGTAGATATCGGACAAGACGCGCCCAAGAGCATCTGGGGCGATCCCGGCCGCCTGTCCGTTGTGCTGTCGAACGTCCTCACGAACGCCGTCAAGTACACGCCGCCGGGCGGCCGTATTCGCGTCGGGGCGCAGCCCGATCGTACGGCCGGCAAATCTCACGTGTGCATCGAGGTGACTGATTCAGGACCGGGTGTGGAGGTCGAGTTCCACGAACGCGTATTCGAGAAGTTTTTCCGAGTCGAACATCACCGTCCCGAAGGAGATGACGGCGCGCGCGGCTCCGGTATCGGCCTCTATATCGCCCGGGAAATCGTTCGCGCCCACGGTGGGACGATTTCCTGTCTTGCGGGCCGAGACGAGCGAGGCGCGCGATTCGCAATTTCGCTGCCCGTCGACCAAACCGGCAACTGAGGTCGTCCAGGCAAAGTGCGGCAGACCTCAAGAGGCCTCTGTCGTACCTTGCACCGACGGGGACCTCGACCAGGGCGTCTTCAGACGATGGCTTTCGGTAAGGAGACCGCAAAGTGATGGTCCATCGGTGGCTTTCGCCGTTCCCGGGTATTTGAGGCCTTGGCCTGTGTCTTGCTTTCTTTTATGGGCCTATGGACCGGGGTCCTGCTCCACTATTTGTCGCGACGGGCGATTTTCGTGGGTGTGCCGCCTCACTTTTGAGCAGTTTTTTTTTAACGAATACTCGTTAGACTGCAGACCAACAAGTCAATCCGGAGGTCTACCATGCCTCGGTCGTATGCCCTTTTCGTCATCGGCATCGGCGCTGCTTTTTCAATCGGCGCTTGTACATTTTCCCCCCATGCCGTCGGAAGCGCTGGTTCCGGCGCCTCGACGGGTACGGGCACCGGCCTGACCAGCGGAACCGGCGGCTCGACGGTCGCGGGCACCGGCCTGACCAGTGGAACCGGCGCGGCACCGCTCCCACCGAGCCCCTGCCAGGGTCTCCAGTGCCAGCAGTCGACGTGCAAGACAGGGAACTGCACCCAGCCGGCATGCCCTGGCGGAGCCCTGACGACTCTGACAGGCAAGGTCTACGACCCGGCGGGCAAGGTTCCGCTCTACAACATCGACGTCTACATCCCGAACGCGCCGCTTGCCGACTTCACCGATGGCCCGAGTTGCGACAGCTGCGCCAATCGCATTTCCGGCAACCCGGTCGCCAAGACCACGACCGACGCAGGGGGGAACTTCACGCTGGGGGACATCACAGGCGATGTCCCGACGGGGGACAACATTCCGCTCGTATTCCAGATCGGGAAATGGCGGCGGCAGATCACGATCGCCAACGTGCCAGCGTGCACCCAAACACCGCTCACAGACCCCACCCAGACCCGGCTGCCCGCGAACCAGTCCGAGGGTCACATCCCCAAGATGGCGCTGACGACCGGCAATGCCGACGCGCTCGAGTGCCTCCTGCGCAAGGTCGGAATCGCCGATTCGGAGTTCACCCCCGAAACCGGGACCGGGCGCGTGAATTTCTACGCCGGGGGCGGCGGTACTAGCTCCTTCGATCCGAGCCTCAACGGTGGTGCCGCCATTACTCCCGTTCATCCCTGGTGGGACAGCCTCAGCAACCTCGTGAAGTACGACATCATTCTGCACTCCTGCGAGGGGGGGTTCGGATCCTTCACCGGAACCACCACCCCGCCGATGTCCGTGAAGAGCCCCGCCGCGCGCCAGGCCCTCCAGGACTTCGCGGACATGGGTGGGCGCGTTTTTGCTTCCCACTGGCACGTCTATTGGTTCGAGGAAGGGACACCGGCTTTCCAGTCGATCGCGACCTTCAACCACCGCTCCGCCCTTCCGGATCCGTACGACGCGACCATCGACCAGAGCTTCCCGACTGGGCAGATTCTCGCGCAGTGGCTGGTGAACGTGGGAGGCTCCACGACGCTTGGAATGGTGACCATCCAGCAGATGGCGAACATGCGCACAGTTGATTCTGCCGCGGGCGGAAACATCTCACAGCGGTGGATCTATGCGTCGACGCTGACACCCCAATCGGTTCAATTTCTCAACGTCACGACGCCTATCCCGGGAGGCACCTGCGGGCGGGTGGTGCTGAGCGATCTCCATGTCACCGCGGGAGGGGGGGCTACCAGCGACAAGCCGGACATGCCGTTCCCGACGGGCTGCGTGACCACGGACCTTTCGCCCCAGGAGAAGGTGCTCGAGTTCATGCTCTTCGACATCGCGTCCTGCGTGGTCGGCATCCATATCGGATAATTCGAGCACCCGGGATCATCAGCAGTCTGTGTCGGTAGCGGAGGTGCACCCGGTGGGGCAGCAGAAGTCCGACTTCGAAGCCGAGCAGCGCGTGATGGGGATGTGGAGGCATGTTGCATCGCAGTGGGCGGGATCACCGGAGAGCTGCTCGATCGTGCAGGGATCGCCGTCGTCGGGGCAGGTGGTGGGACAGGTCGTCGGTGGATCGCAAGTCTCGCCGGCGCCGATCTTGCCGTCGCCGCAGATAGGGTTGCAGTCGGAATCGGTCGCTGTGGTACAGCCGTCGGGGCAACAACCGTCGTCGTCGAGACAGGCCGTGATTGGCTCGTGTTTGCAGGATCGAGTACATCCGGCGGGCAACCCTGACGCGATATCAACGGTGCAAGCGTCGTTGTCATTGCAGGTTTGCTCGCAGACGCCCGGCATGCCGGCCGTGATCGCACGGTCGCATTGCTCGCCCGCCTCGACGACCGCGTCTCCGCAGACGACGGGACAGTCCAGATCGGTCGCGGGGCTGCAGCCGGGCGGACAGCACCCATCTCCGTCCGCGCAACCCGTGATGGTAGCCGCAACACATTGAGCGTTGCAGGTGCTCGGCGACCCCTGGAGAGTGATCGTCGTGCACGACCCCGCGGGGGGGCAGCTTGTCGGACAGGAGCCGCCGACAGCCGCATAGTCACAAGTCTCGGTCGGGGGCTCGACGATGCCGTTGCCGCAAATCGCCGCGCAATCCGCGTCTATCGTGAAGTTGCCGCCCGGCGGACAGCACCCGTCGCCCGCCAAGAACGCGGTCACTGGAAGATGGACGCAGGTCGCCGAGCAAGTGCCGGCGGAAAGGAGCAGATTGTCCGTGCATGGATCTCCAACGGAACAGGCGACGGGACAGGCTCCGGGAGCGCCGGGGGCTATCGCGATGTCGCAGGCTTCGCCCGATTGAACGACGCCATCGCCACAGGTGGCCGAGCAGTCGGGATCGGTCGTAGCCGTGCAACCTGTCGGGCAGCAACCGTCGCTCTGGGACGCGCAGGCCGCGATCGGTGTCGGCACGCAACGGGCTGAGCAGTCGTCGGCCCTGCCCACCAGGATCATTTGCAAGCAGGGCGATGGCGAAGGCGGGCATGAGGTGGGACAGGCCTGGGCGTCGCTGGCTTGGTTGTCACACGTCTCGCCGGGCTCGATCAAGCCGTCGCCGCAACTGGCGGGGCAGTCGGTGTCGGTGGCCCGAGTCGCCCCAGCGGGACAGCACCCGTCGCCCGAGATCTCGGCGGTGATCTGCAGGTGGACGCAGGCCGCCTCGCAGGCGACGCCTGTCAGTAAATCCGTCGTGCAGGCGTTGCCATCGTCGCAGGTGCTCGGGCAGCTTCCGAGCCCAGGCGGCGAAATACCAACGTCGCAGGCCTCGCCCGCTTCACGAACGCCGTCGCCGCAGGCGACTGGGCAGTCGGTGTCGACAGCGTTGAAGCCGCCCGGCGGACAGCAGCCGTCGCCGGAAATCTGCCCGGTGATCTGGTAGTGCATGCAGATCGCCGAGCAGGTCCCAGCAGAAACCAGCAGCGCAACGGCGCACGGATCGTCCTGGGTGCAGTCCGACGTTACGGGACAAGCGCCGGGCGAGCCAGACGCGATGGCGATGTCGCAGGTCTTGCCCGGATCGACGATTCCGTTTCCACACGTCGGCGAGCAGTCTGAATCCGTGGCGGCGGTCGCTCCTGCGGGGCAGCAGCCGTCGTTCGGGGCAACTACGGTGATCACTTCATGCGCACAAGCGGCAGTGCAGTCGGCGCCGCTCGGCGTGTCGCGGGTGCAGGTGACGCCGTCGTTGCAGTCGGCTGGCGGGCACGCGCCCGGATCGCCCGTCGCTATGGCGGTGTCACAGGTCTCGCCCTGATCGACTATCCCGTTGCCGCAGCGCGGGCTCGAGGTCATGCCGCCGTCGGCTGCAGCGGTCCCCGCGTCGACGACGCACGGCCCGCCGGAGCAGTCGAGCTGAACGTAGATAGTCGGCTGCTCGCCCGTCTCAACGATCAGCGGACCTGCGTGGCCTGTCGCGACGGACGCGCCGGTCGCGTCCTCCGCGGTGACGTCTAGACTCACGCTTCCGGTAGCGCGCGCCGGCAGCTCGGCGGTGAGCGTGGTCGGGAACGAAATCGGCTTCGCGCCGATCGCCGCGTAAAGTTGCGACGAAGGTCCGGCTGGTCCCATGATCGTCACCTCCAGCGCACTGACGGCAGGTGGCGATCCCGACGCCGTCACGACCACCAGCAAGACCGCGTCGCCGTCACCGTGACAACCCGCGACAGACAAAGCTACTACCCCAGTCATCCAGAGCAATCGAGTCCGTCGCGAACATCTGGAGAGTCTTCGAGAGTCCCCAATCTTACACAAATGGTCAGCCATTTCTTTCCTTCGATGCTCGTTTCGCTCTTCATCCGGACAATCGCACCACGAACTGCGCGCCGCCACGGCCGTGCGGGCTCAATGTCACGTCGCCGCTGTGGGCACGGGCGATTCGACGGGCAATCGCCAGACCAAGTCCTACCCCCGGCAGGTCGTCGGCAGTCTCTCCTGCCCCCCTGTAGAATGGCTCGAAAATCCGATCGCGATCCATCTCGGAAACCCCGCGGCCTTGATCGCTCACGGCGACGATTGCCCATCCGGTTTGGTCGGCGACGTTGACTTCAACCACGCCTCCCCTCGGTGAGTGGCGGATCGCGTTTTCGATGACATTGCGAAAGAGCCTTTCAAGGTCGCTACGGTGTCCAACAATCGGACGACATTCACCCGCCACGCGGACGACGACTCCCCGCTCGGAGGCTTCGTCAGCAACTATGCGACCGGCATCCTGGACAATCTTGTGAGCCAAGAGCGTTTCACGAGGCTGGTCAGAAGACGCCCCCAGCCTCGCTAATGTGAGAAGGTCGGCCGCCAGCGCCTTCAATTGTCGAGCGGAGTTGAGGGCTTCCTCAATGGCGGCTCGGTATCCATCGGCATCGCGCGGACGTCTGAGCGCCTGCGACAGTTCCCCATACAAGCTCGTCAGCGGTGTTCGCAATTCGTGTGCCGCATGTGCTATGAACTCTTGGTGAGACGACAGTAGCGCCGCCAGCCGGTCGATCATTTGGTTCACGTCGCGCGCGACCTGCGCTACCTCTCGATCGGCCGACGATTCCGCGATGCGGGCCGAGAGATCTCCACCGGCAACTCGCCGTGCGACTGCCGCGATCGCCTCTTGGCCGCGCGTTAGTTGTCTGACCACCCAGGCCGTCACGATTGCCGCCCAGCAAGCCCCACCAGCTAGGCCGAGCAAAATAGCATGGTTCAAAAATGCGGCATCTCGATCGAGGTCAAAGCAAGGCGCAGCCAAAAGCAGCACCTTCCCTGGGTCCTCCGGAAGGGAAACCAACACAGCCCGTACGTGCTCGCCACCGACGAAAAATTCGAAGCCGCTCTCTAAGGGGTGACGAATTGTTTCCAGAACTGGTGGCTGTCCAGCAAGGGTTGCTGTCACCGCCAGCACCCTTCCGTTCTGGTCGTAAACAGCGGCGTATCTCGTCAGATGTCCGGTATCGTCCGGAGCGGGCCCGGGCCAGTCACCGATCCTAACAGTGTGGCCGGAAGGACGCCCAACGGCGTCCGCTTCCTTTTTTGCCTGGGCGACCAGCGCGTCGTCGAATTGCCCCCGTTGGCTAGCGTTGACCGACCGTGCAACGATGAGCAGCGCGCCCCCGAGAGTCATAACGGTCACCGCGGTTACTGCGACGACGAGACGTTGTCGGTATCTGAAGGATGGCCTCGTCACAGCTCCTCATACTTCAAAGAATAGCCCCGGCCGCGGACAGTTTCGATCATCCGGGCATACTGTCCGAGCTTGTCGCGGAGGCGACTCACGTGAACGTCGACCACGTTCGACTCAGGATCGAATTGGGTGGACCACACCTGTGAGAGCAGTTCCGATCGCGTCACAACCTGCCCAGCCCGATGAGCTAGGTGCAAAAGCAATGCGAACTCCCGTGTCGTGAGATCGAGCACGCGGGATTCGAGACGTGCGTTGCGAGCGTTGCGATCGATTACCAGCGGGCCCAGAGTCAAAAGGAGAAGACCGGTCGAGCGACGGAGAAGTGCGTTCACCCGCGCGATGAACTCCTCCACTTCGAAGGGCTTAAGGAGGTAGTCATCGGCACCGGCGTTGAGCCCGAGTACCCTTTCGGAAAGATCACCACGGGCCGTGAGCATCAAGATGGGCACGGTCGACCCGACCCGGCGCACCTGACGACAGACCTCAAGCCCGTCGACCTCCGGGAGCATCCAGTCGAGGAGGACGAGATTGTAGATGCCCGTTCGCACCTGCGTGACTGCATCAGCGCCGGACGTGCATAGGTCGACCGTGTAGCCCTCTTCTGAGAGAACCTTCTGCAGGAAGCGCGCGAGCTTCCGATCGTCTTCTATGACCAAAATCTTCACGGGCACTATTTTAGGCGCGGAGGGCCCTCTGTGCGAACCAAAGGTTACGGAATTGTCATGTGTCAGTAATCCCTCAAGATGACGGAGAATTAATACCCGCGCAACGCCAGGTTGGGTCTCTCTGCTTAGACTCGCTCGCATGATACGTCCTGACGGAAATGGCGTGAGTCGCGCAGGCGATGCCCCAGGTTCGCGCTTACCAGTGCCCCTGGGAGCCAGGGAAGTTGTGGCGCTGCTCAGAAATGGTGGCATGCACCATCGCTATGCTCAGAGGGCGGCGTGAACGGCAGCCGACGTCCAACAGACGCATTTCTAGCGGCCATAGCGAAGACTTCCGCCATTCAACCGATTTTGGGGACGGCGGGTCTCGCACTTGCAACGTTGCTTCTTGGTTTCAGCGGTTGGGCGTGGGCTCAAGCCACTCCTGAGGACACCCTCCCGTCTCGCCTCAGCCTCGCCGAAGCCGAGCAGATTTTTCTCCAACGCGGCCTCGATCTCCTGATCGCGCAGTATGGGGCAGAGGGGGCGGAGGGCGACTTGCGGGCGGCCGGCGCCCACCCGAACCCGGGTCTTGATCTGTCGGGGGGCTACGCGCCGCATTCGAGCCACGATGTCCTCTATTCGTCCATCGGCGCGAACGCGCCGGCCGGTCTCTGGGGGTTCGGCGTCGGCCTGACCGACAACGCTGCGATAGAAGACGAGCTCTCGGGTAAGCACTCGCTGCGTATCGAGGCGTCGTCAAAGGCACTCGCCGGAGCCCGCCTCAACATTGCAGACGTGAAACGGCTCGAGCTGGCGCAGCTCCGGCAGGCGTACATCGCGGCGGTGCTGGCCAAGCTCAACGTCGCCTCTGCGAGGGACTCATTCGACACGTTTGATAAGCAGCTCACCCTGAACCAGAAGCGCTACGACGAGGGAGCTATCAACGGCCTCGATCTGTCGCGCGTCCTTCAAGCGCAGCTCGAAGGGCTGCAGGTGCTCGATCAGGCGGAGAGCGGTCTCAAGCAAACAATGGCATCCCTGATGTTCCTGCTCGGCGTAAGGAGCGGCCTGCCAGATGTAACGTTGACCAGCAGCATCGACTACGCCCCGCTTGCGCACCTGAAGGAGGCGAGCGTTCAGGCGCTCCACGCGCGGGCGATGGAGAACCGCACCGACGTTAAGATGGCCGTCGCCAACCTGGAACAGGCGGAGGTTTTGGTCCGTCAGGCCAAGCGTGCCCGGCTACCTGACATCTCGGTGTCGTTGGGCTACTCCGAGCAGTGCAGCGCCGCGTCTTGCTCCTCGGAGCCGGCATTTACCGCGGGAGTGCAAGGCAACGTCCCAGTCCTCTATCAACAGCAGGGAGAAATCAAAAGGGCACAGAGTAACGTCTTGGTCGCCCAACGGAACATCGACAAGATCAAGGCCCAGGTGTTGTCGGATGTCACACAGGACTTCGCGGGCTACGTCGCGGCGAAGAGTCAGGTGCAGCGCATGGAAGGGAAGCTCCTTGAGCAGGCGAAGGTGTCGCGCGATCTCGCGCAGCACATGTACCAAAAGGGGGCTGCCTCGTTCATCGACTTCATGGACGCGCAACGCACCTACGTTTCGAGCCAGCTTGAGTACCACCAGGATCTCGCAAACTACTGGAACGCGATCTACCAGCTCGAGCAGGCGACCGCGACCTCCCTGCGTTAGTTAACACTAAAATGAAGAACGAACGCCCTCTGCCGCCCGCCGGAGTCTGCCTGGCGCTGCTTTCGAGCTTTCTGGGCGCTTGCCATATGGGTGAAGCCAAGGCGCCTCTCGATCAGGCGCCGCAAGACGAGGTCTGGCTCAGTCAGGAGCAGATGCAAAAGGCGGACATCCGAGTGGCAACCGCGGCGGCGTCGGCCATTCCGCAGGCTGTCACCGCTGGCGGGCGGGTCGCCTTCAATGATCTCCACGTGACGCACGTCTTCTCCCCCGTCACCGGACGGGTGACACGTGTTCTGGCCCAACCCGGTCAGCGTCTGAAAAAGGGGGCGCCGCTAATGGCGCTCGTTTCCCCGGACGTCGGGCAGGCCTTCTCGGATCTGGTAAAGGCTCAGGCGGATCTCGTCGCGAGCGAGGCCGACGACCACCGCCAAGAGCGACTCTACAAGGCGGGCGCTGCTGCACAAAGAGAGTATGAGCAGGCGGACGACACTTTCCGTACTGCCAAGGCCGAGTACGAGCGCGCTCAGAAGCGCGCGACGATGTTGAGGTCGGGGTCGGTCGACGCTGTCACCCAAGAGTACACGCTGAAGACCTACATCGAAGGGGAGGTGATCGCCCGCATGGTAAACCCCGGCGCCGAGGTGCAGGGGCAGTACTCGGGCGGAGCCTCCGCCGAGCTCTTCACCATCGGAGACATCAAGGGGGTCTGGGTTTACGCGGACGTGCAGGACATGGATCTACCGCGCGTCAAGTTGGGTGCGGATGTCGACATTCGGGTCCTCGCCTACCCGGGGCGAGTGTTTCACGGGAAGGTCGATTGGATCGCGAGCACTGTAGACCCTGCGCTGCGGACGGCCCGGGTGCGTTGTTCGCTCTCCAACGAGGGTGAGGAGCTCAAGCCCGAGATGTTCGCCTCCGTTTCGATCCATCAGCCCCCTCTCTGGTGCCTGGCGGTTCCGCACGACGCGCTGGTGCGCATCAACGAATCAACGTTCGTGTTCGTCGGCGACGGCACCCGTCCCGATGGCCGGCTGATCTTCAAACGGCGGCAGGTCAGAGCAGGCGACGAGCAGGGTGGACTGGTCCCCATCTTGGACGGGCTCAACGTTGGCGAGCGGATCGTCAACGAGGGCGCCATATCGAGGGAGCAGCCGAGTGGCGAGGTCTGGCCGTCGCCTGAGCAGTTGCAGGAGGCCCACATTACGGTGGCCGTCGCTCGTGAACGGGACATCCAAAACGTCGTCTCTGTGGGCGGCCGGCTGGCATTCGACGATCTGCGGGTGAGCCACATCTTCTCTCCCGTCAATGGACGGGTGACAAAGGTACTGGCAGATCTCGGCCAGCGGGTGGCGAAGGGGACGCCTTTGCTCGCCATCTCGTCGCCCGATGTCGGCCAATTTGTCGCCGACGTCATGAAGGCCGAGGCAGTGCTGGTGGCCGCCGAACACGAGTATCAGCGGCAGAAAGATCTTTACTCCTACGCCGCTCCAGTGCACGCCGGCACGCTGAAAGATTTAGAGGCTGCCGAAGATAACTGGCGCAAGGCCAAGGCCGAGCTCGACCGCGCCCGGCAGAAGACGCAGCTCCTCAAGGCGGGAACGGTCGACCAGGTCACCCAAGAGTACGTCCTGCGGAGCCCGATCGCCGGCGAGGTTATAGCGCGGATGGCGAACCCCGGCCTTGAGGTACAGGGACAGTACGCAATCGGCGGCAACGTGGTTGAGCTCTTCACGATCGGGGCGACGGACAAGCTCTGGGTGCTCGGCGACGTCTTTGAGATGGATCGCCCGCACATCAACGAAGGCGACGAGGTGGTCCTCCACGTTGGTGCCTATCCGGACAAATCGTTCCATGGCGTCGTGGACTGGGTCGCGGACGTGCTCGATCCGGTGCTCCGCACCGCCAAGGTCCGCTGCGTCGTCGACAATCCCGAGCACCTGCTCAAGCCGGAGATGTACGAATCGCTCAAGATTTCCCTCCCGGGCAAGCACGTCCTGGCAATTCCGCGGCAGGCCCTCATGCGCCTGGACAACGACACGGTGGTTTTCGTCGCCACGGGTCAGCGGAGGCCCGATGGGACCGTCGTCTTCAAGCGCCGCAAGGTGGTCGTCAACGAAGCGATTGAGGGGGACCTGCTACCTGTCCTCGGCGGTCTCGAGCCCGGTGAAACCGTGGCGGTCGACCACTCCGTCCTGCTACTCGGGATGCTCTAGCCGCCATGATTCAAAAGCTCGTCGCGTTCGCCCTCCGCTACCGCTCCCTGGTCCTGGTCCTGGCGGTGGGCCTGGTGATCGTGGGCCTGCTCGCGTTTCATCAGCTGCCCATCGAGGCCTATCCGAACCCTGTGCCGCCCCTTGTGGAGGTCATCGCCCAGCCTCCGGGCTGGAGCGCGGAGGAGACCGAGCGGTACGTGACCATCCCCCTCGAGATCGAGCTCGCGGGGATGGCTGGGATCGACCACATTCGGTCGCAGTCGCTCTTCGGCCTGTCCGACGTGAAGTGCTACTTCAAGTGGGGGACCGAATACAAGGACGCGCGGCAGGAGGTGATCAATCGCCTGCAATTCATTGTGCTGCCTAGCGGGGCCCAGGCGCAGATCTCGCCCTGGAACGCGATCGGTGAAATCTTCCGATACCGGCTGGTCGACCGAAACTTCGAAGCCAAGAAGAAGCAACTAGAATCAGAATTCAAGGACCCCGAGCCCCATCTCAAGGAGCTTCGGGAGCAGAGCCTGATCAAGCTCAAGACGTTGGAGGACTGGGTGCTTGAGCGCCAGTGGAAGCAGGTGCCCGGAGTCATCGATGTCACCAGCTACGGTGGACTCTCCAAGCAGTACCACGTCGAGGTCGACCCCTTTCGCCTCAAGGCCCGCGGGGCCACCCTGGCTCAGCTCGCAGCTGCTATCGCCAACGCGAACCAGAACGTGGGCGGGCAGAGGCAGGAGATCGGCCAGCAGTCGTACACGGTGCGCGGAATCGGGCTTATCAGCTCGCTCAAGGACGTCGGCGACACCGTCGTCCTCGAGCAAAAAGGCGTGCCAGTTCGTGTCCGCGACGTGGCGAACGTCTCCGTCGGTTCGTCACCGCGGCTGGGCATCGTAGGGAAGGACGCCGACGCCGACGTGGTCCAGGGGATCGTCCTCATGCGGTACGGCGAGGAAACCGAGAGGACGCTGCGCGGGGTCAAGGAACGTCTGGAATACATCCGCAAGTTCGTGCTCCCCCCCGACCAGGGGGTCGACATCGTCCCGTACTATGACCGGGGCGCGCTCGTAAACGTAACCATTCACACCGTGTTGGAGAACCTGCTCATCGGGATGGGCCTGGTTGTGCTCGTGCTACTCCTCTTCCTGGGGGACCTCCGGGCTGCGCTGGTCACGGCGCTCAATATCCCGCTCGCGCTCTTGACCGCGTTCTGCGGGATGGTCGTTCTCGGGACATCCGCAAACCTGATCTCGCTTGGCGCTGTCGACTTCGGCATCGTCGTCGACTCCACCGTGATCATGGTGGAGAACATCTTCCGACATCTCGGCAAACACGGGAGCGGGAGTATTCAAACCCGTGTCCAATCGGCATCGGCAGAGGTAGCGCGGCCGATGGCTTTCTCGACCCTTATCATTGGTGTCGCATTTCTCCCTCTCTTCACGATGACAGGTGTTTCGGGCGTCATTTTCTCCCCGATGGCTCGCACATATGCCTTTGCCATTGGCGGCGCCATTGTAATGGCGTTGACCCTCACGCCAGCGGTGACGACTTGGGCCTTGCCCCCGGATGCCGAGGAGAGGGAGAGCTCTCTGATGCGTGTCCTGCATCGGTTTTACGATCCGCTCTTCGCTTGGGCTCTTCGCAAGCCCAAAAGAGCAGTGTTTCTGGGATTCCTCCCAATCATCGTCTGCGTCGCGTTGTACCCACTCCTGGGCGGCGAGTTCATGCCGAAGCTCGAGGAGGGCAACTTCTGGATCCGCGCCACGTTCCCAATGTCGATCTCGCTGTCGGAATCGTCAACACAGGTGGGACGCATGCGGAGCATCCTCAAGGCGCATCCGGAGGTGGAGTCGGTGGTCTCTCAGCTCGGACGTCCGGACGACGGGACGGACGTCGCGGGATTCAACAACGTCGAGCTGTTTGCCCCGCTCAAGCCGTTCGACAAATGGCCACGCGGGCTGACGAAGGAAAAGCTGACGGAGGAGGTAGCGAAAGAATTCGACCAGGCGTATCCGGGCGTAGTGTTCAATTTCTCTCAATACATTTCTGACAACGTCGAGGAGGCTCTTTCGGGGGTCAAAGGGGAGAATAGCGTCAAGATCTACGGCCCTGACATCGCCAAAAATGAGGCCGCGGCGGACGGCATCGAAGATACGATGGAAACAATAAAGGGAGTGAAGGACCTCGGAGTCTTTCGTTCGATGGGCCAGCCGAGCATCAAAATCGTTCCCGACCGAGTGGCGCTCCAGCGCTACGGGCTCAACACTGGGGACGTCGAGGCGGTGGTCGCGGCAGCCATAGGCGGTCAAGCGGTCACCCAGGTCTACGAAGGGGAGAAGAGCTTCGACCTCACCGTGCGCTGGAAACCGGAATACAGAAACGGGATCAGTGCGATTCGCGAGATCACAGTTGCCTCGCCCGACGGTAGCCAGCTTCCGTTGGCTGAGCTCGCGTCGATCACCGAGGAAACGAGCCCCTCCGTAATCTACCGCGAGGACGGGCAGCGCTACTCGCCGGTGAAGTTTTCAGTGCGAGGACGTGACCTTCAGTCCACCATCGCCGATGCGCAGAGGCAGATCGCCGAAACAGTGAGGCTGCCACCCGAAAGCCACCTCGAATGGAGCGGCGAAATTAACGAGCTGAAAGATGCGATGGGACGCCTCAGTATAATCATTCCTCTGACGCTCCTTCTCATAACGTTCCTGACTTTTAGTGCGGTCGGGAATCTGATCGACACGTTAATCGTCCTCGTCAACATCCCCGTCGCCTGCACGGGAGGAGTGCTTGCGCTGCTCGTCACGGGAGAGCCGTTCTCAGTGTCGGCGGCGATGGGATTCATATCGATCTTCGGCATCGCCATTCAGGACGCCATTCTCGTCGTCACCTATGCACAACGGCAGTGGGCGGACGGGAAGTCCTTGGTTGAAGGTGCGCGAAACGCAGCGGAGCAGCGGCTCCGTCCGGTCCTCATGACCACGCTGACAGCTACCCTGGGCCTTACTCCAGCCGCTCTTTCGCACGGCATCGGCGCTCAGACTCAGAGACCGCTCGCAATCGTGGTCATCGGCGGCGCATTGATCCTTGCCATTGTTCCCCGCTTGCTTCAGCCGCCTCTCTTGGTGCTGGTCCACGGCAAGCTGACCAAGCTTCGACCCCCTGGTAGTGAACCTCCATCGTTTGGCAAAGCGACCGATGCCACCGGGGCACTGACCGGATCAGTATGACCAACCCGAGGCTAGCGTAACCCCCAAAGGCGGCGGCGCGGGCGCCGGCAGATCGCGAGCACCACCAGGGCGAGTCCCATCAGACCGGGTTCGCGCGAGACCCCGTGGGGGGCGAGCCGGCAGTCGCATCCGCCGGCCGACGCACCCGGGACATCGGGGGAACCGCGATCGACCGGTGTGCCGCTGTTGGTCTGTGTAAGGGCGTCCTTAGCTCCGCCGTCCGCCCAGGACCCTTCGGTCATTGATCCATCTCGCGTCGGGCCGTCGGGCACCCCGCCGTCGGAGGCCCCGCCGTCGGAGGCCCCGCCATCGGAGGCCCCGCCGTCGGGCGGAAGACCGCCGCCCTTTGATCCGGGTGTTCCGAACAGCGTCGGATCGCCGAACAAGATCCAGGTGCGCTGGGCATCGATGTCCGTTATCGCCCCCTTGGCGGCGATGGCCGCCTCGCCCAGGGACGTGTGGGTCAGGCGCTTCAAGAATTCTTGATTGAGCACCGCCTGCGGATCGAACGAACTGAGGGTGGACGAGGCCCAGACCGCCACGGCCCCACCGTTCGGCGCCTTGGTCAGGGATTCGGCCAGGCTCTCCGTGTAGACGTCTTGGAAGAAGCCGTTGAGGCAATTCATGCTGACGTAGATCGAGAGCTTCTGATTCGTCAAGGCGGTGGCGTCGTCGTCGGAAAAGAGGTCGTCCCACACCTCAACTGACCCGTGCCCCATGTAGTTGACCAGGAACGGTCCCTGATTGAGCGCCGCGATCAGCGCGGCGGGCGTGGACGTGGGCTGGCTGAGGAAAAAACTATCGATCGGCATGATGTCGGAAACGTCCGATTCGCTGGTCTGACTGGTTCCCTGGAAATCGAGCCCGCCGTCGCTCTGATCCGCCACGAACAGACCCCCCTGGGGCAGGTCGCTGACCCCCTGGTAGGCGAGGATCTTGCCGACCACCGTGGTGGCCTCGTCGGCCGTGCGAACCGAGATTCGCCCGATCGCGATGTCCGGGATTCCATCCGAGTTCCAGTCGACGAACCAGTCGTCGGAGGCCGTCTCCATCTCCGCGGTGTCGATGAGCTTGGTCGGAGCGAAATCGAAATCCCCCAGGCCCAGGAAGTTGCGCGGATCGAACGAGGCGTCTCCCACCAGCAGGATGAAGCGCGGGGGGATGCTCCAAGTCTCGTGCGCGTATTGCAGAAACTCGCGAACGGCGAAGACAGTCTTGTCGCCGTCGCCGAACTCGTCGTAGACGTCCTGCAGATCGATCAGTTGCACCGACCACCCTTCCTGCGTGCGTCGAGCCGCCAGAGGTCGTACCGCATCGATGAACTGCGCATTCGAGAGGATCACCATCTCGCCGCCCGGGGAGGCCGACCAGTTCGATGGACGGTTGGCGGTAACCGAAGCCGGTGCCCCCACGGCGGTCGCATCGTTGAACGCGTAGAGCGCGTGCGTTTCGGTGTCCCCCGGGGTGCTCACGCCGACGACATAGGTCGCGCCGTCGAAGCTCACGCCGGTCACGAGCTCGACGGGATTGTCTGGATCGGTCACGTCGACCACCCGGACGTCGGCCGACGAGAATCCGTCGATGGCGATCCGGGTCGCGGGTGGAACCAAGAGGTTCAGGGCGTCGCCGTCCGCCGTGAACAGATGTGCGTAGTCGACCTCGACGGTGTCGACTAGGGAGTAGTCGGGCGAATCGCCGCTTGCGAGCAGCGTGATCTGGTTGTTGCCTTCGACGACTGCAACGGGAGACACGACGCAGGTCTGGAGCGTCTGGGCCGCGAACGTGCAGGTTCCCGCCGCCTGGCCGTTGAGCGAGATCGCCACCTGATGCGTGCCGGTCGTGATCCCTTGCAGCACGATCTGGAGCGTCGCCGGCGCCGTGCCGTCAAGATGGGTAACGGCGAGCGTCTCCGTGACGCCCGTGCTGTCGACGGTGTCGCCGAAGAAGTTGCTGGCGTCGCCGTTCAAGAGCGGCGCGTAGTAGGTCTTTCTCTGCTGCAGAAGGGCCACCGACGGAAAGTTCGGTGGCGCGGCACCGCCGCGGGGATTTGCCACCAGGGGGACCGGCTTTCCGGCGCCACCCACGGTCAGCCAGTACGTCCGCGCGTCGGTCCAGAGCGTGTCGCGCCCAACGCCGTAGAACTCGATGGCCTCGTCCGGGTCGAAGGTCGAATCGCCGTTGCCGGTCACGCGGATCGCTTGCTCGACCCCGTCGGCGAACAGCCGCAGCTGGCCCGGATCGACCGTCGGGTCGAGTCCCGCAGCTAGCAGGGTCGGCTGCAACACCCGCATCCAGCCTGTGCCCCGCACCACCAGCTTGACGGTTAGCGTCGCGGCTAGCTGGAGCTGAGTCGGCACCGCCGGGGCGCCAGATCCAGCGTGAGCCTGCGAGAGCAGCGGCCCAGCGGCGAACGCCGCACCGACCAGGACGAACCACCCCCTCGTCATGCGTTTGACTCATCGGCAGATGGCCGGAGGTTCTCAAGACCGACGCGATGAACTGCGCCGCTAGCTCATCGCACCCGCCGCCGGCGGCGAACGATGATGCAAACCGCTAACATCAACCCTAGCCATCGGGTGGTCTGGCCGTTGTTACCGACGTCGCAGCCACAACCCGATTCGCCCCCACCACGTTGACCCACTTTCGTCTCCACGGGCTGGCAGGTGTCGTTGAGCAGGCAGGTGCCGATCCCGTCGTTGGTGATGCCGCAATGCCAGCACTCGCTCGGACATTCTATCGTCGAGCAGGGATCCGGTTCGCAACTAGAGGTGGCTGGAACGCACTGGGTGCCGGCCCGGCATTGGATCGGGAGGCAGGGGTTGAGCTCGCACAGGCCGGTCGCCGGATCGCAGAACTGGCCCTGATTGCAGAACACTCCCGCGCACGGGTCGGACGAGCAGGCGCCGGCCACGCAACGCTGGCTGCTTGGACACTTCTCGGGCTCGCAAAGATCGACGCAGGATCCGTCCTGGCAGTATTGGGTCGCAAGGCAGATGACACCGAGACACTTGTTGATCTGGCAGACGCCCGCCACGCAGATCTTCCCCGCTTCGCAGCCGAGGTCGTTGCAGTCGACGCAGCGGCCCTGCATACATGTTTGTGGAAGAGTACAGGACACGCCCGTGCAGTTGTCTACGCAAGAACCGCTGGTCTCGTCGCAGTGCTGGCTAGATGGGCAGGTGACATTGGCGCAACGCTGCGGAACGCAGAAGTTGCTCACGCACTTGTAGCCGATGGGGCACGGGAACTCGCCCCCGGAGCACTGGATCGTGCAGGCGCCGTCCTTGCACCCGAAGCCATTGGGGCAGTTTCCAGTGGTGTCGATCTGGCCATCGCAGGTGTTGTCCAGACCATTGCAGATCTCCCCCGCGGCCGGGAGGACGCAGCCCTCGCAGACGAAGCCAAGGGCGCCCTTGCAAGCCAGCGTGCCGGCCTTGCAGATGCCGACGCCAACCTGTGATTGCAGAAGCCCGGGGCATAGGCAAGGTTGGCCGGTCTCGGGGAAAGTGCCTTCGTCGATGATTCCGTCACAGTCATCGTCGATACCGTTGCAGACTTCCGCCGTCGGCATGCTGGTCACGTTGCAGGTCAGCTTGCCGCTCACACAGGCGATGGTCCCGGCCTTACAGGCTCCTAAGCCGTTCCCGCACGCCTGTCCAACGCCTGGCAAGGTGCCTTCATCGATGACTCCGTCGCAATCATCGTCGATGCCGTTGCACACCTCCGGCTGCGGCGTCACCGAAGGGGCGTCGCACGTGGTGCCGCTTCCGGTCGCCGTGCAGGCCATGATGCCGTTCCGCAGACAAGCGCCAAGCTCGTTGTTCGAGCACTTGGCCCCGACGTTGAACCCTTCGTCGATTAGGCCGTCGCAGTCGTCGTCGAGGCCGTTGCACACCTCCACGGGCACCGCACAGCCGCAGGGACCGCCGCAGGCGTTGGGCGGGAGCCCCTCGTCGACCTTGCCGTCGCAGTCGTCGTCGATACAGTTGCAGGTCTCGACGGCGCAGTGCCTCGCGGCCGTCCCGAGCAGGTTGTCGGGATCGGTCGAGCTGTTGGGGTTGATCACGAAGGTGCCGCAAGCGGGGATCGTGTTTCCCGGGGTGCAGTTACTACAGTTGTTCGAAACCCCTTCGTCGATCAATCCGTTGCAGTTGTCGTCCTTGCCGTTGCAGATCTCGGCCGGTGGGACGTTCTGCGCGATGATCCCCACGATGGCGCTCTTCGCGGCGTTCGGGTCGTTCAGCGACACCCGGATCGAGGCGCCAGTCCCGCCCGCCGCCGCGATCGTGTCGTTCGCGCTGTCGGCCGTGGTGTCGGTGATGACGAAGACCTTCACGCCCTCCTTGTTGAGCAGACAGGCCTGGTTGATCGGGCTGAAGTAGTCGTAGTTGCCGCCACCCGAGCAGTCGGCATCGTTGAACGTGTTGTCGGGCGCGGTGGCGTCGTCGCAAGTTTCGTCGCCGTCGGTGGCGATCACGACCACGTTGTGCCGGCACGTCCCTTTGGGATCGTTCGGAACGATCTCGTTCTGGAAGTAGAGGTTCGCGTAGAACAGCGAACGGCCGAGCGGCGTGTAGTCGTTCGGGTGGAGCTCGGGATCGGTCACGGCGCCGTTGCTGGTCGGCGCCTCGACGTTGTCGATCCACTTGTAGATCGACGCCATCTGGGTGGCACCAGGCGGGTCGAACTGTGTGGCCGTCGGCATCGTCCCGGCCGCGGCGGCGGTCACGCCGACGTGGAACACCTGAGAGGCGCCGCTCGTAAACCAGGAGCCGTAGGTCGTCTGACTGGCCAAGTTGTTCGTCGACATGAGGCAGCCGATCGGGTACGTGGTCGCGTTGTGGTACCCGCTGGCTGCCCGGTTCGGAATGGTCAGCGTCTGCTGCGGGCTGGCCGTGTAGTGCCCGATCGGGTTCTGCGTTTCGTTGGTGCACTGGGCGGCAGTGAGGGCCGTGTAGGCGTTCTGAACCACCTCCGGGAACGACATGAGGCCGAAGTTCGCCTCGTCGGTCCCCACATCCTGCAGCGCCGCCCGAAGGCCGCTTTTGAGGCTGTAGAGGCGGCTGGTCGTGCTCTGGGGACAGACCGTCGTACCGTCGGCCTGGTCGACGAGGCTCGAGTTCTCGTGCATCGAGCCCGACGTATCGACCAGGAACATGATGTTCGGGCGCAGCGACTGCGCGCGAGCCGGCCCCGCCGCCGCGAATAGGGCGGCGGCCGAGAAAAGAACGAGCCCAAGTCGATGTCGGCGGATCATGGTGTGCCCCCGCTTCTTCTCGGTGATCGCGCCGGTGGTCATGGCGGCAACATCCCTGACAAACAGCAGCGAAAGCCGACCGAAGGCAAGCGCACATCGATCCCTTGCGTGGTGGTGGTGCCGCCGCTGGTGGTGGTCGAGTAAGGCGCCGGGACTGAGGCGTTGCACTGCAGCCCGGGGGCGGTGGTGGTGGCGGCGACGGTGAAGCTGGCGATGTCGTACGCACCGCCACGCATCTCGAACAGACACGGTACGGTCGTGCAGCTGGGGTTGCTGGCTGGTTTGATGGTCGTCAGATCGGTCGCGGTCCATTCCTTGACGTTGCCGCTCAGGTCGAAGAGCGAATAGTTGAGGCTCGGATTGATCGAGAAGCCCGTGCTGGTCTTGGTCGAGATGATGGACACGCACGCGCCGTCGCTTCCGGTCGGGATCGGAGAGGCGGTTTCCCCCATCGAGGTCAGATAGTCATTCCCGTTGCAGTCGGTGGGCACGTAGGTGTTCCCGTACGGGAAAGTGGCGAGGTTGACGCCCTGGCAGGCCGCCTGCCATTCGGTGGCGGTGCAGACCCTCCAGTTGGGTCCGATCAACGCACACGACGCCTCGGCCTCGGACATCGTGACGTTCGACCAGGGGAGCTTCCCGGGAACAGAGCAGCCACGTCGGGTCGAGTCGAAGCCGCTGCTGGTCGCGGTGGCGTCGTAGCGGCTCGCTTCATAGCCGTACATCGTGACGTTCACAGACGGGACGTAGACCAGCAGATCGTCCGCGGTCCGGTTGGACAGGGAGTCGAGCTCGTCGACCAGGCCGTCGCAGTCGTCGTCGATGCCGTTGCAGACCTCGATGCCAGGCGTCTTCATCGAGCCCATACAGCGGTGATCGCCTGGCTGAGTGTTGTCGCAGACCCAGACGCCTGTCCCGGCGCAGGGCCCCGAGCCGTAGATGCAGGACTTCCCTATGTTAAACGCCTCGTCGGTCTGGCCGTCGCAGTCGTTGTCGAGCCCGTCGCATCCGAGGCTCGTGTCCTCCACCGGTTGGTAGGTCGACGGGTAGACGCACACCCACCCGTTCTGGCCCATGCAGGTCGGTTGAATGCCGGCACAGACACCCTTACTGAGGCAGGCTACTGTGCCGGGCTGAGCATCCTCGTCAACGATCCCATCACAGTCGTTGTCGATACCGTCGCAGATCTCAACGCCCCCGTTGGTCATCAAGCATTCTGTTTCGCAGCCCGGAATGGTCGGGTCGCGATCGTAGAAGTTCGGGAGGCAGGGCCCTTGGATGCAGACGCCGCCCGCGCAGGTGGCCGTCGCGAAAGGGAACGCGCATTGGTTGTTGCAAGCGCCACAGTTGTTGACGTCCGTCATGAGGTCGAAGCCCTCGTCGATGATCCCGTCGCAGTCGTCGTCGATGCCGTCGCAGAGCTGGACGCCCCCATTGGTCTTCGTGCACTCGCAACCGTTTGACGGATTGCTGTCCGCGTCATAGAAGCCCGGCTGGCAGGTGAACTGACATACCCCTTTCACGCAGGAGGGGGTCGCGTTCGGCACGATACACTGGTGAAAACAGGTGCCGCAGTTCGCGATGTCGGTTTGCAGATCCGGGGAGTTCGGGTTGCAGACCTGGTCGCTCGCGCCGCCGGCCCCGCCCGTGCCCGCGCCGCCGGCCCCGCCTGTGCCCGCGCCGCCGGTGCCACCAATACCAGTCGCGGAGTTTCCGCCCACGCCTCCGACGGGCACGTCAGGCATGTAGGTGCTGCCATCGGTCCTGCCGAGGCCATCGACCTGCCCCGCATCAAGCGGCACGACAGCAACGCCGAAATCGTAGAGGTGATCGCGGCATCCGGATGCGGCGATCGCGACGGCTACCCACACGGCCGCGAAGAAAAGACCGGACGTGAACGAGCCAACCAACCGCCCCCGAATCATAACTATGCGACAGACTATAGCGAGAATCGTATTAAGGATAAACAGTTAGTTTTCCATCGGCACTGCGCAAGCTCCTCAGTTCGAAAGTCAGTGAAACGCCAGCGCCGCGATTGTGACATTGCAGGATGCCCCGTCGGATCCCGTGCGGGAAACGGTTCGCTCGGGCCAGAGAATGTTGGCGCTGTACAGGAAAAGCGTCCAAGAATCGATCATGACAGTCTCTCCGTTCTGGGTCGTGCAAGACTGTCCCGATGCCGCCGTGGCGGTTGATCCATCTATGTGGAACGAGGCGGTGCATCCGTCGCGGTCCGTTGCCAATAACCCGCCACTCGAGTTTTCAGAAACGGCGAGTACGCCTCCGCGCACGAAATTTCCAGTCATCACGTCGGACGCGGGGCAATTGCTCGTTGTCCGGTCATGGTCGTAAACCCACGACGCAAGGTAGGTCGTCGGATCGCCACTCGGATCCCCATCCTTCTCACAGGCCGTCAACACAAAACCTGATAACACCCAGATGCCCGAGATAGCCAACGCCACCGATGCACCCTGACGCATGAACATAGATCTCCAACTTGTCAACCAGGATTCACGGTATCACCTAGCCTGAGACGCCCGCAACGTCAAAGTTGAGCTCTCGCACTTGGGTCACCCCGACTTGCCGCGGCCTCGCAACCCCGCGAGAACCAATATTACCAGCGAAAAAGCGAGGCTGCCCGCGCCCGGTCCTCCCGCGGCCTCGCAGCTGCAGCTCGTGATGCCGCCCTCATGGCCTTGGGTTAAAGGGCTGCCGCCCGTGCTGCCAGCCACCCCCAAGCTCCCTCCAGTTCCGGTTATCGGATTGCCTCCGCCCGTTCCGGTCGTCGAGCTTCCACCCGTCCCCGTGGTCCCCGTGATAAGCATACCCGCGTCGGGCTGCGGGCCGACGATGATGCCGCCGTCGGGCACAGAGCATTCGCCGCCCGAGCAGTCCTGACCCGTAGGACAGACGACGCCTTGGCAGCCATCCTGGCAGCCGCCCTTCACGCAGACCGTCGCGGGCGGACTGCAGGAAAGCGTATCGCAACCCTGGTCGACACAAGTTCCCGCCATTGTGCAAACCTGGCCAGTCGCACAGGCTCTGCACGAACACGGTGAGACGCAGGCGCCGCCCTCGCAAACCTGGCCACTGTCGCAAACAATCCCGGAGCAGGGATCGACGCAGTTCCCAATACGGCACTGCTGCCCCGGCGGACAGGTCACTCCGTCGCAACCACCTACACAATGACCTCCGTGACAAACGCTTCCAGACGAGCACGTCACACCAACGCAATCGGCGTCTTTGCATAACTGATCGGTCTTGTCGCAGATCGTCGGGATATTGCATGGGAACTCACTGTTCGTGCAGGGGTAGACGCAGACACCTTGGCTGCACACCTCGCCCGTAGGGCAAAGGCCCGGATCGTTCGGGTTGTCGACTATGCCATCGCAGTCGTCGTCGAGGCCGTTGCAGATTTCGGTTTTGGGTTGAATGTTCTGCTGGCACGTAATCGTCACCCCGCCGTTCGAGCACTGGGTGGTGCCGTTGGCGCAGATTCCCGGCATCATTGTCTCGCACGGTTGACCGCCCCCCTCGCAATCGAGCCCAGTCACGTAGAAGACGAAATCGTTGAAGTCGCCGTCGCAACCGCCCGCTCTCCAGTCCGATGCTGGCATCGGGAGATCTTCATAAGCGATGTAATACGCACTCGGGTCGACAGTCGATTGATAGATGAGCGTCGTGACCCACGGAACGCCGTATTGTGTCGAGATGACGTTGAGCTCTGCCTGTGAATATTTGGTTTGGCTGCATTGGCCAGAGTTTCCGATCAGCGCAAAACCCACTTGGCCACCGGCATAATTGGGGTTGTTACGAATGGCAGATGCATTCCACGCATAGACGACCCAGCTGTGTTGGGGTGCCTGAGTGGTCATCATCGTTGCCAGTGGGCAGAAATCGCCGTCCGCGCAACTAATACCGTTTGGTGGTGGCTGCGTGAGGTCGGCCGGGACCAGCTGGTAGATCTGAGTTGGTGTCGTGGCTGGATTGGTCGCGTTGTACCAGCCGAGAGCGTTCTTGCAGCCGCCCCCGTGTTGGACGATCTGACCAGTGAACCCGCACTGGGGCGAGAATGTGCCGGGCGTTTGGTGCGCGTCCACCATCGGGTCTAGGTTCTCGCCCCGATACATGAAGAGTCCGGAGAGCGTGTCCGCGGCCACTGGAAATCCACGGCTCGTGATCACGGCGATCTCCGCTGCGGGCGACGGCTGCGGGAGCAGCGTGCCGTCGGGCTCCATTACCGTCGCGGTCGCTAGCTGCGGCAATATCGAACAAACGCCGAATGGGATCAAGAATTCGAGGCGCATCGCAAAAGATAAGAGGGCAGACGGTTTCATAGGTCCAATCTTGCACCACTTTCAAACGTGCGGCCAGATGCTGGAGAGCATCTGAGACTGGCCGAGACAACTCCGCAAGGGCAAGGGCAACGGCAACGTCTTCCGCCATCCGCCGCGTCGTTCTTCCTCGTTCGTCAGATGCAGTGTTGGAGGGTCACGGGAGCCGTCGAGCCATCCACTTTGGTGAGCGTCGCTTCCCCACAGGCGGCGCTGCTGAAAGACAGCGACTCGGTCTTGCTCGCGTTCGGGCCGTCCGAGTAGGTGGTCGTCACTGTCCCTGCCGTCGGGAAGCAGCACGCCGCATCGCCGAATCCGACGGCGCTGAAGGTACTGGTGGTGGTGAACTTTGCGAGGTTGTGCTGGACCGTGACCGTTCCGGAGGCGACGCGGCCAACCCCCTCGCCAGTGACGGTGATACCGCCCTGTCCGGTCGAAACGGTGTGATTCCAGAAGACGGCCTGACTGCCGCCGGCCGGCGTCACCGTGGCGGTCAGGTGACTGCCGTTGATGACCAGGTTGACCCCGGTCGAGCACCCGGCGCTCGCGCACGTCAGGACGACGCCGTTGCTGCTCGGAGCCGGGGTGACACTGGTGTCCCAACCGGTTCCGACGCCATTCGTATCGTGAGTGACGGCGTAAAGGCCGCCGTCCGGTCCGGTGATCGTGCGGGTGTTCCCCCCGGTCGCGGTTGTTCTCGTTGAGGTGCAGCCCGCCGCCTGATTCCCGATGAACGGGTGGGTGGCGTCGCATGCCGTCCCGTAGTTGAGGACAAAGGCTCCGCTCCAGCTCGACGACGCCGTCTTTCCACCTTTCCAGGTCACCATGCAACTCATCGGCGTGTACATGTAAGGGTCCGCGCCGGGACCGGAAAACGGCGGCGCCAGCGAGCCGCCCGTGCATGACCACGTGGCGGCCCAGGCCGGGCGAACCGGGCTCAGATCATCTAGCAGTCTTTCGAATCTGCTGCGCTTCTCTTTCTGCCACGGGCCATTGATGGCCACAGTCGAGCCCGTGGTGTTGTTCAAACCGCCACTCACGACGCTGGTCGCTATCTCCGAGCCGACACCGTCCGTGTTGGCTACCGTCTGGACGCCGCAGCCGCCCAGGGCGAGCGCCGCGATCGTCATCGTGGACAGCGGGGTCGACAAGAGATTGGAACGCGAGGATCGGATCATGCGCATGCCCCCATTTAGGTAGAAATGTAAATGTCAGGAGTCGGCATCGGCGCGCCGCTGCAAAACCTGAGCGGCCCACAACTCTATTGGCCGAAGGTACCCTTGGCTACGCCTTTGAGCGTGACCCTCGTCACCACTCCGGACCGTGGAGCTACCGCCAGGCTTCGTAAAGCTGTGACAGCCCACTTCGGGTTGAGGAGAATATGATGTATCGGCCGTCGTTTGACAGCCAGGACGTGCCCTCCGACGAAGTACTGTTGAGCTGCACCAGGGGCTGTGGCGTGTCAAAAGGCGTAGCTTCCGTCGCGCGCGTTGTCTCGAAGAGATGCGACGTCGTTTGATCTCCATTGCGACGCGAGGCGAACACCAGCCCTAGGCCCGAGTTGTAGACGTCTGGCTCCCAGTCGAACACGGGAGAGTTGATCTCGGCGATGTTCACCGGCAAGCCCCACGTCGCAGTCGGTGTTTCACGATTGGAGCGGTAGAGATCGAAGTCGTTCGTTCCGTGATCCGCAGCGAACACCATGAGTAGGCCGCGAACGTCCACCGCAGGTGAGCGGTCCGCAGACGTTGCGCCCAGGTTCACGAGCTGGGGTACCCCCCACAGATCCGAGGGGCTCTGCCGCTCCGATACCCAGATGCGGGAAATCGAAAGATTTTCCGCATCTGGCCGGTTACTCGACAGGTACATCGTGAGGCCGTCGTAGCTCAGGTTCGGCTCGTAGTCCGCGCTCGCGGTTGACAGCTCCGGCACCAAGACTCCTGGCACCCAGGGCGCGCCGATCGCAACCCGGGTGCTCATCCATATGTCGTATGTGCCGTTCTTTAGGGAGGCAAAGTAGATCTCCAGCTCATCCTGACTGAGACTTGGATCTTGTATCTCGTCAGTGGCATCGAGCAAACCGGTCACCAACACTGGGGCGCCGAAGGGAGCGCCGGCATCCACGGCTGCAGCCTCGTTTTCGAAGCCAACGACGAGCTCGCGGCGCGTGCAACCAAGAACGGCGAGCAACCCGAGTCGATAGAAATTACGGCGCTCCATCGCCGAAATCGACGATTAAGGCGCCGTATTAACGTTGCCTAGCAAGAACACGTAGTCCTGGTAGTCTCCGTTACCAGCCTCCTCGACGGCGACTAAGTATTGCTGGGGAATAAGCGTCCCGCTCGCGTCCTTGAGCGGATAAGTCTTATAACGGTGAACATTAGCGGGCGAATTCAATGCGTCTACGGTAAAGTCGTAGTCGCCATTGACTACCTTTCCCCCGGTTTCGTATTTTTCGGTGGCTTGATCCGAATAGACCCAGAGACCAAACGGACCGCTGCCGGGGTCGAACGTTGTTGCACTGTTGGCGGCGAGCGGGGGTAGGACCATCCTGGCCTTGTTGTTCGTCTGAGGATCTGTGATCATCGACATCGTTCCCACGACGTTGCGCGTGGTCGAAGTCGCAGAAGGGAACCAACCGTAGGGTAAGACGCCGTACGGGGAGAACCGTGCGACGACCGTCATCGTCACGCTGCCAGTCCCCGCCTTCACAAAGTGCGCAGCGGCGACCTCGTCGGTTCCCACCTCGATACCAGGCAGCGTCGTAGCGTCCATCGAGGTGTTTGGGTTCCAGTTGTTTTGCGCCATCCCCACGTTGAGCTTGTAACCTAGAGTTGTCAGGATCTGCCCGAGCGTGGGCTCCCAGTTCGCCTGGATAAGGACCAGTCCGTAGACACTCGCTTGGGCGGAGCCCGAGCTCAACGTAGCCGTCAAGGTGCCGGTCAACAGGTTGGAGCCGGTGTTCTTATCGGCCGGGGCGGGTGGG
>CAAGKR010392316.1_pt1 | contig 29958 bp, 23 predicted proteins | sample 2556971 | NCBI WGS metagenome assembly CAAGKR01 (sample SAMEA5207829, study PRJEB30636) | soil metagenome | biome: forest; feature: boreal; material: soil | place: USA | collected 2011-09 | depth 1 m | reverse complement strand
TCGCACATCACTGATAAGCAAAACTGATAAATGAAGACCGAAGCTCTATCAACGTTCAATTTTTCAGCAGCCTGCTAAGACGAACCGTCGAATGAATTCTAAGCTGCGAGATTTACTGCCGGCCATTGTGTCTCGTGTTATTGAGCGAGGCAGCTTTGTAACCAAAACCAAGCTTCTAAAACTCCTCTACCTTTTTGACATCGAGTGGTATAGAGGCCACGAAGAGACGTTTACGGGCTTTGATTGGATATTTCTACATCTAGGCCCGTGGACGCCAGAGTTTGATGATGTACTGGATAAGTATGTAGCGAACGAGTTTTTGAAAAAGAAGAGATTCAAGGATGAATACGATACTGAGTTAATTACCACAGACGAGACGATCCGCCTGGACAAACTATTTGACAGTCGGGATGACGAACGACTCTTGGAAGAATTGATTAGGACATGGGCACGAGTACCAACAGAAGAAATCCTAGATCATGTTTATTTTAGAACGGAGCCTATGGATAAAGCGGCCCGGAAAGAAAGGCTAGACTTTTCCAAAGTATCGAAGCAGCCACCTCGGAAATATCGACGTACTCAATCAGGCTTGTCGAAAGAAAAACTCAATAAGATCAGAGAGAACATCGCCCAGAGATTAGAAAGGGTGCGTGAGCGCGAGCGCACCCTTACGAAATTCATGCCTCCCGAATACAACGAGGAATTTTACGACGCAATGGAGAAGCTTGAGCGGGTGAGATAAAACAGAAACGCCAAACCATGATTGACGAGGTTCTCACGTCGTTTTATGAAGAATGCAAACACGCGCCTTGTGAGTTTGGTCATATTTATTACACCGCAACTCAGTACCCGCCCGAAGAACTAAAGCTGTGGCGACCCGTCGGTTACAATAACGACGTTGCTAAGTCTTACGCCTATGAATATGGTATTACGAAACCGGGCAATGATGCTTTCCGTCGCAAGTATCCTTTATCCCAGCCCGAAAAACTCGACATAAATGAAGAGTTTGTTTTCGTAAAAGCTAAACCCAGACCTGTGGTTTTGTTGATACCTCCGTTTGCAATTGAGGATGAGCCGCAGCGGAAAGGTAAGGGTCGCGTTTGGCGTCCGCTTTGCTTGGTCGCGCCGATATTCAGCTTGAGCTTTCCGCACACCGACGAGGAAAAGTTTTCCCCCGAATTCGTTGATCGGGTTAGAAAGCTAGATTTCCCTCAGTTGTTGTTCTTACCTAAGTACAAAGACATTCTGTCTGTGGATAGCCTATTGCGACTGGAAGAGTGTCAGTCAGTAGCTGTTAATGCGCTGACGCCAAAAGGACTCTGCTTGTCGGAGCCTGTTAGGAATTTATTGCGGTCGCAGATGTCGCTTTTGGTTAACGGTCTTTACGAGGGCGATTATCAGGTCTACCGAGACTGCATCCGCGAGGGTTTGGCCTAAGTCCACACAATTACCCCACTATCGACATTCTTATGGCTTTTCTTGTTTGGCTGACAAGCTTATGCGGCTTGCGTAAGTTGTCAGCCACGTGAATGTGGTTGTTTGCCAGTTGCTCTGCTTCTCTAACTGCGAGCATCTGCGCATCCAGCGAGATCGTTGCTTCAGGGTTCCGCCAAATCGTAACTTCACTCGGCTCGCCCGCCTTTAATTTGGGAAGAGGGGACCTTCGAATGCGGTATCCCGTTTCAACTCGTCGCCAGTAACCTGGTCGCGGTTTCGGAATGTTTAGTTTCTTGCAAATTTTCCCAAGGGCTACGTCTGATATTCCAAAATCTCGGGCTAGCTTCGTAGCCGGAGTTGACCAAACCCGTACATAAAGCCCGTCGCGAGTTAACTCTAGTCGTTCACTTATCATTTTGTATCCAGCGCCTCCGACACCGGGGTACTAAAAGCCAAGGTCGCCAATCCGCCCGCCAAATGCAGTTATTTATAGCCGCCGGCAAGTTTGCCGGCGGCATAGTAGATATCTCTTGACTCGAATTCGTGGAGATGCGACACTGCGCCTCGCTGTTGCAAGTGCTTCGAAAAACCATCTTCGAGTGCTTGAAATTTAAGGAAGAGATTGAGGGGATCCCGCGCTGTAACGCCGGAACCCCCAAAGTAACCAGGCCGACTATTCAGCCCATACACGTCTACTTTCCGTGATTCTCTACGATTTGCGGTTCGCGGTCAATAGTCGGCAATAACAAACAGGAGGACATTCAACATGTTAGAACCGACGATTACCTGCACAACGTGCCAGAACGTGATGCCATTGACGGAAACGCTAGCGCGGCCCTACATAGAGGCTGAGCGTAAGAAGATAGATGAGGAGAGCCTGAAACGTGCCGCCGCGTTTGCCGAACGAGATAAGGAGCTGGATAAACGTTCGAAGGAGCTTTCGAACTTAAACGATAAGCTTCACAACGACGCGGCGGATATCGGCAAAGCGGTCGAGCAGCGTCTCAGCGAAGAGCGTGCGGCGATCACATCTGCCGAGGCGAGGAAGGCTGAGCAACGCTTCACGATTGAACTCGAACAGGCGCGCCGCGAGAATCAGCAGCAGAGCATACGGATGGCTGAGCTCGAGAAGGCGGAGCTCGAATATCGAAACAAGAGCGCCGCTGTTGATGAGGAGAAGCGGCAGATGGAGCTGAACCTTGCGCGTCGGCTCGATGAGGAACGTGAGAACATTCGCTCACAGGCAGTCAAGGACCAACAGGAACACTATCAGCTCGAATCCGAAGCAAAGGACAGGGCGCTGTCCGACGTTACCGAGAAGTTGCTCCAGGCCCAGCAGGCCGAGCTTGCTGTCCGGGAAGAGCGCCAGGCGCTCGAAGCCGAGAAGCAAGCGCTACAGCTGAACATTGCGCGCACTCTCGACAACGAGCGCGAAAAAATTCGTGTTCAGATTACGGAGGAACAGCGGAAGAGCTATTTGCTTGAGTCGGAGGCCAAGGACCGGGAGCTATTCGATCTGAGCGCCAAGCTGCAGGAAGCGCAGAAGGCCGAACTTGCCATCCGTCAAGAGCGCCAGGCACTTGAGAACGAGAAACAAGCGTTCGAACTCGACGTGGCCCGAAGACTCGATGAAGAACGGATGCAGATCAGGCAAGCCACGCAGAAGGAAGAAGACGAGCGGCATCGGTTCAAGCTAGCGGAGAAAGACAAAGTCATCGATGACATGCGCAAGCAAGTCGAAGAGATGCGCCGCAAGAGCGAGCAAGGGTCCCAACAAATCCAAGGGGAGGTTCAGGAAATCGAACTTGAGGCTATTTTGAAGAGAGCGTTCCCGAGAGATGAGATCGAGCCGGTCGTGGTGGGTCGCGCCGGCAGCGATGTTCTTCACAAGGTCGTCGGCCCAAGCGGGATGATCTGTGGCACGATTTTGTGGGAATCAAAACGCACAAAAAACTGGAGTGACACTTGGCTCGCCAAGAACCGCGACGACCAGCGCGCCGTCGGCGCCCACCTCGGTGTCATTGTCAGCGCAACACTGCCGGACGAAGTAGAGGGCTTTGACCGAAAGGAAGGTGTTTGGGTCGTGGGATTTCCGTACGCCGTTGGCTTGGCTCGTACGCTTCGTCAGTTGGTTGTCGAGACCGCCTTAGCCAAGGCCTCAGGGGTAGATCGCGATGGGAAGTCAAATCGCGTTTACGCGTATGTAACGGGTCAGGAGTTCCGGCAACGCGTCGGTGCGATATTTGATGCGTACGTCGCCCTACGCAAGGAGATCGAAACTGAGAAGCGCACCCACAAGACGCGTTGGGCACGACAAGAGGGGAACCTGGAATTGTTGCTCGACGGCGCGGGCCGTCTATACGGTGATCTCCAAGGTATCGTCGGCAAGTCGATGCCTGAAATCGAAGGACTTGAAGATCTCGAGATCGAGGCGGCTGAGGATCAAAGCTCGATGCTCGATCAATGTGCTCAACAGCTCGAGCCAGCCTCAGCGTTAACGGCGGCAACCTGATAGGCGAGAGAGATCGCCCTCAAACTATCCTCTTGGGGCAGGAATGGAAAAAGGTTTTTCTGCCCAAGAGGGTAATGACTCTAGAAGACTTCCTCTATGCAACCCATTTTCAAACAGCGCTTTTTCCCCAACCCGACACCGCCTGGGGAGGATCGCCGAGGTAAGATCGGATTTCGCTCCGGTGACAAAGGCACTCATACCAGCAGGACTATGATGCTGGCGGAACTGTCAGCAGTATTGGGTGCTACTGAGCCGAACTCTCAACGCGACGATTACACGACGGCAATCGTCGATGGGAACTGCTTGGCGAAACCGACAACGGCGACACGACGCTTAACAAATCAGCGACTAGGAGAACTTTACGCGCTCGACCCCTCCGTTCCCATCTTTCGAATTCTCCGAAATCTTTGGACTATTGACGAGTCCGGAAGGCCGCTTCTGGCGTTGCTGGCTGCGCTCGCCCGGGACCCTTTGCTGAGAGCAACGGCTCCTGCTGTTTTGTCGGTGCCGGCCGGCGGCGAGTTACGTCGCGATCCTATTCGCGACGCTTTGCGAAGGGCGGTTGGAGAGCGCCTTAATGATTCTACGCTCGGTAAGGTTGTTCGAAATGCCTCAAGCTCATGGACCCAGTCTGGCCACCTTACTGGTCGAACTCATAAAACAAGGCAATTAGTTAAAGCAACGCCTGGCTCTCTGGCCTTCGGTTTATATCTGGGATACTCCGTTGGGTTTCGAGGTGAAGAACTCTTGGCATCACGCTGGGTCGCCGTGCTTGACTGCACGCTGGCGTCAGCCCGCGATCTTGCGTTGGACGCAAAACGACAGGGACTGATCGACCTGCGTGTTGCTGGAGACGTCTGGGATCTCAGGCTTGAACGTCTTGATCCCTGGAAGAGGAACTGATTATGGGTCGCATTGAAGAACTTGCGGATAGATATGGCAAACACATCGCTACGCCGTGGCAGCGCACGGTTGCTGGCGCGCAGCGAGTGGTCATGATCGTCTACGACAAGACCCTCGAACGTACGCTTCGTGCGCGCAAAGCAGTTTTTGAGATGGTCACCAAAGAGAGCAAGCACGATTGGTATGAGGTTGATCTGTCTAGCGCTTTTGCCGAGTGGATGGGCGTCGATGAATATCGTGAGGCCTATTTCGAATCGCCTGAGGACTTGCAGCTAAAGCTCGAAGCAGAGTTCGCAGATTTCGTAGCAGGTCGCATCCGCGCGGTACTAGCTGGATCCGAAATAACAGGAGATTCAGTGGTCGCGGTCTTTGGCGTAGGCGCTCTCTTTGGATTCACGCGAATGTCGAAGGTGCTAAAACTCGTTGAGAGTGAGATCAAGGGACGCTTGGTTGTGTTTTTTCCGGGTCAGTTCGAAAACAACAACTACAGGCTTCTTGACGCGCGGGATGGTTGGAACTACATGGCTGTGCCGATTACCTTGCACACCACAGGGGGCAACATATGAAGATCAAAGATGTACTGCTACGCGATCCCGCCACCAATCCATTGGTGAATCAGGGCCAGGCTCGGATTGCCGACAAGACGAATGAGAAAGTGCTCGACGAACTCAAAGGCGAACTGTCGACGTTCGTCTGCGAGGGACAGTTCGCGGATGGAATGGAGCGAATCGTGTCTTCCTTCCTGGCCGACCTCAATCGCACGAGTCAGAAAGGTGCCTGGGTAAGCGGCTTCTTCGGCAGCGGCAAATCTCATCTCTTAAAAATGCTTTGTCACCTCTGGCAGGACACAGCCTTCCCCGATGGCTCGACTGCACGCAGCCTCGTTCCGTCAATTCCCGATGAGCTCAGAAGTCTACTTCGCGAACTCGACACCGCAGCCAAAAGAGAAGGAGGCTTGCTCGCAGCGGCCGGATCACTTCCAAGTGGCTCAACCGATAATGTGAGGCTGACCGTGCTTGGAGTCCTTCTTCGCGGCGTGGGCTTGCCCGATCAGTATTCGCAGGCGCAGTTCTGTTTGTGGCTGCATGACCAGGGCTACTTCGATACGGTCAAGGCAGCGGTAGAAGCGGCCGGCAAGGATTGGGTCGCTGAACTGAACAATCTTTATGTAAGTAAACTCATTGCCAAAGCTGTATTGGAGTGTGACTCGAAATTCGCGCCCAATGAAACTGAAGCGCGCAAAACTCTCCGAGAGACTTTTCCGCAGCGAAATACCGACATCACTACGGTCGAATTCCTCGAGATGTTCAAGCGCGCGCTCAAGCTTAAAGGACGCGATGGAAAACTGCCGTGCACTGCGCTTGTCCTTGATGAAGTGCAGCTGTATATCGGAGACTCCACTGATCGCTCAGTTCTTATCACTGAGGTCGCCGAGGCGATCTCAAAACAGCTCGACAGTCACGTGATAATCGTTGGCGCCGGACAGAGCTCACTCACGGACATGCGGCTGCTGAACCGAATGATGGACCGGTTCACAATTAGGGTTCCTCTGTCTGACACGGACGTTGAAACCGTCACAAGGAAGGTGTTACTGCAAAAGAAGCCATCCGAGATTGCTGAAGTGCGCACGCTGCTGGACACGTTTGGTGGTGAGATCTCGCGCCAGCTTCAAGGAACTCGGATCGGCGAATCTGTAGAGGACCGTGGGACCGCGATTGATGATTATCCGCTCCTTCCCGTGCGTCGCCGCTTCTGGGAGCAATGCTTTCGGCAAATCGACGCTGCTGGCACACAAAGCCAACTCAGGTCGCAGTTGCGGATCATCCACGACGCAGTCGCAAAGATCTCCGATCGACCGTTGGGGGTGGTTGTGCCCGGGGATGACTTGTACGAAGAGCTTGCTCCGGAAATGGTCAACACCGGTGTCCTGCTGCGCGAGTTGAACGAACGCATTATTAACCTTGCCAAAGACGGAAGTCCTGAAGGCAAGTTGGCAAGGCGGGTTTGCGCCCTAGTGTTTCTTATCGGGAGATTGCCGCGTGACACCGGTGCGGATATCGGCGTGCGACCTAATAAGGAGCATATCGCGGATCTCTTGATCGATGATCTCGCCGCCGACAATGGCAAGTTCAGAAACTCCGTTGCAGAGTCGCTCGAAAAACTCGCGGCCAATGGAGTTCTGATGAAGGTAGGAGATGATTATCGCCTCCAGACCAAAGAGGGCAGCGAATGGGATCGAGAATTCAAAACGCGGCGCGCAAAACTGGCTAACGACGATGCAGATGTCCAGTTGCGACGAGATGCTTTGCTGTACGCCGAAGCTGACCGGATCATTCGCGCGCAAAAGATTACTCAGGGAGCGGCCAAAGAGTCACGACACCTGTCTATTTCCCGCGCCGAGATTCCACCCGACGTAACTGGGGAAAACATCCCAGTGTGGGTCAGAGATCAGTGGTCTGCTAGTGAGAAAGAGTTACTCGATGCTGCGCGCACTGCAGGGAGCGACAGCCCGATCCTTTACGTTTTCATCCCCAGACAATCCCCTGAAGATCTACGTCGGTTGGTGATCGACGCAGACGCAGCGCAACAAACGCTTGACGCAAAAGGAACGCCGGCAGGCGCCGAAGGTCTTGAGGCACGGCAGAGCTTGACTAGTAGAAGGGATCTGGCCGTTCAGCAGCGTGACGAACTCATCAAACAAGTAGTTGCAAACGCCAAAGTCTTTCAGGGCGGTGGTAGCGAATTGCTTCAATCCACTCTGGCTGAGAAAACAGTCGAAGGCGCGCACGCTTCCCTTGCTCGACTCTTTCCGCGCTTTAAAGAGGCGGACGCTACTGGGTCCGTATGGGAGTCAGTAATCAAGCGCGCGCGCGACGGCGCCGACCAGCCCTTTCAGCCGGTTGGCTACACCGGCAACACAGAACAGCATCCAGTCTGTCAGCAGGTCCTCAGCACAATTGGAGCTGGCAAGACCGGCACAGATATTCGGAAGACACTGGGCGGAAGTCCGTTTGGCTGGCCTCGGGATGCGGTCGATGCTGCGCTGATCGCGCTCCATCGATCGCAGTCCATAACAGCAACGCTCAATGGAGTGCCGGTAGCGCTGGGACAACTAGACCAAAATAAGATTTCCAAGTCTGAGTTTCGCGTTGAACGAGCGACGCTAACTGTCAGCGACCGGCTGGCTATAAGAAAACTCTTTAGCCGACTTGTCTCGTGTAAGACTGGCGAAGAAACGGCCAGGGCACCGGAGTTTCTTAACGCGTTGATTGCGCTGGCTAGTCAGACGAGTGGCCCGCCGCCTTTTCCCGTTGCTCCAACAACAACGAACATTGATGACCTCAAAAAGTCATCCGGCAACGAGCAGCTCGCCGCTATTCTGAAAGAGGCCGGTAAGATCGAGAAACTAATCGACGAATGTACTAAGGCCAAAGATCTTGTCGACCAGCGCAAACCACAATGGGAGGTTGTCGAGCGCTTAGCCAAACATGCGAATGGAATTCCAGAAGCCGCTGAGCAAGTGGCGCAGGTTGAAGCAATTCGCAATGAGCGGTTGCTCTTGGAACCGACCGATCCGGTCGCCCCGGTGCGAAGCGCGCTTGCCGAATTGCTGCGCCGGAATGCCGGCGAACTCAATGCAACGAACGAGAGTGCCTACGCGTCGGCGATCTCGAGTTTAAATGAGAGCAGCACGTGGTCCGCAATACCTGAGTCCGAACGAAACAGGATCGTGGCTGGAGTGGGCCTTACGGCACCACCGAAGGTCGACACTTCCAGTGACGAAGCTTTGCTCGCAAGTTTAGACAATCGGCCGCTTTCATCGCTGCAGACTGAAGCCGATGCGGTAACCGGTCGAATGCAGCGAGCGTTGGAACTTGCTGCCCGGTACCTTGAGCCGAAGGTACAAACGATTTGCCTTGAGCGCGTAACCTTGCGCACTGCTGAGGACGTACGCGGCTGGTTAACGCGGCAGGAGACGGTACTGCTGGATGCTGTTGCAGTTGGTCCAGTGCTCGTGAATTAGATTTGGGAGAGATTGATGGCAAGTCTACGGCGTGAGCTACGAAAAGAACTTGAACATGCGGTGACCGCGGCGCGGAGCGCGGCGGAAAAAGGTGCGCGCAAAGCGATCGAGGCGCTCGCGGTGCTGAGCGGTAAGCCGTGGCCAAGCATGAGCGAAGACCAAAAGCAGCTTCGCAGCAGGCTGCAAGCGCACGGGCGACAGCTGGGTGACAGGCGCGAGTTGAGAAGCGGTAATCAGTCCATTGATCACATTGTGCAGGAATGCGCGTATGAGCACTGGCATCGGATGTTGTTCGCTCGTTTCCTGGCTGAGAATGATTTGCTAATCGAACCTGGGTCTGGTGTCGCCATCTCGCTAGACGAATGTCGGGAATTGGCTCTTGAGCGCAGCGTCGACTGGTTGACGCTAGCCAGTGAGTACGCAGTGAAGATGTTGCCGCAGATCTTTCGCGCAGTAGATCCAGTGCTGGAGGTCTCACTACCTCCGGAAACCAGACAAGAGTTGGAAGGGTTGATGAAGTCGTTGTCGCGTGAGGTCTTCCTCGCTGACGACAGTCTGGGATGGGTATATCAGTTCTGGCAAGCCGAGAAGAAGGACGAGGTCAATGCGTCCGGCAATAAGATTGGCGCCGACGAACTTGCGCCCGTCACTCAGCTCTTCACTGAAGACTACATGGTCCTGTTTCTACTACACAACACGCTCGGCGCTTGGTGGGCTGGTAAGGTCTTGGCCCAACAACCCGATCTTGCCAAGACGGCAAAGAGTGAAGGCGAACTGCGCGCTGCTTGTGCCATTGGAGATGTGAGTTGGGAGTATCTGCGCTTCGTTCGTGAAGGTGAAGGGCCGTGGCGGCCGGCGGCTGGTACATTTGATGGCTGGCCGCAACACACAAAAGACTTGAGGGTTCTCGATCCCTGCATGGGTAGCGGCCATTTCCTCGTGTTTGCGCTGCCAATGCTTGTCGCACTTCGCATGGCTGAGGAGAAACTCGCGCGGGAGGATGCGATCGATGCAGTACTGCGCGACAACCTCTTTGGCTTGGAACTCGATAATCGTTGCACACAGATTGCAGCTTTCAATCTCGCCCTCACAGCATGGCGGATAGCGGGCTATCGATCGCTGCCGCCGTTGAACCTGGCATGTTCCGGACTCGGCATCAATGCGAAAGAAGAGGAATGGGTAGAACTGGCCGGGAAAGATCAACGTCTCCGAGGCGGGATGGCCGAGCTGTATGAGCTGTTCAAGAAGGGCCCCGTGCTTGGGAGCCTCATCAATCCTGGCGCGCCCAACAGGCCAGCGTCGCTCCTCGTCGCTGGATTTCACGATCTTCAGCCGCTACTACAAGCTGCGCTGAGACGCGAAGAGGATCAGAACTACGAAGCTGCCGAGATGGCAATTGCCGCTCAGGGTATGGCAAAGGCTGGAGAAATTCTCGCCGGACAGTTCACGCTCGTCGCGACCAACGTGCCTTACCTCGGGCGCGAAGGCCACACTGAGGAGTTCATGAATTTTGCCGATGGATATGCACCTGATGCCTCAGCCGATTTGTCGACGCTGATATTGCACCGATGTCTCCAATTTACAGCGCAATCTGGAACGATTGGGGTTGTCCTTCCTCAAAACTGGTGGGTTGGAAAAGCTTACTCAGGATTCAGGAAACGTGTGCTCATAGAGACGAAGTGGCGGTTTGCTGCTGTTCTTGGCGAAGAAGCGTGGCAGGCGTTCGGTAACCGTGGCCCAAATACGATCTTGCTGGTCGTCGAAGGAAAGAAAGCGCCTGACTCACGGAGCTTCGTGGCGCTCGATGTTTCGACAAAACCAGGAACGCCAGTTGTGGGCCGAGAAACGAAAGCCCTTGCGCTTGCCGGACGTCAGGATTCCGCAGAACTCCAACGCCTCTCAAAACTGATTCATGTCGAGCAGCGGCAACTCTACACCAACAGAGACGCGCGCATTTCGGTAGCACAGATTGGAAGTTCAGCGCCCCTATCGGCATCAGTCATTTCGGGCGAAGGTTGCTCCACAGGCGACAATGACCATTTTTTGCGCTGCTTTTGGGAGTTATCAACGTTCTCTGGTTGGCTTCAATATTGCGGGCCTGGCTTTGAACACTGGACGTTTTGTGACAACGCGCTAGTGGTCCTTTGGGAGGATGGAGTCGGCGAGCTAGCGAGGAGTGACCAAGCACGGATTCAAAACACTGAATTGTGGCAACGTCCAGGCGTTCTGGTCGGTAGAGTTCGCGGAATTACGGCTACGCTATTTTCTGGAGGGTGCTTTTCCAAGGGAGCCGTTCTGGTCTGCCCACGGGACAAATCTCATTATCTACCCATCTACGCATTTCTGAGGTCGAAGGAATTTGAAAACTTGGTGCGGACGATTGATCCACGCGTATCTGCTGCAACGAGTGTACTGACTGATGTTCCCTTCGACCTCGCTCACTGGCAAAAGGTGGCGGCTGAGAAGTATCCGCACGGCTTGCCGAAGCCTTTTTCAAGCAACCCAACACAATGGTTGTTCAACGGGCAGCCCCAAGGTTCAGACCAGCCGTTGCACTTGGCCGTGGCCCGGTTGCTCGGTTACCAGTGGCCGCGGCAGACCGGATCGAGTTTCCCAGATTGTCCGGCACTTGGAGCAGATGGTTTGGAAAAGCTCGCAGATGCGGACGGCATCGTGTGCCTAGATGCCTTACAAGGCGAGTTAACCGCCGCCGAACGCATCCGTGCTTTGCTCGCGGCAGCATATGGCACCGAATGGTCGTCGGGAAAACAAGCCGAGTTGCTGGCTCAGGTCGAAGCCACCTCGTTGGACCAGTGGCTGCGGGAGAAATTTTTCGAACAACACTGTGCGCTCTTCCATAACCGACCGTTTATCTGGCACATCTGGGACGGCATGAAGAATGGCTTTCATGCTCTTGTGAACTACCACAAGCTAGCGGCGCCAAACGGTGAGGGACGTCGCACGCTGGAGAAACTGATCTATAGCTATCTTGGCGACTGGACTAAGCAACAGCGCGACGATCAGAAGAATGGAGTTGAAGGCGCCGATGCGCGAGTCGCGGCTGCTGAACACCTAAAGAAACGACTCGAACTAATCCTTCACGGTGAGCCACCATACGACATATTCGTTCGTTGGAAATCTCTCCATCAACAACCGATTGGCTGGGAGCCGGACATTAACGATGGTGTTCGCCTGAATATCCGACCCTTCATGACAGCTACGCCTCTAAATCCTCGAGGTAAGAGCGCCTGCATTCTTCGCGTAACTCCGAAGATCAAGTGGGAGAAGGACCGCGGCAAGGAACCGTCCCGAGAGAAGGATGATTCTCCCTGGTTCTGGAGTTGGGACCAGTCACCGAACCCCGATTTCCCAGGCGGTCAGAAGTTCGACGGCAACCGTTGGAATGATCTTCATTACAGCTCCAAGTTCAAGCAGTCGACACGTGAACGGAATTTGATCCTTAAGAAGGCTCAGAAGCGATGAAGGTGATACGAGAAATGAAATCACGCGGTTTAGTAGACAGCTTAATCGTTTCCTTCAAAAACGCCCTCCGGGCCGGTGAAGGCGAGGCCGAACCAGTTACCCTTCTCTGGACCGATCCTGACGGCCAGTGGCTCGGACTGATGCCGTCATTGCGAGCTGCGATACCGGAGTTATACACGCTGGGCTCATATGATTCTTCGACCCGTACAGGCCCAGCCATCTGGCTCAAGTGCATTGTTGACCGAACTATTGTCGAGCAAGCTCTACCTTCAGACAAAACACCAATCCTGTACTTACCGAATGTGAGCTGGCAGTTGTTGCGCTCCGCCGGCGATTGCAAGTCAGATCTACAACCCTTGATCGAACTGCAATACAGAGGTGAAGTGTGGCACCAGAAAAATGGTCGGGATTGGACTGTTGGAGCTTTCCTGGTTTCTGAAGATGGGCTCGGGCTTGATATGGCACAGGATGCCAAAACGCATGAGGCGATGCTCCGTGCGCTCCCGCTGCTGGCAGAAACTCCAATTACCAGTCTTCGTGGTCCTCGATTGGAGGCTGATGATTTCGACAAACTCGCCGTCAGTGATCCGATACGCGATGTGCTGCGCTGGATGAACAACCCCGACTTGTTCCGTCAGAGTTCTGACGAAGGTCGCTGGCGCGCATTCTGTAATATTTGTAAATCTGAGTTTGATCTAGATCCGGATGAGGACGACATCTCAGCCGCTGCGGCGCAGTTTCAAACCGGAACTGGACGGTGGGAAGATGTCTGGCATCGCTTTAGTGAGGCCCCGCGGTTATACCCTGGCGTTCCCAGTCTCTTACGTGAACCCGGTTCTGGACAGGGCCAACTCGCACTTGATGTCGCGCGCAGCCCACTTGCCAACGAACAAGGCGAAGCGAATTTGCGGCTAGAGTTGAAGGCGATTTCCGAGATCGCGCATCACGATGCTTGCGATCGGGTTCTGAGTCTCGAAAAACAACATGGTATGCGGCGGACTTGGGTCTGGACGCAACTTGGTGAGAGCCCGTTAGCGGTTGCCCTAGAGCCACTGGCAAAGCTCGCGTCTTTCGCAAAATCTTCCCTGGGTGGGACGGACATTGAAGGAATTGTCGGAGCTTATACATCGGATGGCTGGCGGTGTGATTGGGCTGCGATTGAGGCTTTGGCTCTTCCTTATGGACCAGGCGACTCCACACTCATCGCACGAGTGGTGGCTGCCCTCTATCAACCATGGTTGGATGCATCGGCTCGCAAGTTTCAAGAGCTTGTTGCTCACCAAGACGACTTCCGGGGCCTTGTGAAGGGCGTCACGGCCGAGCGTGAAACGTGCGTACTGTTCGTTGATGGATTGCGTTATGACATCGGTGGTGCACTGAAAGAAAAGCTGGAAGCACTTGGTCTGAGCGTCCAACTTAGCCATCGTATGTCTCCACTGCCGACTGTAACCGCAACTGCGAAACCTTTGGCTAGTCCGGCGCATGGCGACCTCGAGGGTACGGTTGGATCTGATGAGTTCACGCCGATTATCACAAAAACTGGACAGCTAGCTAACGCATCGCGATTGCGCGATCGAATGGCCGGGCTTGGGGTTGAACTACTCGATCCCGAAGAGTTGCGTATACCCGCAGGAACGCCCGGCGGAGGTTGGAGTGAAACGGGCCGGCTTGATGAGCTGGGTCACAAACTTGGGATTGGCCTGGCTTCGCAAGTTAATAACGATCTTGAACGAATTGTAGATCGGGTAAATGGGTTACTAGGTTCAGGCTGGCGCCGCGTTCGGGTTGTGACTGATCACGGCTGGCTATTACTTCCTGGCGGCCTGCCAAAGGTCGATCTCCCAACTTACCTTGTCGCCACTAAGTGGGCGCGGTGCGCGACAATCAAAGGGGAAGCTACACCAGCAATACCCATCTACCCATGGTATTGGAACCCACACGTCAGAATTGCCTCCCCTCACGGGATCGCTTGCTTCAATGTGGGGAATGAATATGCACATGGCGGGGTCAGCCTGCAGGAGTGCATTGTGCCTGAGCTTGTCATCGAGCGCGGTGTTCAGATGGCAACGGCGAAGATAGTCGATGTTACATGGCGCCGTATGCGTTGCCGCGTTCGCATAGAAACGAATGCTTCAGGTCTGCGAGTCGATCTGCGGGAGAAATGGAAACAGGCGGAAACCAGTATTGCAACTTCTGCGAAAGAAGTCGGCGCTGATGGCGAGGCCAGTTTGGTCGTGGAGGATGAGTCTCGCGAGGGTATGGCAGTAACCTTGGTTGTTGTTGATGCAGCAGGAAACGTGCTTGACCGAAAGGGCACGACAGTTGGAGAAGAATAATGAGTGTGACAATGGACCATTTGGATCAACTCGGGGCCTCGGCGTTTGACGGATACCTTGTCCGAAAGGATCTGGTGAGGAAATATAGTCGGCAGTATCCGGTGCCAACATACGTTGTCGAGTTCCTGCTGGGCCGCTACTGCGCAAGCACGGATGAAGCAGAAATTGCTGAAGGTCTACAGATTGTTGAAAAGCAGTTGATGGATCGCACAGTGCGCTCCGGTGAAGAGGAACTGTTCAAGTCGCGCGCAAAGGAGAGCGGCTCAGTAAAGATCATCGACATTATCAAGGCGCGCCTGGACGCACGCAATGATTGTTACGTAGCGGAACTGCCGAGCCTTGCACTTCGTGATGTTCGGATTGACGACGAGATGGTGCGCGATAACGAGCGCATGCTTACTGATGGCTTTTATGCTGAAGTGACTCTCATCTACGATGGCATCATCGCCCAGCAACAGGGTGGACGACCCTTTAAGATCGATTCGTTGCGACCCATCCAGATGTCTAAGTCTGATGTGCTTGATGTCCTGGCCAAGGGTAGGCAAGAATTCACGACCTCTCAATGGATCGATCTACTCATCCGATCCATCGGTCTTGAGCCAGAGGCGCTGAGCGATCGAGCCAAAGCAGTTACGCTTCTGAGGATGGTGCCATTTGTTGAGCGTAACTATAACGTCGTGGAGCTTGGACCACGAGGCACAGGGAAGAGCCATCTCTTCCAGCAGATTTCTCCCTATTCCCACCTCATTTCTGGGGGTAAGGCTACGGTGGCCAAGATGTTCATTAACAACGCTACTGGCCAGCGCGGTCTTGTGTGCCAATACGATATCGTTTGTTTTGACGAGGTGTCTGGTATTTCCTTTGATCAAAAGGACGGCGTCAACATCATGAAAGGCTACATGGCGTCAGGCCAGTTCAGCCGTGGTAAGGAGAACATCAGGGCCGAGGGAAGCATTGTCATGCTTGGAAACTTCGAAGTTGATGTCGAGCAACAGCAGCGAATCGGACATCTGCTAAGTCCCCTGCCACCTGAGATGCGGGACGACACAGCCTTCATGGATCGTTTGCACTCATATGTGCCCGGTTGGGATTTTCCGAAGTTGAACCCTAACGATCACCTCACTAATCATTTTGGATTAGTGAGTGACTTCCTTAGCGAGTGTTGGAGTAAGTTGCGAGCGAGTAACCGAGTATCAATAATGCAAGGACGTGTGTTCCTGGGAGGGGCCCTTAGCGGCCGTGATATCGAAGCTGTAAATAAGACCGTGAGCGGCTTGGCTAAACTGCTCTTTCCAAGTCCTGAGTTGCCGGTATCAGATGCGGACCTCGAGTGGATTGTTCGGCTTGCTCTTGAATCCCGTCGGCGCGTCAAGGAACAGCAAAAGCGTTGCTTCAAGAGCGAGTTCCGCAACACTCACTTCAGCTACACGCTTGGACCGGAGGGTGTGGAACAGTTCGTGTCCACACCAGAACTACACAGTGACGAGGCAATCGAGGGAGACCCACTTCCTCCGGGTCAAGTCTGGGCCGTTAGTCTCGGCACCTCAGAAGCTGGACCAGGGTTGCACCGCATCGAAGTCACATGTGGACCAGGTGGTGGTGTGAAAGTACTAAACCAACCTACGCCGCCGGCGTTTCGCGAGAGCGTAAAGGTCGGGGAACAGAATCTCTACACGCGAGCACGAGAGTTAGTCGGCGACCGGAATCCTCGTGAGCATGAGTTCTCTGTGCAGATGAGAGCAATGGATGCGGACAAGTCTGGAGCCGGAGTCGGGCTTCCATTGCTCGTTGCTCTCTGCGGCTCGTTACTTGGGCGCAATACTCGTGGCGGTACCATCGTTGTCGGGGCGCTCAATCTTGGGGGCTCGATTGAAATGATTCCGAACGCGGTATCAATTGCTGAACTGGCAGTTGATAAGCAGGCTCAGACACTGCTCATGCCCGTCGCCGCCCGCCGGCAGCTTAATGAGCTTCCGGACGACCTCTGGACAAAAATCAACATCGAGTTCTACAAGGACTCAGCAGACGCAGTGTTCAAGGCGTTGGTTGAGTAGGAAGGAGGGAGCATGATCATCGCTCGACTTGAAAAGGAAGATGGCAAACTGCTCACTGTAACAACTCTGTTGCCTAAGCAATTCAAGACCGGGTCACAGGGATTCCACGGCCAAGGCCAGGTAGTTGTAGACGGCAAACGTTATCAGATGAACTTCCAAATGGTTGAGGTTGGAAGTCAGAAGAAGAAATGAGTTTTTAGGTAGTGGTACATGTTGAAATCCAGTTACTTCCTGTTGGTTTTGTCGGCGTTCGAGAACTGCTCTTGCGCCCACGCTTCCTTGATCGATCGTTCTTCAGTGCCAATCCAGTTTGACGAGAGATCGTAGTAAAACTCGCCTTTGGCACACTTAAACCATAACTGATAAGTTCTGCGGTCAGTTTCGATTAGCCGGAGATTGCTAACCTTAGTCGTAGATCGTCTCGTTGTAGTCATTTTGCGGCTTCCTTTTAAGGCGTAACCATATGAGAATTCCGAGGTGTTGGGCTTCATTGTTATGAGACCTATGCGGATTAGCTGCTATTCCCGCCCTCGACGGTACCAAGAGCCTAGCGTAAATGCGCCTTGGGCTTCTTTGGAGCATTCCTTGGCCTGTTCCAATACGGGCTCTTACACCTCGGACAGACTCGCGGTTCGTTGTCTATGTCGCGTGGTATCCACTCGTGGTCACACCGCTCGCAGGTGTACCTAAATACAGTTATTCGTTTTTTCGCCATACCCTCACATTACAACAAGTTTACTTATCGCTTGACTCAACTATGTACCTGTAGTAATATACTTATGGTACACAACATCGGGCCGTCCGAAACCGACGAAGGCCTATCGGAAACAGACGCGAATCGCGTCACTCAGTTTCGGCGTTCGAATATTCGCACATGAAAGGCAAGGTTCAAAGTGAAAGCTAACAACATTAGAAGCGAAGAGAAGCAGGCTGGCAAGAATCGCAATGGAAAGCGCGCAGGCGATATCGAGCGGCTGATGGGGGAGTATAGCGTTCCGTCGAAGGGCAAGAGTCTTTCAGGGCACTTCTCGCCAGCTGAGGCGGTTGACTTGCTAGAGACCGCGGCGAATCGTGGACGGTCCATCAGCGAAGTGATTACGCGCGCCGTGGCGCTCGGGCTACCCATCGTAAAGAAGCAGTTTCTGCCAATCACGGGTGATTACGATGGTCGGCCTGGACAGGTCCACCGCGTTCACAAACTCACTCCGCATTTGGCCAAGCTGATGGAGAAATGGAACGTTCTGAAAAAGGGTAAGACACTGACCGGACATTTCAGACCAGAGGAGGCAATCGATGTATTGGAGACGGCCCAAACGCGCAAGATGTCGACGGGTCGCATTCTGAAAGCGGCGGTAAGCGTTGGCCTCCCAGAAGTAAAAAGAAGAATCCCTCCTATCGCGCAGCCAGCAGCAGGTAATATGCAAAAACTAAGACTAGTTGCTTTACAGGATTAGTGCGTTGAGACTCTGTAATTGCCATTAGAGTTTCATTTTGAGCCAAACACTTTAGGACGGCGGTGGAGTTGGACAAGCTTTGGGACGTTCTGACAATTTCAACCTCCAGCCGTCGTTCTTGGATGAGCACTCACCAACCAGTTTCCAACGACCAGTTTGGGTTGACACCAAAAGGCTTGGGAGTAAAAGGACGAAGCATGGGGACTATAACCCCGGCTTTTTCCTGCTGCATTTGCGGCAGTGTCCCGCAGGGTGCCCTCTAACCCTAATACCTCGCCGATTGAGTTGTTAAGGAGGTGCAACGATGAGCTTTGGTTTGATAAATGAAAAATGTCCTCGGTGCTGGTACTCGGTTCCATGCAAGTGTAAAGCGCAGGAGGAGCGCGACAAGCGCCGCGCTGCTTGGACGCAGCCAAGCTTTGCTGGAGGAACATCCCCGGTGAAAGTTGGCTCAGCGGTAACAGCGGTAATGACGACTGGTGCAGTTGTAGCGGATGTAGTCGGTCGTTGCCTGTGGGGAGTGACGGGTCTCATGGCGGTCTTCAGTCTACTGAATTTTATCATGGTGCGATCTACGTTCAAGGAGATGAGCGCGATACAGCAGGGCGGTTCGGCCGCCGAGTCGCTCCTGTGGGCATTGATCCCGTATGCGATCGCGCGAGCTTGGGATGAATTGTTTCGGCCAGGTCACACGTTTCCCAAAGTCTTGAAGACATGAGAGAGGGGAAAGGAAAGCTGATGGGCGACAATTAGAACACCCGGAGAGAAAAAACAGTTGACTGAACACAGGACGGCCCACCCAAAACTAGCGCCACAGGCCCCTGATATTCTTGAAGTCTCGAATGCGAACATAGCCGATGTCACGAAGTGCCCGCGAATCAGACAAGGGTGAAAAGTCTTGAGGTTAATACTTGTGTGCTAACCTTATAGCGTCCAGCCAATTCACTAATCATCGCTTCATTTTCAAAATCTAGCGACTTTGGAGTCATCTCTCGTTTCAGCCAATCCGCGGGTAGCAGCAACTCCGAGGCGAACTTATTAGCTTCGAGTTCGCGCGGTTCGGCGTCAACGGGGAAGCTGGGATCCAAGTGGAGCTCCTGTGGAGTCTTGCGGAGCAATAGATGACCGAGGGAATGGGCGATGGCGAATCGCTGCCTTGTGATCGGCTTGGAAGAATTAACGCCGAGAATTATTCCGTCCTTCTGCTCAAGAACAAAACTCACAACTTCACACTGGCAGGGGCCATAGCGAAGGGTTATTCCGAAGTCTTGGACGATCCTATCGACAGCCACTGGCGGCTCGTGTATCTGTGAGTTTAGTAGAGACTTCTCAACGCAGAATTCAATCGCCTTCCGCCCCTGCATTTTCCCTCTTGCCACCGCAGATCGTATTTCGTCAATCTCTTTACGAGGGCCAAATAGGTCTGGCGTCTGCGGCGTGACAACGGACATCTCTACGACCCACTCACCAACTTCTCGCGTCAGCTTCAAGCCTCGCCACATCTTTGCAGTCACAGCGCTTGGCTTCCCAGCGTCCCGTGGGGGTAGGAGCGCGGCAGGCTGAATTTTCAGAGCGTCCGCTATGTCATACAGTCTATCAATTTGGATTCTTTGGCGACCGCTTTCGAAGTTGCCGATGGAGGTCCGAGTGAGGTGAACTCGGGCTCCAAGCTCTACCTGCGTCATATGAGCTTCCTCGCGTCGCACGCGTATGAGGTGGCCGATTTTTCTATATAGGTCACTATGGGCGGCCATTGAATCTCCAGGAGCGATACTTGTCGTCAGCATTGATAGGATGCTTGGCTGCCCCCCTTATGTCAACGGAACATGGCCGCGAGTATGTTTTTGCGTCCAGAGGAGGCTATTAGTTGACATTCAACGCTGACATTGCTAGGCTGCCAGCCGGAGGATCGAACAGTGAGAAAACGGAAAGTAATAACGCGACGAACGGCGAGAGTTGTCTATAAGTTTCCCAGCGTGAGACAGGGCCGCACGATCTACTGCGAGAGTTCACTAGAGTTTAACTATGCGCATCTACTGGAGTTTGACCAAAACGTTTTAAGCTATCAAGAGCAGCCGCTGACCCTTACCTACTTCCTAGAAGGCAAGGCACACCGCTATACGGCTGACTTTCAAGTCGACAGCCGGGCATCTCGAGACTTGGTGGAAGTCAAGCCAACGGAAGACTGCGCCAGTCCCGAAAACCAACGCATATTTCGTGCAGTGAAGTCAGCTGCCAATAAGCGTGGCTATGGGTTCGTGGTCGCAGACGGCGATCAGATTGGAAGACAACCACGACTGAGCAACATTAAGCTCCTCTGGAAATATGCCCGCACACCGCTGCATCCTGAGCACCAGCTGCTTTGCGTGGCCGTCTTCGCCGGAACGCGCAAACTGACTTTAGGTGCTTTGTTTGAAGCTTTTCGCGCGAAAGGTTATTCCCGCCAAGTGGTGTACAGCCTCATTTGGCACGGAATGCTGGCAGTGGATTTGGCGCTTTCACTAATCCCAAGTGCCGCCGTAACGCTTCCGGGACCACTCTCGCATAAGGAGGGGAACTGAACATGTCGAGACACCGCCTGTACCAGGGTATTCACCTTGAAATGAAAGGTCGCGAGTACGTTGTCGAGAGGCGTCTGCCGGATTCACGGCTTGAGTTGAGAGATATCATCACCCACATCTGCACCTATGACACTGCCGAAGGGATCATGGACGCCTGGGCGCGAGGACTGGTCCGATTCTTGGGGGATCAGAACTGCACAGTGCTGGACCGAAAGAATGCAGAGCACTTCATCGCTGACATTACCGCGCTGAGCGACGATGACCCGAGGAAGCTTGTTATGCGCCGTCGTTACGCATATGTCCGCGGACTGATAGAGCGGAAATTGCAATCAGGCTCGCCTAGTGAGATTAAGCGGGCGATTGATGAGATCCATGCGCAACTCAACGAAGATCTCCCTGCTCCGAATTGGAAAATCGTCTACTACGCGTGGTTCAAGTCCTACGCGGAATCTGGCGAAGACGTCCGTTCGCTGATACCTAACTATAAGAAGCGTGGCAATCGATTAGCCAAGTTCTGCGGTGCGCGCAAGAAGAATGCAAAGTACTCGGAGAATGAACTGGAGATCGCCGATCAGTTGGGAAACATCGTCGATATCGTCATTAGGGAGAAATATCTTACGCGTCAACGACTCACGGTGAAGGCGGTCCACGATGCACTACTTGTCCGAGTTCGCGAGGAGAATTTTACTAGAAGGGGGCGAGAGCTGCCCCAACCGAGCATCGAAGCCGTTTACAAACGCGTTAGAAAGTTAGTCAGGTACGAGGTCACGAAGGGTCGATACGGTAAGCGTGTGGCGGACCGGATGTTTGGAGCTTTTGGGAGTGGGATAAATCCTTCGCGCCCCCTGGAGCGGGTTGAGATTGATTCGACGAGACTCGATCTGATGGTAGTGGATGAGGAGACGGGAATGCCCATCGGCAGACCGACCTTCACAGTAGCGATCGACGATTACACGAAAATGATCCTTGGCTTCTATTTGAGTTTCGACGGGGAAGGCGCACTAGCCCTCCTCCAATGCCTAAAGCACGCAATCCTGCCAAAGGATTATGTCGCTAGTCGCTACAGGAATGACATCCATGGAAGGTGGGATGCCTATGGCCTGCCGGAATTGCTAATTGTTGACAATGGGTCTGGGCAACACAGCAAGAGTTTCGAAGACGCCTGCCTGCAACTTGGAATCCCAATCCAGTATTGCCCGGTAAAACAGCCATGGTTCAAAGGGGCAGTTGAACGCTACCTATTGACGCTCAATATGGAACTGTTGCATGGCTTGCCGGGGACAACCTTTTCAAACATCCTGGACAAGGGAGACTACGACCCAAGCAAACACGCGATCGTAGGATTCAACACTTTACTGACTGTACTACATAAATTCATTATCGATTACTATCAAGATCGTCCGCATCGAGGCATCAATGACGTTCCGGCGCGGCTCTGGCGAGAGGCCACTGAACTTCACCCGCCCGCATTACCGCCCCACCGTGATGTCCTCCAGGTACTCCTCGCGCAACTCGAGACCAGGACGATTCAAAGCTATGGCATTGAGCTCTTCGGGCTGCGGTACAACGATCCGAGTATTGGACTATTGCGCCGCCGCCATAAAAAGGGTTTTGCGTTCAAGATCAAATGCGACGTACGAGACCTTGGCGTCATTCATGTCCTCGATCCGGATAACGATCACTTCTTGCCTGCTCCTTCGATTCACCCTGAGTATGCGAGCGGTCTCAACTACTACGCTCACAGAGTTATCCGCAATTACGCGAAAAGGAGAATGGATAATGCGAGCGACCCTGTAAAGCTTGCTCTGGCGAAGGAGGAGATTCGCCAAATCGTGGCTCGCGACTGGATGGCCCTCAAAAAGACTGGACCGCGGGTGAGGATGGCTCGCCACCGGGGCGTCGCCCAGCCTGATTACAGTAAGGAGCATCGCGGTCTATCAGTCAAAGGAGTCGATAACAACGTTCCACTACTGGGACCCACGTCGCCTCACGTCACTGGCACTTCGGCCGTCGAGAGCGCGCTGGACAGACTCGGGCCAGCCGCAGAGCGTCAGCCAAATCGCATGGCCGGTGCGCACAAAAACCAAGGTCCAAAACGGCGGGAGCCACCGGTGCTGCCGGAAATTGATAACGATGAACTCGACTTCACAGGCTGGACGTCGGCGACGATGCCGAGATGAGGAGGTAAAAATGGGCAAGAGACTGCAATTTGATACTGATGCAAAAATCGAAGCCAAGATTAAAGCAGTGGAGGATATTTTCATTCTCTCACCGCGGCACCAGGAGGTGCTGAAACAAATCGACAAGTGCCGGAGGCGTTCGAAGCTCTCAAAAGAGCCTTTCTGCATACTACTCCTCGGTCTACAAGGTGTTGGAAAGACCACGACTTACGAGTACTACGAGCACCAGTGGCCGCGAATTGAAACACCCAAGGGCACGAAGGTGCGAGTGCTTTCGGTTCAAATCGAAGCGCCTGCCACCGTGAAAAGCCTGGTCACGGAAATGTTGAGGGTGTTAGGTGACCCGGCGTCGGACAGGGGGAGCATTGTTAGCCAAACACAGCGACTCCGGAAGATGCTGAAGGAGTGTGGCGTGGAGCTCATCATTATGGATGAGTTTCAGCACTTTAGAGATCGAGGCTCGCAGAAAGTTCTAGAAACCATTTCGGACTGGCTCAAGGTTCTTATTAACAAGACGAAGATTCCCGTCGTGTTGTGCGGCATGCCGTATTCAAAAGACGTACTGGACGTACCGGGAAATGAGCAACTCCGAGACAGGTTTTCGGCCCGGATTTATCTCGAGCCTTACCACTGGGGCCCTACGACCGAGGAGCGACGTGATTTCCGAACGTTTCTCGCGCAAGTCGACAAGGCCCTACCCCTACGAGACTTTAATCTCGGCAGTGTCGAGATGGCGTTCCGACTGTTTTGCGCAACCAGCGGTTTTCCGAGAAAGTTGATGAACCTAATTCGCGGCGCCGCAATCATGGCCATCGAGATGGGAAACGACAATCTCGACATGGATCTCTTCGCCAAGGCGTATGACGAACGGTACGCCGCAGAGTACCCAGATCGCAAAAATCCTTTTACCCAGGACTTTGGGGATCTTGAGATTCCAATCGCGAAATCTGAACCGGAGAGGAGGGACTTTGGGAAAATCATTAGCAAGGAACGAGCCTCCGACGTGCTGAGGGTGAGATAAGGCAAAAACTTCAAGAAGAGCTGCGAGAGAGGCAGAACGATAATGCTGTTGCGAAGGCGGGCGCCAAAGGCCGGTGAGAGTTTGTTGGGTTACTTGCTCGCGCTTGCCGAACTCAACGAGTACGACTCGATGGGCTGGATATCTCAAATGATCGGGTGGAGGTATTCGCAGAAGTTCATGTTCAGTAATGGTATCGGAGCTGAGGAACTGTCGGCACTGACTGCCGTAGACAAAGAACTGCTGCTCCCCTTGTATTACAAACCGGCGCCGGTAGCGGAAGGGGAACGCGGTGGCTTGATGAAAAGTTATTTTAACGACCAACGGGTGTCGCGCCACATGATACAAGCGCGGAGGCCGAAAGTTTGTCCAATGTGCCTCAAAGAGGATGGCTACCTCCGCAGTGTCTGGGAACTCGCTCCCGTCACTTCTTGCCCGCTGCATAAGACTCTGCTGCTTGAGAACTGCCCGTCTTGCAACAAGCGCATCCGCTGGACTCGTCATAAAGTTTGCGTGTGCAAATGCGGATTTGATTGGCGCGACTGCGAAGGCAGGCCGCTCTACGACGCGGAAGTCGAAATCTCAAAGCATATTCACTGGCTCTGCGGAGTGCTGCCCATAGGCGCACCTCGATTCGGGGCTGATCCGATTTACTCGGTGACTCTGGACGGCTTCCTGACTGCTTTATTATTTATCGCCACCCAACCCGGGGCGCCGTTCGGTCAGAACATTCCTCTAAGTGAGTGCATCGAGATTACCGGAAAAGGCTCCGCGCCGAACCTAAGCAACACTGACATACATGTTCTCCTGAATAGTGCCTTCAAAGTTTTTCAGAACTGGCCAGACCGGTACTTCGAGTTTTTGAAGTGGAGACGTGAACATGGGAAAAGATCTGCGCATCGCAAAGGCCTTGGACACGACTTTGGAGAGTTTTATACGACCTTGTTCAATCGGATTCCCGCAGGCTGCCTTGATTTCATGCGTGATGCGTTCACACAGTATGTAGGACGACCGGTCCGAAGAAGAAAGGCTCCCACTCCTCGGCTGACCTCCCGCGATCTTCGAAGGATGGGTTACTTGCCGGAGAGGTTCGTTAGGAAACACCTCAATATCGACGTTAAGTTTCTTAGCACTCTCACACGGGAAGGAAGACTGAAGTCTATCGTACACAGAGCTAAACGACAGAAGTACGCGGTGATTGAAGCAGCAAGTTTTCATAGGTTGCAGGTCGAAGTTGGTCAATTTCTAGGTAAGGCGGCGGCCGCTTCGATGTTGCATATCAGGGAGAAGGCTCTGATGAGCCTAATCCAGTGTGACGTGTTGGTTCCAGCTCGCGAAGCTATCGGGAACAGCAATTCGTGGCTTTTTACTGAGCGTTCCGTTTCTGATCTGCTGAGTGTCTTGGGCGATCGCGTGAAGGACAATCAAACCACCGACCAGGTACTCGATTTCGTTGCAACTTTCAAGGCCGCCTCCCGCGACGGTTGCAATTTCGGTCAATTTATCAAAGCAGTATTAAGCGCCGAGATTGTGCCTTGCGAGATGAAGCGCAATCGGGGAATAAGTGGACTATCATTTTCGGTGGAACAAGCCAACGCCTATTCTCAAAGGCTATGCCTCAAGAGAAAGGGCGCTCACATCTATCTGTCAGACGCCGCTAAATTATTAGGTGTGACGCCGAAGGTCGCCTTCTTCCTCAAAGACAAAGGCCTTCTTCCGGCGCAGAAAGCGAACTCCTCAATGCGCCAGGGTTTCGTGGTCTCAAGGGAAGCCCTCGATCACTTTAAGGCCACATACGTGCAAGCCTCAGCAATAGCGCGCCGTCTTCAAGTATATCCATCGGCTGTGGCAAGCATGCTTATGTCGGCGGGCGTCCAGCCCGTTTGCGGCCCCAAGGTTGATGGGCGCGGATGGTACTTCTTTCGTGCTTCAGACATTCAAGCAGGAACCTTGCTTCAGCTTGTGGATAAAGCGAAGGCGAAACGGTCAGCTGGAAATCAGAGCTCTCTAGAACCCACAAGAGCGGCACCAATCGAATCAAGCTCTCCCACGACGGGTTCAATCAGCGCCGCAAAATGTATATCTGCAAAATTGAAAGGGGAGATTGTCAGGCCACTCCCCGGCGATGGGTCTGACGTGAAAACCGAAATGAAAAAGAAAAGTGTAGCGACCGTTCAGAAGAAGATGCTACTGCTAGGTATCAAGTCGGAGGGTAAGAGTCTGTCGGGACATTTCTCGCCAGCTGAGGCGGTTGATTTGCAGGAGACCGCGGCGAATCGTGGGCGGTCCGTCAGCGAAATAATAACGCGGGCCGTGGCGCTTGGACTCCCGACGGTAAAGGTTCGGTTTCCGCCGATCACGGATGACTACGGCGGTCGGCCACGACAGATCCACCGCGATCATAAGATCACGTCGCCGTTGGCCAAGCGCATGAAGAAATGGAAAGTTTTGAAAAAGGGCAAGACGCTTACAGGACACTTCAGACCCGAGGAGGCGATCGATGTGTTGGAGACGCGTCAAACGCGTAAGATGTCGACGGGTAGCATTCTGAAGGCTGCGGTGAGCATTGGCCTTCCTGAACTGAAGAAGGAATTTCGTTGCGTCCAAACCACAGCAGCCACTCCCTACATGGAAGCCTGCGATTCTGCCGCTATCGCGTCACGCTGTGACGAGTCAACGGCAAAGTCAATTCCCACGGTCTGCAACAGCAGTTTATCCCCGGCCTGAGCAGTCGTTAGGATTGCGGCAGGCTCAGTCGCTAAGGCCGGCACAGATCGAAGCCGAGAAGGCCCGAACCGAAGCGCGCTGACGCCATGATGTCGATTAGGGATTCAGATGCTTTATACGAGACAGAATGCCATCGTAAAGCCGACTTTCATTCTCTTGCTCTTTTTGAGCAAGCTTGTCAGAAAAGGAGAGAACCACGGCTTCGGCGGAACCATTCTCAACGTCTGGCGAGTGTGACTCTTCGTGCTCAAACTTACGCAGGCACTTTGTGGTTTCGTCAAAGTCTAAGCTGATTTGTTCTTTTGCGGTTTTACGCGGCATTTCCATTCCCCTCCGGTATCAGCTTTTTCTTCTTTAAGTTGTCAACAACAATAGCCTCAAGAGCCGGGAAAGCCTCAAGGCTCTTGTCGAAACGCGGTCTCGACAACTTCGGATCAGACTGGGGCATCTTACCGTCCTTTTTCCTTGAATCAGGCTCCATACGAAATAGTTTTAGATACTTCGTCGGCGCAACCCCATCATAGGGAAGCAACCGTACTTTGTCAGTTTCGGACTCGCTCTCCGAAATCGAATCTCCGTGGAGCTTGATCGCCAAACTCTTTCTGTATGGTTCGATATAGTAGACCTCTTTTATCCCCGCCGCAACGATGTGGCGAGCGCATGAATGGCAGGAGTAAGTCGTGCAAAACAGTTTGCCATTTCTGACACGTTCACCCGCTAGTTGACTGGCTAAAATTATCGCGTGCATTTCAGCGTGAATTGAACGTGAGAATTCGATTAAATTTTTGAGTTTAACGTTCTTAATAACCCGTTGTATTGCTGCTTCCTTTTGGTCGGGATTTATGAATTTCTCTTCAGCCGAAATAAGATCTAGTACAACTAGTTCTGCCGTGAGTCGTTTCTCTTGGTCGTTAAAACAAATCCCACCTTCTAAATTCCAGCAACGCTTATCGCTGTCGCTTGTAGAATCACCAGGATCTGCTCCGTATAAATTGCCACCAACCTTCGGCACATCATTCCACCCAATTGAAAGAATCTGACCCTCGCTATCAGTTATCGCGGCCCCCACTTGTCGTGAAAGACAAGCTGAGTTTCCGGCGGCTGAAGCGGCTGCATACATAGCTTGTTCTGCTTTAGTGGGTGTGATGATTTTAGTGCCAAAAATTATGTTCAGAAACCGTTGCACTTTGCGAACGATTTTACTTTCGGGGTCCGAATCAATTCTTAGGAAAAAATCTACCTGCGGAAATGTATTTCGAACGGTTTGACCGTGGGAAAACTCCTCTCCCGAATCCGTATCGATTAGCTGATAAATCTGATTAAGATCCATCCCCCGCTTCTCTAGATTCTTTTCTCTTGCGGGCATAGGGGAAAACACGCCAATGGCATAAAGCATATCCCCATAGACATCTCTCAACATGTCCAATTCTTCTTGGTTTTTGATGGAATCAATAATGTGGCATACCCTCGCGGGCTGGTAGCTGGAAGCGCCTGAAGATTCCTTTCTTGCCTCTCGATCCACTGCGATTCTCTTTCCAATTGCAAGCTCAACAAGAATGCCGTTGCCGTGGCGTTCTCTCAGATCATCGCCTAACTTAATCAGTGTATCGATTCTTTCGTACTGGTGATCCTTATCCGGGATCGTGGCTCCCGGCGAATGTTCTTCTATTATCTTGCTGAGACGAATAATCTCGCACTTTTCGTACCGAAATTCGGTGTCTAGTTCCTTCTTTATTTTTTCAGCGACGTTGTGAATAGGAGAGCCTATAGGGCCGCAAAGGGCTATGACTAATTCGCTAGTATTGACAGACTGAAGCCTCTCCCGAGTGCTGGAGATAGTGCCCGCCGACTCGGAGGGGTGGCTGACGGGAACAATCTTGATAGGGTTTGGATCGGCCATTCGGACTCGTGTTGGTTAGAGAAATCCAACCTCTGCGCCTGGCAGACACTAACGCCGTCAGACGCTAGTGTCAATAGCTTCGTGTCCTCTAAGTGGTGATAAGGGGGATTCTTCGGCCAACCAGCAGGAATGATCACTTATCAGTCAAAAAACTTTGGCATTAACGGTCACCTATATGAGCTAATAGGTTTTCCGGTCATATGGTGTATTCAGTGAGAGTTTTCCCGACTTGTGGTGTGATCAGTTCTCGGTTTATGGTTCCTAAGACCCGTAATGTGTTGATAGCGTTCTGTGATTTTTCCGGCTTTATGGTGCACCCTACACGGCGTTTAGAGTACCGACTTCAGTCGGGCTTTGCCTCGGGAAAAACCCCAACTAAAGTTGGTACTCTAAACCTACGACCCAGGACGCGACCGTGCAAGCTGGATTGGATTGCCAACCTTCGAAGAACTGCTAGAATACCCTCATGGTCACGCCACTGGCGCTCGATAAAATGACGATCGAAGAGAAACTCCAAACCATGGAGGCGCTGTGGGACGATCTTTGCCAGCATGAAGAGATCTTGCCGGTTCACGATTGGCAAAAAGAGGTTCTCGACGAGCGAGAGCGGATGATTGAGCGTGGGGATTCGAAGTTCTCAGATTGGGAGGAAGCTAAGAAGCGGATTACCAGGGAAACCTCATGAGACTTGAGATCCTCGACCAGGCTGCGCGTGACTTAGTCGAAGGCTTTTGGTTCTACGAAGAGCAAGGAGTGGGCTTGGGCTCTTATTTTTTGACGAATCTCTACGCTGACATCGACTCGCTATATCCTTCTGCCGGCATTCATATCAAACCTTATAAGCACTATCACCGCTTACTATCTCGACGTTTCCCGTTCGCTATATTTTATACAATTCAGGAAGGCACCGTTTTCATCCGTGCGGTCTAGGACTGTCGACGCAATCCCGCGTGGATCCGAGGACGCCTTCGCTAAGAATGAATCTTGAACCGTTGGGTTTTATGGTTCTGAAATGCCAGCGTCCATGCAGTCGACGGCCTCAGCTGAGCTGCGCGATCTGCAAGTGATCTCGACGAGTTCTCGGCTGGGCTCGATTGCCTTATTTCCAAGGTCGATTTCAGCGGCAGGTAGTTGAATTTCTCCGAATTCCCAATCGTTGCTTCCACATTTCGAACAGCTCTTAGCTTGGCTCGAAAGATAATCGCCCAACTGTTTTCTTTACACTTCCGACAGTTCCATAGGTGTCTCCCATCTACTCGCGGCGTTTTTAAAACCTCACGTGTTCTTCCGGCGCGCCCTGCTTGCAGTCAACACAGGCTTCGGCCGACTCGTAGTACCGCTCGTCAAATTCCGCCAGCGACTTTATTTC
>CAAGKR010331913.1_pt1 | contig 30018 bp, 30 predicted proteins | sample 2556971 | NCBI WGS metagenome assembly CAAGKR01 (sample SAMEA5207829, study PRJEB30636) | soil metagenome | biome: forest; feature: boreal; material: soil | place: USA | collected 2011-09 | depth 1 m | reverse complement strand
TTGTAGACAAAGGTGATGTTGTAGTTGGAACCCACAGCCGCAACGACCACATTGGAAATGCCATGAGCGGTCGCGCCCGGCGTGTCCATGAACTGCAACGCGGTGCCGTGACCGTTCGCATCCGCGGTTTGGTCGAAGATGACAAAATTCTCTGATGCCACCGTGGCAGACAGCGGCCCGTCTGGCAACGAAAAGTTGGCGCCCACAACGGTGATGGTGAAGGTCGCGTTGGTTGCCGCGGCAAAGGCAATAGCATTAGATGACGTGCCGACCCAAGATTTGAACGTGGCGGTATCGGCGCTGATGGTATTCGCCTTGACGAACTGTTCAGGAATCTGATACATCAACCCATTATCGTTGGTGTCTGACACGATGGTGGCGCCGAGCGGGGTAGCGCCCACTTTGCTGTCGAGCGCCACATCGGCTTGGAATGCCAAGTTGGACACGTAGGGCGCGACGATAGCGGTGACGGACCCATCAAACAATGCGAAGCTATCCACATCCTTCGTCTGGAAAATCAGCTTGTAGGTGGTGTTGTTGGTCGGCAGCGTTGGCAAGAACTCTTTGAGTGTGGTGTACGCGTGGGTGCCGTTCCCGGCAACAATGTAGTTGTTGACGGTGAATGTGCCGCTGACTGGTGAGAATGCCCCACCCAGGACAATCGTGACGCCTTCAATGGCGTTGTTCACCGCCGGGGTGCCATTCGCGATGGGCAGCATACACGTAATCGCCACGGAGTTGTTGACCGTCGCACTGGCGACGTTCCCGCTGATGTTGTCTCCGATGACATCAAAGAAGAACAACTTGTACGTGCTGTTGTTGGCAAAGTAGGATGAGTTTGCCGGGACTTCCCACGGCTCAATCATCCGAACCTTCGCTTGTCCAAAGCGTGAGTGGTTGTAGAGTGTTGATGAGGCAATGGCGAGCGATGCCACGTTCACACAATGCAAGTCCACGACTGTGGTGTTGGCAAAGTAGCTGATGGGTTGTGTGGCGCCAACGCGTGCCGCAAAGACGAAGTTGCCGACTGGCAGCGGGATGCTGCGGTTGTTGGCGACTTGGGTCTCCCGTCCTTTGTTGACGACCAGCTTAGTCGTCTGAATGGTTTCGATTTCGTAGCCGCGGACGAATGCCTTGCCGGGCCCGAGGTCCAACAGGAAGGTGGCTTCGTCGGCCGGGTTGGTGTCGATGATGGGCGTGAAGTTGGTGACGAGGAAGTCCCCGGCTTCGTCGTAGGTGCGTTTGGCGAGGATGTCGTTGAGTTCGTCAATGCGCACGAACTTTGGCGTCTTCTTCGACTGCACTACTTGGCCGTCGATGACGCGGGCGAGTTCGATGAAGTTCGCATCCGCGCTGGTCGCCAAGGTGCGCTTGGCGAGATTCAGTTTGATACGGAAGCGGTGTGCGCCCGGCGCGTTGTTGTTCGCAGGGTCGAGCAAAGATGCCCCGACTACGTCGTCCAGTTCGTCCAGTACCTGTTCGGCAATCTCCAAGCCGATGCGATAGGTGGGCTGGTCGGAGAACGGGTCGAGCACGATGGTTTGTTTGGCGACCCGGACAAAGAAGCCACTGATGAAGTAGACCCCTTCATTGATGCTGACGACCGACGCTGGGGAAAATACACCGCCGCCACTCGCAAACGTGGCGGTAATCGTCGGGTCAATCGTTGATTGCACTACTGTGCCGGCCAGGAAGACATTCCCGGTCTGTTGCTTGAACATCAGGTAATTGTTGGTGGTCTCGCCGTCATCCGGTGAGTCAAATTGGAGGACGTGCGCTTTGACCGACTCGTCGGATTTGTCGAAGATAAACTGACCGTTGTTCGTGGTGCGATTGAACATTGCCACAAGGTTGGTTGTCGCCAACACGCGTCCAGATGTGACACTGGTGTCAAGCGTCAGGGTACCGTCGAGTACGGCTTCGCCGTCCTTGAACTGACTCTTGCCGAGCCGTTCCAGTTGAGCCTGAAGCATCGTTTGGAGTTGGGTCAGTTCCCGTGATTGAACCGGGTAGCGTGGACGAAAGAGAATGCGGAGGAAGTCGTCCTCGGCCCCCAGTAACATGGTGGGGTCAAGTGTTCCCGACGCAAAGTAATCGTCGTAGTACTGCGTGCGGAGGAGTTCTTGGGTACTGTTGCTAAGTGCCATAGGTTATTTGAACGGGAAAACGATAGTGATGTCTTCGACTTGCGTGTTACTCCGGGCCACCGGGGTCCGGTGGTTGACACACAAAATCGCCCCACTATAGGGCTGAAGTTCTGGGTTGCTGACCACACTGACCGTCGCTTCGACACCGGATGTCAGGTTCTTGATAGTGTCGCCAGATTCGAAGGGTGCCGCTTCACCTTCCGGGTCCACGCCCGTCACCCGTACTACATAATTAGACGACACTTCAATTACGTCCACAACGGTGGCGGTCGGACTAGACGCTTTTGAGATGTTGGTAATGGTATCGTCCGGCAACAACACCCCGTTGTTGCCACTAATCGTGATGTCCGTGGTTTGCCGATAGAAGCTCCCGAGCGCCACGTTCCCGTCGAACTCGTCCGGGTTAATCAGCAGACCATAGCGCCGGTAATCATTGTAAACAGTCAACTTACCCGATTCGTCCTCATCGAAAACAATCGACAACATCAGCGCCGCGGCGCCCAATTCTTTGACGGGGTCATATCCGTGATTGGGAAAGGGTGGGATAATGGCCCGGGCGTTCGCCGGCGTGCTCGCTCCCGCCTGATACACATTGATACTACTCACTTCGGTGTAATCCGCCCCGCCTGTGGCCAACACCACTTGCGTCACACTCCCGCCAGTAATGGACACACCGGATGCGACAGTGGCGCCGCTTCCATCACCGACAAGGGTGACAGTGACCGGTAGCAGGGCGTTATACCCGACACCGCCATCGACCACGACCAACGGAACATTGGTTGGAAGTTTTCCGGTGTTGGTCAGGGCGTTGGCTTGCACCGCGCTGTTCGCCAACACCGGCATCCATGTGGCCGTCAGGTACGATGCCGCGTTGCCCGAATCAATGGTGTACATGTACTGCCACACGTACCCATCGGATGTTTGTGTGGGGACCAGAGCCGTCCCGACCGTGCTAGGTGCAGCGGTACTCGGCACGCGCTTCGCATTCCAAACGCACTTGTAGACTTTGACCGGGGAATCGGTTGTATCCAGCACGAAGTAGGTTTTGCTCGCCAAGTCCGAGTCTTGGTCGTCGTATTGGTCGTAGATAGTACCGGTCACCCAGTCTTGCCGTGCGACCACAATGGCGGTACTCGTCACCCGCTTCGCGCCGAGCATGTCCCGCCAACAGGCAAAGTCGGTATTCTGTGGTGAGTCTGCGGGGACAGATGGGTGGCTATCCGACACCACGGCATTGGCCGTGTCTGTCCACGGAGTCGGATGTCCCAGGAACACATACGCTGCCGTCCGGTCACTCACAAGACTATCTTGGAATTGTGTGGCGAGGAAGCTGCGGTACTTCTCTGTAAGAATGAGTGACATTGTGTTTTATTTAGGAACAGTTAGGCAAAGGTTTCTTCGGTCGTGCCATTCGGAACCACGAACGGGGCGTCCAGCACATCCACAAATCGCCCGAGCACTTGGAATCCTGCTGGGTGCACCAGTTCTGTGAGGAGATTCTTGTACCGGTCAAAGGACTCTCCAACGCGAATCACATAGGTGTATTCGTTATAGAACTCGATATCTTGCAGGAACTTGTCGGCACTGAGGAATCCTCGTGATGTCGTGAACTGACCCGGATACTGAGTACGCGCGCCGATGACCGGGGTAAAGTGGGCCGCATCACCGGTCCGGGGTGGAGTGTGGACCGCCGTGATGACCACGGTATTGGCGTCCTGATAGTTGACACCAGATTCCACAATTTTGACCTTCTGCACCTGACCCGCCGACTGTTGCGCGGCCAGTGTCGGGACATCGAAGACGTGAATACCGGATGACACGTCAATGGCATTGGTATTGGATGTCGTATCCACCGGGGAGACCGGGTCGGGATTCAAGTGAAACAACTCTTGTGCCCGGGCTGAGACGGAGTCCGCCACAACGGTTGGCGGAATGTCGTAGTGGACGCCCGCACTCTGAAGGACGACGCTCTTGATTTTCCCGTAATAGCGTTGTGCTTGCGGGGTAATGGTTGTGGCGCTGATAACCGGGACCACTTGATAGGTGTTGGCCGTGACGGCCGACCCGACCGCGGCAAATGTCGTGAGAAACGTGTCGTTGACGACAGCCCGGACGACGGCATCCACGCCATTCTGGAAGCGGAGATGGGTGTTCGGTTGACACACCGTGGTGAAGGTGGTCCCAGCGCCCACCACATTGGCGCTGCCGTTGGACGACACGGTGCCATCTTCAGGCACTCCCAATGGTGCCCCTTTGAATATCATACCGGGCGCGAGTCTATCGAGTCCGGTGAACTCCTTGAGATACAGTGTCCCCGACAAGCCGCCGTCATCAGTTTTCGCCACGATGATGGTGGCGCTCGTCTGCGCGCTGCTCACATTTGACGCGATGTCTTGAAGACTGGTCAACGAAAACACGGTTGAGCCGTTGGCGAAGTACGCATTGCTCGTGGCAGTAAAGTCACACGCCGCATTTGCCAATTCTGCGATGGTTTCGTTGGCGTCGGTGAAGACCCATGGGTGCATGAACGGTTTTTCGTCTACCGCGGACGTTGCCAAGTTAATCTGACTATCAATACCGACACCGTTCAACTGCACGACGCCGCTATCCGAGCCATAGTCAGCGGAATCAATCACCATGCCGACCGACGCGTTGGCGAACGGGTCAAGGACCAGTTCTAATGCCAGCATGTTCTGACCGTCAGAAATTTCCGATACCACGCCCGCCGCCCCGTGGCCGAGCGTGCTGATGAACGTGACAGGTTGACCGACGAGAAAACCGTTGCCGCCGTCAATGACGGTGACACCACTGATGGCGGTGTTGGAGACGAGTGACACGAGACCAAATGCGCCGAAGCCATAGCCGCCGGCCGGCCCTTCAGAGAAGGTGACGACATCACCGATGGCGTAATTACTGCCGCCGGCGTTCACAATGACATCCGAGATGACCGGCAGAATGGTGGTGTGTACGGTTCCGAGTGTGGGAGAATCAATGTTGCTCAGGTCTTGCCCGGGCAAGAAGACGCCAAGAATGGAGTCTGACCGCAAGCGGAGTTCGTAGACGACGATGTTTTGATTGTAGGCTTGCCCAACGACGTTGGTGACGATGGACTCCACTTGTGCAGAGCCCGTGGTCGTCTGCACACGCTGACCAATGTAGAAGGTGTTGATGTCCAGACTGTTGCCCGAGCCCGCAATGGGGGCAGAGACCTTGAGGGTAATCGGCGCAATCCATGTTCCATCGGATGCCCGAAGGACATCGACCCGAGGGAAATACACTTCGGCGTGCTCATTGAACAAGGTACGAAACAACCACTGGACACTCTCAACTGTACCCTTGCTTTGATAGAACTGCCGAAGCGACTTGACAAACAGGTCAGTTGGGATGTACTGGTGTGTGGGGAAGTTCTTTCCGAACATCGTCAAGAAATGGGTCTTGAATTCGTCCAGCGATGAGTCGATGTCCCGGTAGTCCAGTAGCTTGCGAGCCTCGTAGAACGGTCCGCCGAGCGACTGGGTGATGAGCATGGTGCTGTTCGCGACCGTGCCGTATTCCGGGTAGATAGTCTTCGGCACCAACACCCGTTCCTGTTCCATGAACCGCAGGAAAGTGGTGATGAATTCGACAAAGAGGGGGTACTCGGCTTCCGCGAAGTCGGGAATGGCTCGTGCGACGACGTTGTAGGACGATTCGCCTTTGATGTACGGTCTCATGGCTTACGGAAGCACGCCACCTTGGAAGAAGTTGATTTGCTGGTCCAACGTCGCGGTGGCATCGTTGAGTAGTTGGATTTGTATCTCTGTTGGGTCCACCGTGAACAACTGGTTCAAGTGTGGTGTGAAATCGTTCACAGTCGGAATCACCCGCACCCGCACGTCAATAGCACCATTCTCAATCGCCAGCGGAGTGAAGTTGGAGATGGTGACAATCCCACTATTCGCATCAAAGGTGCCCACGGTTTTCTGGAACACGACAATCTGCTTCGTGGTCACGTCACGATAGGCCACCTGTATCACACCGCTCTGTTCATAGAAGAAGCACTTGTCCTGCGTCACCCCGGCATTGTTCTTGTAGGTGAAGCGATGGTCGGTGGCTTCCAAGATGGCGCTGGCGTTCGGCACCGTCCGGATGCCCGACCCGAACTTCAGCACGAATTGGTTGGAGACATTCAACTGAGGATAGATACGTTTCTCCAAGTCGAGCCGCGTGAGACTTGAGAGGATGGCATCGTCGGTGTCGTCAATGACCCGCACAAATTTACTGAACCGGAACGACACATCAAACTTCTCAATGTTGTTCTGGGCGTAGGTGATAATGCTGTCGGTAATCGCCGTTTGGAGTTGGAGCGTGGACCGGGTCGTGGCGGCTGGGTCGTACTTCACAGACGTGCTGATGGCAATGTAGATGTAGTCAGGGTCGATGACTTGCGGCACCACACCCACGACCGACCGTGGGACGACGATGTTTTGTTCGATGTTGGTGCGGACGATGTCCGTGAACCGCAATCCGACCTTCGGCTTGAGCACGATGAAGACGCGTCCCGGAATGGGCCGTTCTTTGGGGTCGTTTGGGTCGCCCTGTTCGCCACCAAAGACATTGATGGCGCCGATACTCGGGCCCATGCTGGCGAGGATGATGGTCTTGTAGTCCTGCGCGGTCACGCACCGATTCTGTGCCTGATAGACGAGCGGCGCGAGGAAGCGCGCATTGTCGATGTCCTCTTGGTCACTGCCGCCCGCACTGGGCGCGGTGTTGCCATCCGCCACCGTGGCGCCGCGGACGAAGCCGCCGACGTTGGCCGTCGCGATAGTAAACGGTCCACGCACATTGTTGCCATCGGCCCCGCGGGTGACGTAGTAATCGGCAATGACGATGTTGCCGTTGTCGAGTGCTACACCTACCGTGCCGTTGCCGAACTTGATTTCAGGGAATCCGTTGTAAGATTCTTGCACGAAAAACGCCCGGTCAGTCGGCAAGATGGTCAGGAAGTTGTCTTCGTGGCTGAAGACTTGGGTGACATTGCTACTGCCGGATGCCTGTACTTTGACAGTAATGGTCGTGTAGTCCACGTTGGCGTTCGGGATGATAAACCGTTGGGTCGGGTCGTTCGTATCGACCGTGAATTGATACGTGAGTGGCCGACCTTCGACCAGTTCAATGTTGTGCCCTTCATAGAGTAAGCTGGACGAGTTCTGCACAAGGATTTCGTCCTGCACATTGTAGAAGGAAAACAAGGCGTTAGAAGTCAGGCTGAAGAGGGTGTTCTTCGGCAGGGTGATTTGTCCGGCCGATGTATCAGACAACTGGCAGGCGACATTGGCGAACAACTGGGCACTTTCCGTACCGCGAATGCTGTAGCCCAGCATTCGGGCGTGTGACGCGACGGACGAGCGAAGCTGTGCGGTGTCGAGGAACGATTCGTTGACGGCGTTTGTCAGATAGTACGCGTTGTAGAAGGTGACATACGCCAATACACGCGAAAGCAACCGGAGACCGGAGCCGGAGTAGTCGTAGTCCGCAAATGCCGGGTCGGTTTTCATGAACGCGACGAGATTGATGAGAATCTGGTCGAAGTCCAGTTCCGCAATATTGAGTTGGTTTGGAAGCGTGGGTGCCATAGGTTACCGCAAGCGTTGGAGGAACAAAGTTAGCGTGACCGGCGCCGCGAGATTGATGATTTGGAGTACAAGGTCAATCTGATACTGGTGCTCGTCCGGCGTTGGGGTAATGACCATTGACAGAATCTGCACCCGGGGTTCGTAGGCGGTGATAGTACTGCGAATCTCGCTCGCGATACGGGTCGTTGTAATCGGGTCAATCAGTTCGAACAACAACGACTGTAACCGCGAGCCGAAGTCTGGAAAGAACGGCACCTCTCCTGCCCGGGTCATCAACAAATTCTTGATAGACCGCTTGACCGCATCGGCACCAATGACCGCAATCACGTCGTTCGTGACCGGGTTCTTACCAAACGCGAGCGACACATCTTTGTACTGATGTGTGAGGCTGGTGTTGATTTCTGCCATATTTATTGATATTTAGAGACTAGTGGGAAATGAGTACCCACGACCCGTTGTTGGTTGCCAAGACGGTATAGAACCCTCGTACCGCATAAATGACCTTGTTGCCGCCCTTGTCGTAGAAAATGGCACCAGAATTGGGGAACCGTTCCGTGATGTAATCGATGGTCGTCTGACCAAAGACACCTTGCAGCAACAGGTCGCCCAGGTACCGAACCGCCGTATCGGGGAGCGCCGCGGGCCAGTTGGATTCCAGCGGATAAATGACACCTGGGACTTGTGCCAGTACCTCGGGCCCAAGTCCTGAGCCGCCGCCGCTACCGTTGCCGCCGGTTTCGATAGTCGGTGGAGCGAGCACGGCAGGTCGGGTCCCTTGGCGCGTCTGACGTGTCTGGATGTTTTGCAATTCGGTGAGGATGCCAGCATCTTGTGCGGCTTGGTCACGGAGTGCCGCCGCTGCCGCTTCACCGGTCAGCGGGTCTACCAGAAACAACCCTTCGTGAAAGGTGTCTGCAAAGTCCTTCGTCAGCACTTGGTTTCGTAATGACGTAGCCGAGAAGGACACATGAATCCATCCCTGTCCGTCCCCGATGGTCGTCCAGTTCAGGATGACTTGGTCGAAGTTCAGGTTCTTTTGGATGTAGTCTGCCACTTCATAGAGAAGTTCCGGCGTTTGGTTGCGAATCTGTAAGTCTACCGCTTCCCCGAGTTCGTGCTGCCCGATGCCGCTGTTGGTCTGCCGGAATCCGGAGATGACCACGATGTTAGGGTACTTGTCCTTGAGGGGTTGCAGGACATTCACACACAACAGCGCCAGCCGGTACGCCAAGTCGTCTTCCAATAAGCCGAGTTGTGGGGTGAGTAGGAAGCCATTCGGATTATCGTTCGCAGGTAGGGCGACATCGCCCGCCGCCGCTGCGCCTCCGCCGCCTTCAACTGTGCCTGCGATGTACCAAATGTTGCCGGGGTCAATCACGACCTTCCACTTCTCACCGTCAATACTCAACTCATTGTTACTTGGCACGGTCCCGTACATGAACCGCGTCACATTGGTGTACCCGGCAGCAAGCAAGGCGGCGTACAAGTCCAGCAAACTCGGCGGGTGCGTCTGCTGATATTGCTGGATGAAATTTTGCGCGGTCATTATACCTGACGAATGATGAACGACCCGTAGCCGTTTTCGATGTCCGTGGGTGTGATGGTGGTGGGTTGTCCTGCAACCACATCCATGTACGTGGTCGTCTTCGTCATCGGACTGAACAGCGCAAGGCGTCCGCTATTCCGCGGGATGACCACACAGAAGTTTCTGATGCCGTCGAAGCACGCCGTCCACCCGTTGGGGCTGTCGGACACGTACATCTGTGAGACACCATTTGGATGTCCGTCGCGCCAAATCATGTCGGCCGCTGGTGGCAATGGGTTGCCCGCCCACCACGGACCGTACTTGTTGCCGTCGGCCGCGAGGTCGCGCAGCCCGAGGTCCACGTTACGAACGGTTTCCATGATGGCGTCGATGCCCGGAACTTCGTACAGGTTCGCCGGCCGGTTGTGGACGGTATCAATCACGCCCGCTACGCCAGCGCCGTTGTGTAGGACGAACGCGCCGACACCACAGATGATGCCGGTAGCCCGCAACATGGCAAGTTTCGACCCGTCACTCGTGAATGCCACACTGGACAGCGGACCAATGGGTTCGTTGTGTGACACCGGGAAGGGTTGACCTTTCCAGTCCCACGGTTGCCGAATCGCCCGCCAGCCTTCGTCGCCGTTTGACCGGTCCATGTGCGTGGTGGCCATGTTGCAGCCCCACGACATCGAGTCAGCCGACGCCGCACGCGAGTCCGCGGCGCTGTCGAAGCTGGTTGCCGCCACGAGACAGGGTGTGTTGTCCCGCAGAATGCGGCACATCTGTTTGATGACGTTGGTGTCTGTCAAGTTCTGGAAGGCTTCGTTGGCCACTTCAAGGTCAAGAATCTTGTGCTCACGACCTTTGATAAGACTAGCGATGCGTGACGCAAACGCCACGTAATTGGTGGGTGTGCCGCCACCAACCAAGGTGACTTCCACTCGCATACCGCACACGTCGTAGCAGTAGTCTACGAATTCGGTGAATATCTGGTCGTAGTCCGGCCAGTCTGGACGGATGTCGTTTCCAGCCCAACCAACCTCTGCGAGGATGCGGACGTAGTCAGTGCGATGTGACATGAGGAAGGTCAGGTTCTTCTTGAGACGTTCCTGTTCGAACTTCCACCCACGAAGCGACCAAAAGAGCGTTGCACCAAGTGGGTAGAACAAGCCATCGTCATCGCGGAAGTTGCGACCATCAGCCCGAACGATGCCCTTGCGGGCAATGACGAGTGGTTCCAGTGCGGGGCAAGCAACTTGGTCGGGTCGGGGCTCGCCACCGACGACAAGGTCTACGTTATGATTCGTGATATCAACAGAAACAGAATACGGTTTGTATCCTGCGGCGGTCACATTGAGTTGTGCCGTGGTCTGTGCGGTGTCAATGTCGTGAGCCGCGTAACCATCACCATTTGTCACAAGGGTAATCGTCTGCCCGGCAGCGCCGAAATCGAGCGCGACTGACGCCCCTTCTAGTGGTCCATTCGTCCCGTACACGACAAAGCCAATGGTACGAAGAAATCGTGGCGTTATTGGTTGTGGCGCCGGCGGAACCGGAGTGGGTTTGTGACAACCGATACCGAAATACTTACACCAAAATGATGCCATAAAATCTCCTTAGACAGCGAGCGTCGGGTTTTGGTCCGGCGGCGTTTGATAGACGAGTGGTGGCAATGGGTTCCCAAGGCTATCTCGTGCCGTGTCGCCCGTGCCTGATTGAACATCTGACAGTGGGTCGCTTGGTGTCCCTTCAATGCTATCGGTGAGCGTCGTGTCGGCCACCACGTCGGGGTGGAGCGCCACGTCGGTAATGTCTGCCAATGTGAAGGACGTGTCACCCGGAGCGAAGGTGTCTTCGTAGTCGTACGTGCCCTTGAAATCGTTGTAATTCAGATAGTCGATGGTCGGCTTGGCCAAGGGAGCGACTAACCCAGTATCTATGGTGCGAAGCGAACCGCCCAATTGCCGCGGGTCACCAGAGAGGTCACCGAGGTTCTGCTGCAAGCCGGTATGCGCGACATACATTTCGAAGTCGTTGGTTTCTTCTGGTGTATCGAACAAGTGTGCCCGGTACGCCACGGCGGTCGGTGTCTGTTGCTGGTAGACCGAGAAGTTTGAGAGTGGGTTTTCTGGTGGCACGGACAACGCATCGGCGCCGCCAGCGGGTCCGAGGTTGACGGCCGGGCCCGGCGCGGTGTTCAACATCGACGGCTTGAAGGCGGCGAGTGCGTCAAAGTTCCCACCCGGATAGTCCATCTTGATTGCGGCCATATTGATGCGCGGCGAGAACCCAATCGGCGTGAAGCCCGCGAAAACCGGTGTAATGGACGTGGGTAGCGTCATGTAGCGCAAGTCCATGATGATGCCGTCCGCCTTGAACTTCTTCTTGGCGCGGAGGTTGATGTTGTTGGCGTAGACGTTGAAGTCGCCCTTGGATTGGACATTGACATCCCCGTCCGACTGTACATCAATGTTGCCCTTACTGTAGACCGTGCACCCACCATCGACGGCAACGTGAAACTTCCCATTGACCTTGATGTGACTGTCCGCCATCGTGACCGAGTAACCATTGCCCATCGTGCGGTAGACGACTGAGCCGTCCGGATGGAACTCAATGAATGACCCAGACCGGTGGAAGATGTGGACGCGTTCGGCACCCGGTGAATCGTCAATCTCAATGACGTGTCCAGACACCGACTGTTGCACCCGGTTGTAGGGGAACTGGGCAGCGTACGGGGTGACCGGTTCGCTCCATGTGCTCTGATTCTTCCGGTCGCGGAACAATTGATTCACGACCGGGTTCAGGTTCGGCGCCGCCGCAGACACGGCACCAAGCAACCGGTTCCAAAAACTGGGCTTGCCGGAGCCGATGTTGACGCCCTTGGTCGTGAATTTGATTTTGTCCTTCAGGATGGCGTCGGCTTGTGCTGCCGCCCCACCTTGGGCGAGCCGTGGCACGGATGGCAAATCAAGGTCCGCTGGGAGCGGGTAGGTGGTCGGGTGCGTGTTCTCTGTGAGGGTCACGCCGCCGAAGCTACTCTTACTGAACATGGACGAGAAGGTTTTCGCCAGCGACTGCAACTGCGCTTTCCGAGCCTGTATCACTTTGGCAAAGTTTGCCGGGATGGCGGCACCGGGGGCAAGCGAAGAAAAGGCGAAGAAGTCAGCGACCTTTGGGACGCCCACACTGGCGGTCCCAAACAAGGCGTCCGGCGAGACAAACGTGCCATTCTTGATGGCGCCGGCGTGCGCGTCAAAGCCTGAGAGCACGCCGGTGATGGACCCTGCCGTCGCTTCTGCTGCCGTCTTGGCCGCCAAGGTGGCCCCAAGGGACGCGCGAATAGGACCGGACAACTGCGCCGGGTCAGAGATGACGCCCGGCAGCGCCGTCAGTCCGCCCAGATTGAGCCGAAGCGAACTGAAGTTGGCCACACTCCGGGCGAGTGGCAACTTGGGCGCCAGCAAGAGTTCCGCCGCGTTACGCGTGTCGGTGAATGCCATTTACTTCTGTACAATCGCAGGAAAGACACCGAGCAGCATCGGTTGCTGCCCGAGTTTACTGTCAAGAAAGAACCCGAACACCCAGTCAGCCGGTTTCAGGTTGTGGTTGGTCGTGGAGTCCGTGATGGGTGAAATCGGGTACGACCACGGAAGGTCATTGGTCGAGAGGACGACAGGGTCGTCGCTATGCCATCCGATGATACGAACTTTGCATCGGCCCAAGTTGAGCGTATCCTGCACACTTTCAACCACGCCGATGAACCAGATGAACCCGTCGTGACCGATGTGATAGGAGAGTGGTTCATTAGAAAGCATTACAACCCGTCCAAACTGGATGACCCGTAGAGTGGATGCCCGAGCGAGTCCTTGCACACCTTGATATTCATCCGGTAGTCCCACGACCCAGGGCCCTTGGTTGCGATGATGTGGTGAACGCTGGTGACGAGATGGGGACCACTGTAGAACGGAGTGGGATTGTTCTGGACCGACGCATTGATGGTTTCATTCGTCTTGCCTTCCAAGACGCGCGTCGAGGGGTAGTTGACCACGACCACGGCGCCCGCGCGCAGGTCCGGCTGCCCAGGGAGTTCCAACAAGTTTTGTAGGTGTTGGATTTCCCGAATCTGCCGACTGCGGAGGACAATCGCCTCGTGCATCCGTTGTTCGTTCATCGGGTCGTTGGCTTTGACGTAGGCACTCTGCGTCGATTGCAGGTTCGTCGGGAAGGTGAAGAGTCGGACATTGTTCGAAACGGTGAGGTCGAAGTTGTGTGGGTAGACGGGGAACTGGTCCAGATGCGTCGTCTTGTCAAATGAGTCCGTGTACCGGGAATCTCCAATCGCATTGTTGGACACCTTGCGCGCCAAGAAGTCAAACGACACCATTCGGCTTCGTAAGGTACCTGATGCGATGTCAAACAGCAAGTCAAAGGACTGTGTCTGGTGAATTCGGTTGATGGAGTTCGTCATCGTGGCAACACTGACCGTGGGTGACGTGCTCACTTGTCCCGCCGCCACGTCGAACACTTTGACGACATCACCATTCATATTCCGGCCGACGTTGTTTGGTCTGCCGTCTTTAATCAACTTGGCGATGCTCGTGAAATGGAAGCCTTCCAGTGTTTCAAAGAAGAGGAAGTTGCTTTCGTGTGGCGTGTCCATTGTCTGTGCCAACATCGTGAAATAGTTGATGGCTTGCAGTGGCGCATAGTTCGGAATCACGATGTCCACCACTCCAAAGGTCTTCTCGTCCGTCAGTAACTTCGGGGGGTTCGGGTCTTTCTTGATGATGTCATCTGTCAGAATGTTTTTGACCGCGGTCTCACACGACATATCGTGGAAGGCACGGCAGATGCGACTAGACACACTCTTGACAAACTCATTGGTCACCAACTGAATGGTGTAGAGCCGCCAGTCGTAGCGCGGGAAGGTCTGGTCTTTGATGCCCACGACCCGGAACATGCGTCCAAAGGTGTGTGTCCCGCCTGCGCCGGACGCTTCAAAAACCAGCGCCAACATTTCCACACCGACAAGCGGCAGGTATTCGGTCAGTCCGATGTTCTCAAGCATCGTGATGGACCCGGAGATGGTGTTGTCGAAGATACTCTCATAGATGTCAATCTTCTGAACGAATGGCATGATATCGAAGCCATAGTTCTTCAGTTCAGCTTTGTCGGGGTCATTCTGCCCACGACCGGTCAACCCAGGCGCGAGGATGGCGCACTTCACAAGGCGAGCTTGGCGTGGGGATGTATCCATTAGGATGACAAAATCGCTTTCAGTTCGGCGTCCAACGGCGCGACGAATTCCGGTGGAACCACCTTGATGGCCCGCTTCGCATCATTCAACAGGAGTTCGTAGTCGTAGACGGACTGGACTTCGCCCCGTTGTGCAACCGGCAGGGCATAGTACGTGACACTATCCACATAGTAGTTGTCGAAAGTGCGATACAGGATGGTTGTTTGTGCCTGAAGGACCGACCCGCACTTCTCAGCGATGTAGGCATTGAACTCGTCATTCGTGAGGGGCCAGTCGAACAGCGTGAAGAACCTGTTAACGAGCAACACAATCCACGTATAGTCCGGCGTCCCATACAAGTTGACCGACACGGTATCTGGACGTTCGTCGTCTTCGATTTGATAGTCGTGCGTGGTGGTGATACTCTGTCGGACCTTTTCCATCAACCGGACGTGGACGGTGGGGTTGGTGATGGTGAGGATGTACGCCCCGGCCGCGTTTTGAAAGGTGTACAGCGTCTTGGGAAAGTAAGCAAAGAACTTCATTTACGTCCGTGGGTCAGGGAATAATGGTTGTGTCGGTCCAGATGCACCCGCCGGCAGTGGCGATGTTCCACCAACCACCGCGTTGCCCGCCACACGTAGAATAGCTGGGGAGTTTCGGTCGAGCAGACGGACTTCCTTGAACGCCAGAGTAATTTGTGTGGCGACCGGCCAAAACGTGCCCTTGTCGTCCTTGACGAAGGCGGTCTTGCCACCTGCGGCGTGGTCCACCATCACATTCTCAAGAATCGTGCGTTCAAACATATTGACGTGGGTGAGTTCATCGCCCACACCATCTCGGATACTGATTTCGAATTCATACGGGAAGCCGAGCAAGAATGAACCTACTTTCCCGTTGGCAGTCGAGGTATCGTACTTTGGCAACATGTAGAACTGGAAGAACCGGACAATATTGTCAATCATCTGGGCTTCACGAATGTTGCGTGGGACCATGAGGAACGTCATCTCGTACTGCCGATAACTTTGGGTGGCAAAGAGCATATCGGTCCGGGGATTTGGACGCTTCCCGAGTACGGCGGTCCCGGCACCGGCACTCAGACCATTGACACCAATGAGTACCTGAGCCTCCAACATTTGCGTAAACGCTTGCGGTGACAGACCAGACGCGGTTTTGATGACATCGAGCCCCGCGGCGCCAGCGCCACTTGCGATAGCAGCGGCGCCACTGCCGATAGCGGTCAAGGCTTGCTTGAGGTTTCCAACCCAGTCCCCACTTGCGGACATGATGACATCCATGAAGTTGCGTCCAGTTTGCGCCATCGCTTCCGCCAGGGCCCCGGCAAATGGTCCGAGGTCGGGAGTTTCATAGACGGTCGCAAGCGTGTTTTTCAATGCGGTTTCAGACAGGTACAGTCCAACGCTGGACAATGTGCGGTCCACGCCATTCAGTTCATTGATGACTTGGTCGCGCACGACGTGCCGACCTGACCGGGCTTCGAAGAAAATCCACTTGTCAAACGGCGGACGACCCAGACCTTCCGGGTACCAGAAACTCCGGGCGCCCGGGTCTCGGTTGCTGATGGAGTGGTCGATAGCAGAGGTCAATTGGGACGATGATATCGGGTCCGGATTCGCTTGGCGATAGTCGTCTACTGCGTCTTGAATGTCGGACATTTGCTCTCTAAATAGGGGTGACATGGCATACAGTGGAACCTACACGCCAAAGCACGTCGAAAAGTACTTAGGAGACGCCAGAAAAGTGTTCTACCGGTCGTTGTGGGAGTATCGGTTCATGCGCTACTGCGACGACACCCCGGGTATCATCCAATGGAGTTCCGAGGAAATCGTCATCCCGTACGTCAAACCAACTGATGGGCAAGTCCACCGGTACTTTCCGGACTTCCGTATTGACGTACGGACGGCCACTGGTGGCATCAAGACATCGGTCATTGAAATCAAGCCGCGCGGGCAACGCGCCATGCCGAAACTCCGCAAAAAGACCCGAAAATTTCTTCGTGAGGTCATGACCTACGAAGTCAATCAAGCCAAATGGAAAGCCGCCGAGCAGTACTGTGCTGGTCGAGGGTGGACCTTTATGGTGCTTGACGAGTACCATCTAGGTATCAAACGTGCCAGCCGTTAGAATCTTCCAACAACTCCGTGACCGCGTCAAGAAACAGAACGCGATGTTGCCTGCCGAGAAGCGGGCGATGTTCTGGTTCCATGACTATGCCACGGCGTTGAGCCAGTGGCAGCGGAAGTTCCAGACCACCACCTATCCACAACTGAAGACGGCTGAGTTCACCAAGGAATTGGTTGGCGCCAACCAAGCGATGCCGGGGTTCTTCTATTTCTTCATGTACGACCCGAAAGGGAAGGTCGAATTACCCTACTACGACCGGTTCCCGTTCGTGCTGTGCCTAGATAACCAACACGGGCGGTTTCGTGGGTTGAACTTCCACTATCTGGACTATCTGAGTCGTGCCCGGTTGTTCGACCTGTTGTATCCACTCCGGATGGGACGCCCGGCCCGACCGAATGTGAGAGACATTCGGATGCGTCTGAAGGTCAGTTACAACCTTCTCAAGATTTCTTCGAAGTATCGGGCGTTTCGACCCGCCTTCAAGGAATACCTCGTGAACCACGTCCAGACGCCATTGATGAAGGTGGGCGCCAAGGAATGGGACGTGGCGCTGTTCTTGCCCGTCGAGATGTTCGTCAAAGCCACCAAGCAAGAAGTGTGGAAAGCGTCCAGCAAGATGGTCCAGCAACACACCTAAGTACCTATTCATGAACCATATCAGCGACTTCATTGGCGAATTCAAGAACGGCTTTCAGCGGTCGAGCCGGTTCGTGTGCCAAGTGTTTATTCCGCCCCAGCTTGCGCTCAACATCATCGCGGACAGTGTGCAACCGGCTGGCGGGTCACTCTTCAAGATTGTCGATAACGTCCTTGCACTGGAAAACTCTGTGCTGGCGGTACCGCAGATTGTCAAGTGGTTGGCACAAGGCTATCTGGTAGACAATGCCCGGCTCCCTGACCGCGGCTTTGGCGTGGTGGGCCTGTCCATGTACGGCATCACCGAGCACTTTCCGATGCACGCCGAGTACTCAGCATTCGACTGCAATTTCCTGATGCCCTACGCGACCAACGTCGGCCACGACAATGCCGTGCCGCGCTTCTTCAACTACTGGCAGAACCAGATGCAGCGCAACGCCAATGGTCCGGACTCCGGGTTCGACTTCAAGTTCCCGGGCGACTACTACGCCTCTATTCTGTTGACGGCGCTGGACAACAAGAATCGGGGCACCATCACGTACAAATTCGACCGGGTGTACCCAAAGACCGTGAATAGCGTGCAGATGTCGTGGAGTGATTCCGACAAGTTCGCTTCATTGCCCGTGTCCTTCAACTTCAGCTACTGGACAGTCATGCCCGTCGCAGAAAGCCTTGCTTTGTCATTCGTTGACCAATTACTAACTTAGGAGTACAGTATGAGTTTGCCGACACTTGCTATCCCCGAAGATACTATCACGCTGTGGAGTATCAAAACACCAATCACGATTCGTCCCTATCTGGTGGGAGAAGAAAAACTGTTGCTAATGGCGCAACAGACCGAAAACGCCGACGAAGTCAAGAAGGCCGTCAAACAAGTCATCCAGCGATGCACCTTTGATGCCGTGAATCCGAATACACTCCCGTCGTTCGACATCGAATGGCTGTTCCTGCAACTGCGGAGCCGGTCGGTGAGTAACATCATCGAATCGAGCTTCCATTGCCAGAACCCGGTACCGAATGTTGGCACGGCGGTCAGCGGAGAAGCCGTCGAAGGGGAGACCCATCCGTGTGGCAACCTCGTCAAGGTCCGCATCGACATTAACGACATCAAGATGACCGTACCCGAGGGGCACAGCAACAAAATCATGTTGACCGATACCCTGGGCATCACCTTGAAGTACCCAACCGCCGACGTTCCTGACAATATGGATATCACGACGATGTTGCAGTCCTATCTGGACACCATCTTCACCGCGGCGGGTGCAGTGACCGAAGTGTCAGAGCAACCGGCTGATGAGGTCGTGGCGTGGATTGACAAGCTGTCGTTGGCGCAGGTGCAGAAGATTCAACAATTCTTCCTGACCATGCCACGACTCACCCACACGTTCGTCTTCAAGTGCGAGAAGTGTGGCTATACTGAGGATGTCACGCTGCAAGGGCTCATGGATTTTTTCGACTAGGGCAGGGACACGATAACCTGCCGAATTACTACCGATTGAATTTCGCCTTGAAGCAATATCATGGGTGGAGTCTGACAGAATTAGACAACATGATACCGTTTGAACGCGACCTGTACGTCATCCTGTTGAAACAACATCTGGAAGATGAACACCGAAGACAGGAACAACGAGCAATGAAGCATGGCTAACACCGACACACTCATTCGCGACCCCAAGGGACAGACCGGTAAACCGAATCTTGTCAAAAACTATTCGGCAATGGAGTCCGCGGCCATTCGGGCCCACCTGCAAAATGTGCAGTTGGGGAAGACCGCGGCTGAAAAAATATTGCGGGCGTTGGAAGATGAAATCGGCCGGGATACTGGCCCGGTGCAGGTAGTCAACCAGCTTATAAAGTTGGTGCAGGCGCACTCCGACAGCATCGCAGACCTACAGATGTGCAAAGCTGCCATCACCGAAGTCGCGACCATGATTGCGGCGCACGCGACCATGCCCAAGGACCAACGGGCTCGTCTACTGGCGGACATTGCTAAACTACTCGCACACGTCAACACGATGACTTCGATGAAAACCCGGGTCGAGAGCGCCATGAAAAATGTGGCAAAGGCGACCGTCTCTGGTGCCGGGTCGATGTTGGGGTCGGCTCGTGAGGGTGTGGCAAAGAAGTTGAGTCAGAACCCCAGCCTCTTGTTCCGGTTGGCGGGCAAACTGATTGCGCCCGGAGAAAAGAAAAACGATTCGACCATCGAACAAGATGTCTTGAAGACCAAAGAGGGTATTTTCAAAAAGCTGTCGCACAAAGGTGGCGGCAGCGGGATGTTTGGGTTGGGTGGTGATGATTGGGGTGACGACGGCGGTGAAGAAGGTGGCGGTGGTGGCTTCAAAAATTTCTTCCGGCGCATGCAGGGTGGTGGCGGCACGGGCGGCAGTGAAACCGGTGGTGGCGGTGGGTCAAGTGAACTGCTAGAGATTGACAAGAAGATTCTGGAACAAGTTACCGACCTGACGACGCTCACCCGAGACGACAAAGAACGGAAAATCAAGGACAAGGAAGCCGGTGAACGTGCGGACGACGAAGGGAAACCTGTGTCCGCCACGGGTCTGGTCACCAAGGAGAAGAAGGAGAAAGAGGGTGGTGGGTTGTTCGGATGGTTGGCAGGGTTGTTGGGTGCAGGCGCTATCGGAACACTCCTGACCTTCTTTAAGACCGGAGTGACTGGGTTCTTTGAAAAACTCATTCCGATGTTCACCAAAGGGATACTAGGAATTGGTGAAAGCATTCTGACAAATCCGGCGATAATGAAAGGAATTCTTGGTCTTGCCAAAGGACTGGGTGATGCTGGCTTAATTCTCGCCGCCGCGTTTATTGGTTGGGAGACTGGCAAATGGCTGGACGACCTAACAGGACATGTCATGTCCAATGCTGTTCAAAAAATGGCAGAATGGTTCTTGATGCCACACGGCACACGAGACGAAGAAACCCGGCCGCTCAACCACAACTACATCAATCCCGCTGATACACCAACGCCGGTTGACAAATACGGAATCAAACCGGGCGACACACTAGAGAAATACAATCAAGGATGGAGCGTCGATAAGACCGGCATTGGTGATACATCTCAGCCAGCCAGCCAGCCATCTCAGCCAGCCAGCCGACCAAGTATGGCAGTAACGATGCCTAATGAAAGTGTATGGGGAAAAAATGCGCCGGCTCCTCCGTCACCCGCCAAAGTGACAGCACCTGCACCTGCGTCACCAAGTCCGTCAAAGGACACGCGCATTGTTAGGGTTATCTCACATGGCATGCAGGACCATAAGGCATTCGTGGTGGTTCAAAATGCCGATGGCTCAACAGAGAAACGGTTTGGCGACCGCAACACCCGGAACAACAATCCCGGCAACATCCGATGGTCCACATCAAAACGTGGAGTGTTTGCTGATTCGGTCTACGGGGCAATTGGTGACGACGGTGAGAACTATGCGGTATTTCCAACCGCGGATGCGGGCCGGGCCGCTCAAAAACAACTCGCGTTGAGTAAGAACTATCGGAATTTGAATCCTGCGCAGTTTACTCAAAAATACGCTCCGGCGTCGGACCACAACGACCCAGTGGCGTACGCAAAATCACTCTCATCGGGCGGCGGTAAAACACCAAGTCAAATGTCGCCAGACGAACTCACAAAATTTCTAGGTTCGATGACACGGCACGAAGGAAATATGGCATCGTTGCGCGTCGTGCCGGTCCGTGTTGTCAACAGTGAACGGAACGCGGTGCCAATTGAAAGTGCCGCTAAGGCAGGTTTGGGTCGCAACAACGTCACTGTGGTTGGTGGTCCAACCATCGCCAGTGCTGCTGGTCAAGGTGGTGGCTTTCCGGTCCCACCCCAACGCCTAGAAGTGGACAACCCGGACACGACCGTCCGAGCTATCCGTGGGTTGAATCTGTCCTAACGATATCCATCGTGTTGACTTCGTCCAGCTTCGCCCAGAAGCGGACCGCCTTTTCCTTCTTGCCCTTGAGTCCGGTCGAAACACTCGTGATGTAGTCGCGCGCCCGGAAGGTCACGCTGTCGAAGGCTTCGCCGCCTTGCCGAATGTAGATGCGCTCCACCGTCAGCTTCGCACCCTTCGGGAACGTAAATGTGCCGACCGGTGGGCTATCCCACCGACGTTCCGCCATCTTGAGACCGGCAAGTTCTATCAGGGACGAGTTTCGGTACTCGCTGTGAACCGTGAACGTCCACGGCACAGCGAGTTCCAGCACGTCCCCGAGTTTCGGAATGTAGACCTTCATCGACTGACTCCATGTGAGCCTTTGACCCGGGCCCGCAATGCTCGCACGATGGGCGTGATGTGCCGTTCAAATGCCGGTGCCGGTTTGAGATATTTCGGTGGCGTAGCCATTCGGTCGAGTAACCGACAACCTAGACACGGCCCGCGAAAGTTTTTGAAAAAATGCCGGTCGCAGAGGTTGTCGATATCGTCATACGTGAACGTCATTACGCACTCACCTTCACGAACCCACCAGCAGTCACGGTGAACACGTCGTCGCCACCGTCCGGAATGACCCGGAACAGCGTCTTCGCCACGATAATCGCGCCTTCCGGAATGATGCCGTCGCGTACGGCGTCGGTGATGCGCTTGGCGCAGCGGTCGTACGCCTTCATGACGCCTTCCGAGATGAGGATGCGACGTGCCATCTTCGCCTTGGCGGCGTGACCGGAGTGCTGGTAGCAGAACAACTGGTAATCCGCCAGCGTCTTGCCCTGTCCAGCGTACCAGTTGTTCGGGTGGGGCTGTCCGGTGAGTTCGGGGCGCTTCCAGTAGTCCACACGGACCGTGAAGTCTGCGAACTCCTTGATGAAGTGGTTTTCCCGCTCCTTGCGCATCTCGGCTTCGTGCGCCTTGACGTGCGGGTCGATGATGGACTTGAGACCGATGTCGCCGGACTTGTAGATGCAGTCCGAGCCGACGAAGAACGTCTTGTTGTCGGCACTGCGCAGCCAGAACTGGTACACGATGCCGGTCGAGCAGAACATGCAGCACGCGCCGGGCTGAACCGGTGCGCCATAGCCTGCCTGAAACGTCACCTTGCGGATGCCGAGGAACTTGTAGGGTGCCTGTCCGAGACCCGCCGTCTCAAAGACGTGGGCGACTGTTGCGGGTGCCGGTGTCTGTGGTGCGAAAAGGTTGGTTGCCATGTAGGAGAGTTTACCGTACTCCCTACGGGCTGTCAAGTGGATTATTTTGGTAGGCGAAAGGTAGGCGAAACCTAGACGCCATTTTCCATAATGGCTTGTAACGGCGTATCGAGTGCAGGTTCGTCGTCGTCCGGTTGGGCAGGCAGCAGGATGTTGCCGTCCACGTCAGCGACCGTCGATGGTTCGACGTGCTTGACAGGTGCCGGGTAGAGCACACTGGTGATGGGGTAGCAGTGGAGCCACGCACAATCTTTGTCGTGTCCAGCGTATTCGGGATAGTGGCAATGGTAGCAGCGTTTTTCTTCGAAGGACGGACGAATGACGTACGGGTTGTGCAGGTTGAGGTTGAACGTCCGGAACAGATAGTCGAGGTACTCGTTCCGAATGTCGGCTTGTTCGTTCAGGAGCGCCGCGGCGGCAACCAAATCCTCCGAGTTTTTGTGTTGTTGTATGGCAATCCGACGAAGGTCCGTGACTATCTTTTTTTCTTGTTGGTAGAGTCGCGTCAACGTGACCGCCGACGAGAGAAAAATGATGATGATGGCAATGAGTAGCATGATGTACCTTACCACGAAATGAGCCGGATGTCTAGCCAACATCCGGCCCGGTTCCGTTAGTTCTCGTCCAGCATTTCCCCGAAGAACGACTTGATGGCGTCCTCGTCTTCGGGTACGTCCGTCGCCGCGGCGTAGCTTTCCGCTGTGCCGGCCGCTTCTTGTTCAGCCGGGGTCGCGTCCTTCTTGGTACGCGTCTTCCGAACCTTCTTCTCTTCACGGGCATCCACGTCGGCGTCGATGCTTGCCGCCAGCTTCTTGGCGTCTTCCGGTGTGGCGGCATCCCGCTTGATGGCGTCGGCCGCGGTCTTTGGGCTGTCATTGCCGGCGCCGGTGATGACCTTCAGGAACCGCGTTTCGATGACATCGTAATTCTTGAACTGGTCTTCCGCAACGAACGCGGTCAACGAGTACTGCTTCTCCCAGATGGCTTCCTTCGCCTTGTCGTCGCCGGGGAAGAGTTCCTTGGGTTCCGCGAACTCCGACTTGTCGTAGTTCTGGTAGCCGTCCTTCTGCTGCGCCTTCAACTTGAAGTCCGCGCCTTCCCAGAAGTCGAATGGGTTGGTCGGAATCTGGTCAGGGAACTGTGGGTTGCAGAGTTCCTGTACCTTCTCCTGAATCTTCTTGCCGTACTTGAACAGGAAGACCTTGCCTTCGTTTTCCTTGTGCGCCGGGTCTTCGATGATGAGCACGTTGCAGAAGTACTGCAACTTGCGCTTACGTTCGCGGGCGACATCCTGTGAGCCGTCCTTGTCCGCACCGGGGCCGTTCCACAGCTTGGAGTTGGCTTCGCAGACCGGGCAGGGACGCTGACCCAACGTGGTCGGGCAGTTTTCGATGAACCAGCCGCTGTTCAGTTTGAAGGCGTGCGAAAACACGCGCTGCCACGGCACGTCTTCACCAGTCGGCGCCGGGAGGAACCGCAGACGGGCGTAGCCGACCTTGGTCTTCTGGTCCACACCCAGTTTCCAGAACCGCTCGTCGGCTCCTTGCTTGGTGTTTTCCTTCTTGATTTCGTCGTTGAGTTTGGCGAGTGCGGTGGCACGGGCCGAGCGGAGGGAAGAGAAGTTTGTAGACATGCTGATGACCTCGTTGTGTGTGTTGTGTGAAAAGGTTGTATGTTTTGTGTCACATGTCGAAGCGAATCACTGGTCGTATTTAGGGAAATGAAACTCCCTAGAACAGCGAGGCTTCGGCCTGTGTAGCCGGTGGAGCGAACGATAACGTACTGAGTTCGTCTGCCAAAGTATGCCAAAACTCTTTGGAGATGCGTTGGGCGGTGAGACGCCACGTAGGACGAACGAAACTGAGGAGCCGGTCGGCTTTCTTGAGCCGGTCCACCCACGGTCCTGTACCGAGCCCGGAGTCGTCGGGTGGTAGGGTGGTGACCCATTGGTAGCCCAAGTCCTTCTGGGAGACCAGCAGGAGCATGCACGCTAGGTCCAGCGGCAAGTCACCGGCAATCAGGTCTTGGATAACCGGTGGTAGTGAGCCGCCGGCAATGGGGTCGCCGTAGAGCCATGTCAGGATGTCGGTACCGGTACCGTCGCATTCGGGACATTCAACTTCCCCGATGCCGGCATCATACCAACGTCCGGACCCGAAACAGGCTTCACACTTCAGACGCTTCTTCAGGTTGTACAGGTCGGACTGGATGAGCGTGTCGCCGTTCTGGGCCCGGCTGGTGAAGACCATTGCCGCGGTCAGGGCTTCGGGGCTGGCGAGCGAGGCAATGTAGGCGTTGGGGTGGTAGAAGAACTCGGAAATGAACAGTCCGTGGATGGTGTCGTCGTTCAACTTCTGGGAGAGTCGGTAGTAGAAGTGTCGGTCCTTCTGGTCAATCAACGGTGGGCACTTGATGCGCGCGTACTTCTCAAAATCTGTCGCAGTCTTCCCCGCGTAGAAGAACTTGTAGGCGCGGTAGTACCGGAATACGTCGTCTGCTGTCACAGTGGGTATGTCTGCACGATGTAGTAGTTCGGGAACACGAACAGTGTCGGTACGTCCGGGTACTTGCGCCGGTTCACGTCGTATTCCGGATGCAGCAGCATGAATTCCGATTCCGTGGCTACCCGAGTAACACGACCGACAGTCACTCGCGTTTCGTAGTCGCCGGTCAGGTAGGCGTCGTGGCGGCACCGGGTGATGATGTCTCCGACGTTCTGTGACCCCGTGGTGCCCATCACACCATATTCGCGAATGAGACGCTTTTCACCGTCCGGCGTTCGATGGTATTCACGAATGGACCGATGGGATACGACATACTCGTTCTCTTGCCATCCATCGCGGACCGGTCGATTGATTCGGATGGAGATGGACCCATCAGGTCCGTGAGTGAAAGACTTGCGGATGCCGAGCAATGCCAGTGGCGCTGCAAGGACGAGTCCGAAAAGTTTGCGTCTGTTCATGTTCATACCCTCTTGACTGTCACCATCACGGTCTGTTTCTCTGCCTTGACCCAGCGGTCGGACAAGGTGCGCCAGAGTGTTTTCTCGACCAGCTTGACCGCATGTACTGCCGCCCAGTCATCAGCGACCTCTTGGGTCAGAAGATTTTCCTGCACCAGGGCGCGCAGCACCGACACCTTCACCATGTCGCCGTGGTCGTCCAGTTGCGTGCGGTCGAAACTCCATGATTCAATAGTCATTATGCCTCGTCAAATGGCAGTTCGGCCGATGGGTGCAGGAGATGAAGCCGATGTGCCTCAACCGCGATGGCGTGTTTGATTTTGTCAGACAGAAACGGGACGATGGTTTCGGGCTCAAGGTCGCGTTCGTTGCAGTACTCCACGACGGCTTCCATGTAGCCCAGCTTCCGTGCGGCAACGGCGTGTTCGATGTGGATGGCGAAGGTTTCACCGCTAGAGACAGTCAGAGCCATAATCAGTCACTCTTTGTCAAATGGTAAATGTGGTTCGTCCGGTAGGTGTTCTTCGCCGTAGTGACAACACGTCCCTGGCGCGTGATAGACGGTGCAGGATTGTGTGGCGCCCGCTTGCACGCGCCAGCGGCGACCACATGCCGGGCAAGTGTATTCGCTGGCGGGCGTGGTCAGAAACGGAAAGTACGGCATTACGCCGTGTGGTTGATGTTTGCCGTATTCACGACGGCGGATGTGTTTGGCAGAAGTTTTGCCTTGACGGCGTCCACCGCAAGGGCAACTTGCTTCTGTACGAGTGCGACCACGAGAGTGTTGTGGTAGATGGTCAACAGGACGGTCGCAACGATGACGCCGAGAAGAAATGACATGTGATGCTCCTTGAAGGTGTGACAGTTCCAGTTTCCCAAAGCGAGCTTGCCTTTCGGCTATCGCTTCGTGGGACGGGCGAAACTGCCAAGCCGCCCGCTATAGTTGTGCTGGTTTTTTCTGTCGGGAGAGCCAGCGTCCGATAGTGGTACGTATTCTGTTGCCGGGAACACCACCAACCCCGTAGTCAACCCCGCAGGGTGCTACAGTGCGGCTTTACGCCGCGATTGGGAGACTTTCGTCTTCTCTTGTTTGTCCACGTATCGTGTGAATTTACGGTTGACCTCCGCGACGTTCATTGTGCCTGTCGAAACTATGTCCGGCCCGTATGGTTGTGGTGGACCGGCTCGGTACCGCCCCGAGGTCCAAACACACCGCCCGTCGTTTCCTAGAACCAACACTATAGATAGTATCACAGGCCAGCCGCGGTGTCAAGTACTTCTGGGTGGTATTGTTTGAGCAAGTCAACCGCCCACGATATCAAGTCTTCCACTCTGCCGCCTTTGGGTTGTCTGGACTTGACCCAGAGTTCCAAGTTGTTGGGTGCGTTGTCGTTACGAATGGTGTTTTTGTGGTGGACTTCTTCGGTCGGCAACAACGGTCGTCCCAGTTTTTGTTCCATCACAACTGAGTGTTCCATCCGCCATCCTGTTGGCGTCCGGACACTCACATAACCATCTTCTCGTTGTCTCCGACCACTAGGGTTTCGTTGCCGATTAGCCAACCCAATGTATTGACCCATTGAGCAGCCGCAACTTTTTACTAGACCTCGTTGTAGTTGACTACCTGCGTGCCATCGTTCTTCCCCGCAATCACATCGACACAACCAGTATGCGGTAATTCTACCTGACTGAACTCGTCTATCGGGCCCGGCAACAACCGTTAGTTTACCGAAAACTCGCCCAAGTCGTTGAATAATTGGTCTTCCCATAGCGGTATCTCCTACCGCTACTTAGGTTACAAACCAGTCTCTACGATACGGGTTCCTGCGCGTAGGTTTCGTAGAACTCGTTGACTCGTTCTATCAGTTCGTCGTAGTGCTTGGCGGGGGTCGTTTCAAAGACTTGAATGCCGGCCGGGTTGACGATAGGGAAAATAACCCGTTTGACTACTCGGTGTGTATTTTCGTAGACGGCAAGAGCATAGTAACTGCCTTGACAGTAGTAATCGGACATCCACTCGGTTCTCTTAGGGCGTAACGAAGACTTGGCATCTACGATAGCAATGGTGTCGTCTGACAGTCCAGCCAGCAAGTCTAACCGACCCGCCAAACCGAGCTTGAAGGATGCCACGTCCTGTTCTTGCGCGTAGACCGTGGTGATGTTCTTGTCCAGCCACTTGTGCAGGTACTGCCACAGTTCGCCAACGTTCGGAGAAAATCGCGGCAAGCCTTCGTTGTTCAGGTGGCACTCCATCACTTTATGGAGCGACGACCCGCGAGCCGTCGCAATGGCACTCACCCGCGCCGCTTCCATTGCGCCCACTCGCACCTTCCACGCGTCCAGTTGTGGCTTGGCTTTTTTGCCGAGCACGCGCGTAATGGACGGGAGGACTTTGCCTTTGTTCTCCCCTTCTTCAGCGATGTAGCAGCGTCCGGTCTTGAGGTTGACCTGTCGGAGTTTCGGAAATTTCAGTGACTCATCATGGATAAACATAAGTTTTTCAGAGGGAATTCAGCCAATCCTGCATCGGACCCGCTGGCCAATCCATCGCCGGCCCGGACGGAATAACATTGCGACACTGGTTGACGGATGGCGTGTTGGTAACAATCCACGTCGTACCGGGCCACGGCCACGGTGTACTGGTCCCGCCGCTGCCGGGATACGGTGGATATTGCGGTGGCGGCAAGGGTATAGACGGCGGATACGACGTTGGTATACTGGTGGTGAACCGACAACTGCAAGTGTAGTACGGAGTGGGCAGGACGGTGAGCACGTCGCCGTTCTTGCCTTTGGTTAGACCCGCGTCTGCATAGATGGGTGCGCCACAGTGCGGACAGTGCCCGGTCTTGCGGAATTCTTTGGGGTTGGCAGCAAATGTGGTGCTTGCGGTGTTCATACTTCTATCAAACTCCCGACGTTGTTCTTCTTGATGTTCCGGAGTACGTCCTTGAAACCTTCCGGCACTTTTTTGCGGTCATGGAGTGTGTAGCACACGCTGGGTGCCGCCGGGAGGCGTTCGGCGCGACTCAGCGGCGTACCCACTCGCGGACAGACCGGATGACAGGCCGGACAGATGGGCTGAATAGCGTCCCGGTCAGCGATGCGCACGTTCAATTCGAAGATGTGTCCACAGACGGTGCACCGATAATCATAAGTTGGCATTGGAAACCTTAGTTCAAGATGTTGGTGTCAGGGAAATACAACGTCGGGTCTTCAAGGCTCACGTCCGCTTTCGGACCATCTCGGTAGGTTGTCATTTCAAGGAGTGAGCGCAATAGTGCCCCGGTCAAATCGTACCAGTCACCGATGGCGGGATGACTCCGAAAGACGAGCGCACGTTGTTCACACACGTTAGCGATGACGAGCAGGGTGTCAAGGAGTTCATCAGGACCAGACGTATACATGGTCTCCTGAATTTGGTCGTGTTGGGCAAACGTCTGAGCGGCTTCATTCGGATACCCATTATCGGCAGGACGGACCGTGCGGTATACCATTTGGTGCCTCCGTGGCATGGATACCTTACTTAGGTCGTTAGCGTCATCCCTCATCCCACCAGTCGTCGTAGTCGTCCCGCATATCGTAGTCGGCGTGCCAGTCAAAGTCGAGCGGGTCGAATGGGTCACCCTGTTCATCGTCACCGAGCAAGTCAGCCAGTGATTCTTCCTTGAGCGGGGCGACCGCGCCAGTCGGCGGCCGGACTTGTTCTTCGTCGTAGTCTTCCAATGCGTCGTAGTCGTGATTGCGAACCGCGTGGTTGAGATGCGCTTCCAATTCCCGCTTGGACGGCGGCTTCATGATACGCGACGTGTACGGGTCTGGCTGGGCTTTTCGGCTGCGAAGAACCGGAGCCTTTTTTCGTGACGACACGATGACCTCCGATGGTCGAATGTGTTTACCGGGTGAATTTGGGAATGAACGGCGCGTCGAGAATGCCGGGGAACGCGAGGTTGACCAGTTCGGCGGTCACCCCGTAGTCCTTTGGCAGTGTCTTGTCCTTGATAGCGAGCAGGACGCCGACTTCGACGGACTCCAAGCCTTCCAAGGTCTGGGCGAACAACTTCTGCCGCTTGATGTCTGACACCGCGTCGTTGCCGCCACGGATGTAGAGGTAGAGTCGGCGCAGTTCGCGCTTCAGTTCGGACGGCGATGAGTAACGGCGTCCCTTCCATTGTTTGAAAATAGGTGCCCCTTCCGGAATCAACCACTCCACGTCCTTGCAGAACGCGAGTCGGAGCAGGTACGTCAACGCTGGTGACGTATTGTGCCGAAGCCAGATGACCTTCTCAGCGTCGTTGTTGAAGTCGTGGGTACGGGTGATGACATCCGCAAGGTAGTCGGCGCGGCGCCCCGGCACAAAACCTACCGGAAGGTCAGCAAAGAATGCCTCACCGGCCGCACGTAACGACGCGCCCGGCTGTGGTTGTTCTTGTACCGGCCGGGTGTCTTTGGGGTTAGCGTCGATGATGTCCTGTGATGACGTGGCCGCTTTTACGACCTTCGCGGCCTTCGCGGCGGCTCGCGCCTGATGCTTGGCATTCTCGACACGCTCAGCACCTTCGGCATCCTGACCGTCGTCGGTCGGGCC
>CAAGKR010270322.1_pt1 | contig 30087 bp, 28 predicted proteins | sample 2556971 | NCBI WGS metagenome assembly CAAGKR01 (sample SAMEA5207829, study PRJEB30636) | soil metagenome | biome: forest; feature: boreal; material: soil | place: USA | collected 2011-09 | depth 1 m | reverse complement strand
CCGACGCCGAGTCCCACGCCAACTCCCACACCTTCGCCGACACCAACGCCGACTCCTTCGCCGACTCCGTCCCCCACTCACACGCCCACGCCGAGTCCCACGCCAACTCCCACACCTTCGCCGACGCCGACACCTTCGCCAACACCAACGCCTACCCCAACGCCGACGCCGACTCATACACCGACTCCAACTCCGACGCCGTCACCCACGCCGAGTCCCACGCCGTCGCCAACTCCAACGCCTACCCCCACACCGACTCCTTCGCCGACTCCGTCCCCCACTCACACGCCCACGCCGAGTCCCACACCAACTCCCACACCTTCGCCGACTCCATCACCCACACCCAGTCCGACACCGTCACCGACTCCCACGCCAACGCCGACTCCCACGCCGACGCCGTCGCCTACTCCGTCCCCCACTCCCACGCCCACGCCGAGTCCCACGCCAACTCCCACACCTTCGCCGACTCCAACGCCGACTCCATCACCCACACCCAGTCCGACACCGTCACCGACTCCCACGCCAACGCCGACTCCCACGTCGACGCCGTCGCCTACTCCGTCCCCCACTCCCACGCCGTCCCCGACTCCGACTCAACTAACAAAAGTATACTGACGGTAACCGATAGTTCATCCGGTTTCAGATCGCGGCTCTGAGTTCGCGTTCATGCTCATCGCAGGCGGCAGCGCCCGATTCGCATACGCCGTTGCCGAGACGGTTAGATTTCGCGGCAGATTTCGACGAGTCGCGATCGACAACTCCGCTCAGCTTTTAGGAATTGAGTGGATCGGCCCAAATCACGACCTTACTTTCGATTTCGCTCCGGTCACGGACCACGGGCGCGCAATCGGATGCAAGCACCACCCTTTCAGCAAAAGCCAGTCCTCCCTGCCAATCCCCGGCAGATCGTCAGCATAGGGGCTGGCGGCATCGTGCGCGCGGCTCATATGCCGGCCTACAGGAAAGCTGGGTGGAAAGTTTCGTCTGTCTTCGACGCTGATTTCTCAAAGGCGGAGGCAATCGCCCGTGATTTCGGGATCCCACGCGTCTGCACCACGCTGGATGAGGCCGTCTCGACAGCGCCTGACGGCGCCGTCTTCGACCTCGGCCTGCCCGCGTCCGCAATTCTGGACGTCCTTCGCTCATTGCCCGACAAGTCGACAGTCCTCATCCAGAAACCCATGGGTGAGAACCTGGCCCAGGCCACGGCGATCCGCGACCTGTGCCGACGAAAAGGCCTCATGGCCGCCGTCAACCTTCAGTTGCGGTTTGCACCGAACATGATGGCCGCACGCGACATCGTGGCGCGCGGTATGATCGGCGACCTGCATGATGTCGACGTGAGGGTGACCTGCTCCACGCCCTGGCACCTGTGGAAATTCCTATACGGCATCCCTCGGATGGAGATCATCTATCACAGCATCCACTACGTCGACCTGGTGCGCTCGTTCCTCGGCGAGCCCGCGGGAGTGTGGTGCAAGACCCAGAGGCATCCCGAGATGATGGACCTTGCCTCGACCCGGACATCCATCTCCTTCGACTACGGCGACGTCCGCAGGGCGAACATCGCGACAAACCACGGGCACCGCTTTGGCACGCGTCATCAGGAAAGCACACTGAAGCTTGAGGGCACGCTCGGCGCCGCCATCGTGACGATGGGAGTGAACCTTGATTACCCCCGCGGAATGCCCGACGAGCTTGAATACTGCGTCACCGCAAAGGGGGGAACTCCCTCCTGGAATTCCGTCCGGCTCGAGGGTTCATGGTTCCCCGACGCGTTCGTTGGGCCCATGGCTACGCTGATGCGCTTCGCCTCCGGCGAGTCCAAGGAGCCGCCCACCTCTGTCGAGGACGCATGGCGGACCATGGCAGTGATCGAAGCCTGCTACGTCTCAAGCAGTCGGGGCGCCATCTCAATTCCCCAATGAAATCCAAATCCCCATTCCCCCCGCCAGTTCCACGCCGCTACGGCATGGTTCTTCGCGTGAAGCCCGAGAGATTCGAGGAATACAAGCGCTACCACCTGGCCGTGTGGCCCGGCGTGCTGGAGCGCATCACCGAATCCCAGATGAGGAACTACTCCATCTTCCACAGGGAAGGCTGGCTGTTCGCATATTTCGAGTACTGGGGCGATGACTTTGAGGCCGACATGCGGCTCGTGGCGGCCGACCTGGAGACGAGGCGCTGGTGGGCGCTCATGGAGCCCATGCAGGACCCGCTTCCGACGCGGGCGCCCAATGAATGGTGGGCAAGGATGGAGGAAGTGTTCCACCACGACTGACCATGGCGTTTCAATATACGGACTCCCATGTCCATTTCTGGGACTCCTCGCTTCGACGCTACCCATGGCTTGCGGGCGTTCCGTCGATATCCGCGGCCCACGGGCCCGGCGACCTGGCGCGCGAGGCGGGGGAAACTCCGCCCTCTAGGGTCGTCTTCGTGCAGGCCGACTGCGAGCGCGCCGCCGCGATCGACGAGGTCGTGTGGGTCGAGTCGTTCGCGGACGCGGCCATTCCCGTAGCCGGCATCGTCGCCTTCGCCCCCATGGACGCGGGCGCCGGAACGCTCGCGGCCCTGCGGGCCCTGGTTCGGCGGCCGATGGTTCGCGGCGTGCGGCACCTGATCCAGGGCGAGACCGACCCCGGCTTCTGCCTCTCACCGGCGTTCCTGGAAGGCGTTCGCGAATGCGGCGAACTCGGGCTCTCCTTCGACATTTGCGTGCGGCACCCGCAGCTCGCAGCGGTGGTCGAGCTCGTCCGGCTGTGCCCGGCGACGTCATTCATCCTGGACCACGCTGGCAAACCGGACCTGCGCTCCGACATGCTCGAGTCTTGGAGAACGCATATCAGCGAGCTCGCGGCGTGCGCCAATGTGGTCTGCAAGGTCTCCGGCCTGGTCACTGAGGCTGGGACGGCAGCGCTTGATCCGGAGCGTTTCGTCTCCACGATCAACCACCTAACGGAGACATTCGGCCCGTCGCGCCTCTTGTTCGGGAGCGACTGGCCGGTCGTCAAACTCGCCTCAACCTATGCAATCTGGACGCAAATGGCCCGGGCGCTCCTCGCGCACCTCCCGGAACGCGACCAGGAAGCCATATTCAACACCAATGCCGAACGCATCTACCGCCTCGGCTGATACCCACACCCAAATACCCCGACCATGTTCAGACTCGACGGAAAAACAGCGCTCGTGACCGGCGCAGGATCAGGAATCGGCGAAGCCATAGCCCTCTGTTTTGCGGGTCAGGGCGCCACGGTATGGGTTGTTGACCGCGACGAAGCGGCCGCAACCTCCACGGTCGCGGCAATCAAGGTCGCGGGCGGAAAGGCCGACCTTGCGTGCGTGGATGTGAGCGACCCCGACGCGGTTTTGGCACTGGCCGGGCGCGTGGGCCCGCTCGACATCCTGGTCAACAACGCGGGCATCGGCCACGTCGGAAATCTGAGGGGGACCGAAGCCGCCGACCTCGACCGGATGTACGCCGTCAACGTCCGCGGGCCTTTCAATTTCTGCAAGGCGTTCGTCCCGGCTATGCTCGGGCGCCGCAAGGGGAGCGTGATCAGCCTCGCGTCAATCGGCGGGATCGTCGCCGTGCGCGACCGCCTGGCCTACACCGTCAGCAAGTTTGCCGTCGTCGGCCTGACGAAGTCGCTGGCGCTCGACCACTCCCACGAGGGCGTGCGCTTCAACTGCATCTGCCCAGGGCGAGTGGAGACGCCGTTCGTGAAAAGGCGGCTCGCGGAGTATCCCGACCCCGAGAAGGCCTACCGGGAAATGGCCTCCACCCAGTTGAACGGCCGGATGGCGAAGCCCGGCGAGATCGCCGCGGCGGCCCTCTACCTCGCGGCCGACGAGTCCGAGATGGTGACCGGCAGCTCCCTTGTGATCGACGGCGGCTGGAGCGCGGGAAAGTAGGCGCATATGCACAAGATCGTCGATCTCGAGGTCCGCGACATCCGATTCCCCACGTCGCTCGACAAGGACGGCTCGGACGCGATGAATCCCGACCCGGATTATTCCGCGGCGTACGTTATTATCACGACCGACCGACCGGACGGAATCACCGGACATGGCCTGACCTTCACGATCGGCCGCGGAACCGAGGTCGTCGTCGCGGCGGTGCAGGCCCTGCGCCCGCTTGTCGTCGGACAGCCGGTCGAGGCCTTTACGGGCGCGCCCGGCGCGTTCTGGAAGCACCTGACCGGCGACAGCCAGCTTCGCTGGATCGGCCCGGAAAAGGGTGTCATCCACCTGGCGACCGCGGCCGTCGTCAACGCCCTCTGGGACCTCTGGGCCAAAATTGAGCGAAAGCCGCTATGGAAGCTGCTGTCGGACCTGACGCCGGCGCAAGTCGTGGAACTCGTGGACTGGCGCTACATGACAGACGCGCTCACGCCCGCGGAGGCGCGCGCCATGCTGGAGAGGCTGGCGCCCACGAAAGCGGCCCGCGAGGCGGAAATACGGGCGTCGGGATATCCCGCCTACACGACCTCAGCCGGATGGCTCGGGTATTCGGACGAAAAGATACGCCGTCTCTGCAAGGAGGCCATGGCGGAGGGCTGGACGAGCTTCAAGGTCAAGGTGGGCGCCGATCTCGAGGATGACCGCCGAAGGTGCGCGATCGTGCGCTCGGAGATCGGGGACACGCGTTCGCTGATGATCGACGCAAACCAGCGCTGGGACGTTCCGCAGGCGATTGAATGGGTCAAGGCGCTCGCCACGCTCCGCCCGCTCTGGATCGAGGAGCCCACGAGCCCCGACGACGTGCTTGGCCATGCGGCGATCGCAAAGGCGCTTGCCCCGCTCGGCATTGGCGTCGCCACCGGCGAACACTGCCAGAACCGGGTGGTCTTCAAGCAGCTGCTTCAGGCCGGCGCCATCTCATTCTGCCAGATCGACTCGTGCAGGCTCGGCGGTGTCAACGAGGTCGTGGCCGTTCTTCTCCTAGCGGCAAAATTCGGGATACCGGTCTGCCCCCATGCCGGCGGCGTCGGCCTGTGCGAATACGTGCAGCACGAGTCCATCTTCGACTTCATTGGCGTCTCCGGCTCGAAAAAGGGGCGGATGACGGAGTTCGTGGACCACCTGCACGAGCATTTCGTGGACCCCTGCGTGATACGAGGAGGGCACTATCAGGTTCCAACGGCAGCGGGCACCAGCATCACGATGAAACCGGATTCCATCGACGCGTTCACCTACCCCACGGGAAAAGTCTGGAAAAATCTCAAGGCCAACACCCCAATTCCCACCCATTAACATGCGCATACCCCTTGCCGCCGTCCTCGCCACGCTCTCCCTCGGCCCGACCCTCCGCTCCGCCGACTACCAGATCGCGGTCATTCCGAAGGGGACGACCCACGAGTACTGGAAGTCGATAAACGCGGGCGCGGTCAAGGCCGAGCGCGAGCTGCGGGCATCCGGCACCAACGTCAGCATCATCTGGAAGGGCCCGCTCCTGGAGGACGACCGTGAACAGCAGATCCAGGTCGTCGAGAATTTTGTGGGCCGGAACGTCTCGGCGATCGTGCTCGCGCCTCTCGACAGCAAGGCGCTGGTCGCGCCGGTTGAGGATGCGGTCAGGGCCGGAATCCCGGTCATCGTCATCGACTCCGCACTGAAATCCGCCATGCCGGCAAGTTTTGTCGCGACCGACAACCGCAAGGGAGGTCAGCTCGGTGCGCGCAGGCTTGGAACGCTTCTCGCGGGAAAGGGTCGCGTCATCATGCTTCGCTACGAGGTCGGCTCCGCGAGCACCGAGGAGCGGGAGGAAGGCTTCCTGGAGGTCATGAAGAGCGAATTTCCCGGCATAGAGCTTATTTCTACCGACCAGTATGGCGGTGCGACACGCGAGACGGCCTTCAAGGCGGCACAGAATCTCCTCAACCGTTTTGGCACGCGCATGGACGGGATCTTCGCGCCGAATGAGTCGACCGCGAGCGGCACCCTCCTGGCGCTGCGCGAGCAAGGCCTGGCGGGAAAGGTCCGGTTCGTCGGGTTCGATGCCAACGACCAGCTCGTAAAGGCGCTCAAACAGGGCGATGTGCAGGGCCTCGTCGTTCAAGACCCCTTCAAGATGGGCTACCTTGGCGTGATGACGGCCGTCGCCGTCCTGCGCCATGAAAAGGTCGCCCAGTCGATCGACACAGGCGTCGGCCTCGTCACCACGGAAAACATGGACGATCCCGCGGTGTCGGCTCTGATTCACCCGCCGCTCGCGGAATACCTTAAGTGATGGCGAATATCCGGCTGAGCCTGCATGGGATCAGCAAGTCGTTCGGCGCGACACGCGCGCTGAACGACGTCACGCTCGAGGTGGCAGCCGGCGAGGTGCACGCCGTGGTTGGCGAGAACGGCGCGGGGAAAAGCACGCTCCTAAAGATCCTGAGCGGCGCCCACGCGGCGGACGCCGGCACGATGGAGCTCGACGGAAGCCCGTATAAGCCCGCAGGCCCGCTGGACGCCAGGAAAGGAGGCATAGCCATGATCTATCAGGAGGTGAACCTCGCGCCCCACCTCTCCGTCCGTGAAAACATCCTCCTCGGTTCCGAGTCGTCGACCCTGGGCTGGATCGACGCGACCGAGTCGCGGCGCCGCGCGCAGCAGGCCCTTGCGGGCCTCGGGTACGGGCACTTCCCGCTCGAGAAGGCTGCCGGTGAATTCTCCATAGCCGAGCAGCAGGTGATCGAAATAGCCCGCGCCCTCCTCATGCAGCCGCGTGTCCTCATCATGGACGAGCCGACGAGCAGTCTCACGAAGTCGGACACCGAGAAGCTCTTCGAGGTGATCGGGCGACTCCGCGCTCAGGGCGTGAGCGTCATCTATGTCAGCCATTTCCTGGAGGAATGCCGCCGGATATGCGACCGGTACACGGTGCTGAAGGACGGCGAGACGGCCGGCTGCGGTGAGATGAAGGATGCCGGATTGGACAAGCTTGTGGCGCTCATGACCGGCAGGCCGGTCGCGGACCTTTATCCCCGGATCTCCCGGCGGATGGGCCCTTCCGTCCTGCAGGTGCGGTCCCTTGGGCGCTCGCCGCGCCTGGCCGCAGCTTCCTTAAGCGTGCACGAAGGCGAGATATTCGGGCTTGCGGGCCTAATTGGCGCGGGACGAACCGAGCTCCTGAGATCGATCTTCGGGCTCGACCATGCGGACTCGGGGGACGTCGAGGTGGTCGGCCGTCCGGCCGCACGCCCAACGCCGCGCAGGAGCTGGGACCAGGGTCTCGGGTTCCTGAGCGAGAACAGGAAGGACGAGGGTCTGATGATCAACCAGCCGATCCGGGACAATATCACGCTTACAAAGCTCGGGACCTTCGGGACACTCGGCTGGATCAGCAGGAGCCGGCAGTCGGCGGCGGCCACGCGCTGGACAGGCGAACTCGCCATAAAATGCCGGGACGCGGACCAGAATGCCGGCGAGCTTTCAGGCGGCAACCAGCAGAAGGTGGCCCTCGCGAGGCTTCTCGAGCACCCGGCGAGGATACTCCTTCTCGACGAGCCGACGCGTGGCATCGACGTGGGAAGCAAGGCGCAGATCTACGAGATCATAGGCCGGCTGGCGGCCGCTGGAAAATCGGTGATCATTGTCAGCTCCTACCTGCCCGAGCTCCTCGGCCTCTGCGACACGATTGGCGTGATGCGGCGCGGCGAGCTCGTCGCGGTGCGGCCCCGCTCCGAGTGGAGCGAGCCCGAGCTGCTGCGCTTCGCGGTCGGAAAGGACTGAAGCCATGGCCTCCACCCTCCGGCTTATCCTCGGCAAGGCAGGTCCCTTCATAGGACTCATCCTCGTCATCGGGCTTTTCGCGGTCCCGGCGGAAACGCGCGAGTACTTCCTCACCTACCACAATTTCAAGATCATCCTCACGCAGACCGTCATCGTCTCGATCGGCGCGCTCGGGATGACGCTTATCATCGTGAGCGGGGCCATCGATCTTTCGGTCGGCTCGACCGTCGCCCTGAGCGGCGTGGCCGCGGCCCTCCTGATTCAGAAGGGCTGGGGAGCGGCCGCCACCGCCCTTGCTGCGATCGGGGTTGGCGGCCTGGTCGGACTCCTGAACGGCAGCGCGGTGGCCGGGCTCCGGATGCCTTCATTCATCATCACGCTCGGCATGCTCGGCATCGGCCGGGGGATGGCCAAGTGGCTGGCGAACAACCAGACGGTCGACTATGACTCGTCGCCCATCAACGGCTGGATGGCCACCGCCAACCCGTCGGGCTACGTGCTGCCCACCGGGGTCTGGGTCGCGATCGCGCTCGCGGTGGCCACCTCACTCCTCCTCAGGAAGACGGTCTTCGGCCGCCATGTCTTCGCGCTGGGCTCGAACGAGGCGGCGGCGCGCCTCTGCGGCGTCCGCACGGTACGCCTCCAGGTCCTGGTCTTCGCCTTGGCCGGCTGCTTCTTCGGGCTGTCGGGCCTGTTCCAGCTCTCGAGGCTTCGTCTGGGCGATCCGACCGTGGCCGTCGGCCTCGAGCTGGACATCATCGCCGCGGTCATCATCGGCGGCGCGAGCCTGAACGGCGGCTCGGGCACCATCCTCGGTTCGGTCATCGGCGCGCTGATCATGTCTGTGCTGCGCAATGGCTCGCAGCAAATGGGCTGGCCCAATTATTTCCAGGAAATCATCATCGGCCTCGTGATCATCGTCGCCGTCTTCCTCGACCGCTTCCGCCGTGGCGCAAAAGCCTGACGACCCGCATCCCGATCCCGCGAGCCACGCGTGGTGGATCGGCTTCGATGCGGACGACACGCTCTGGCACAACGAGAGCATCTTCGAGAAGGTCCATGAGCGCTATTTCGGGCTCCTCGCGAAGTACCACGACTCCGCCGCTGTCGAGCGGGCGCTCTTTGCGACCGAGGGGCGCAACCTTGGGCTCTATGGGTACGGGATCAAGGGTTACATGCTTTCGGCCATTGAGACCGCGATCGACCTGACCGAGGGGAAGATCGGCACGGCAGAGGTTCGGGAGATACTGGAGCTCGGCCGGGGAATGATGAACCATCCCGTGGAGCTCCTTGAGGGCGCAAAGGAGGCGCTTGAGCTCCTCGCGCCCTCCTACCACCTCATGCTGATCACGAAGGGGGACCTGAGGGACCAGGAGAGGAAGCTGGCGAAGTCGGGGCTGGCCTCCCGCTTCAAAGTGATCGAGATCGTCTCCGAGAAGGACTCGAAAACGTATGAGCGCATCCTGGCGCGCAATGGAATCGATCCCTCGAAATTCCTGATGGTTGGCAACTCGGTCAAGTCGGACATCCTGCCCGTGCTCGCGCTGGGCGGATCGGGCGTGCACGTGCCGTACCGGATCACCTGGGGCCATGAGGAGGCCGAGGAGCCGCCCGCGAATGAGGGCCGTTTTTTTAAGGCTGCCTCGCTTCACGATCTCCCGGGCATCGTCTCGCGGTGGGGGTAGCGGGGCGCCCCCGCGAAGGTTGCGAAATCGCCGGTTTTGCCTCCCAATGCCCGGAATGCCCACCCTCTACGAACAACTGCGCGCCGACATCATCACCGCCGTGAAGGCAAGGGACTCTGCCACCGCGACGGCGCTGCGCTCCGCGGACGCCGCCGTCCAGCGCGCGTCCATGGACCTCTCCAAGGCGATCGACGATCCCCTCGTCATCGCAACCATGCGCAAGGGCGTGAAGAACCTCGCCGATGCCAAGCTTGAGTTCGAGAAGGGCGGAAGGTCAGACCTGGTCGCGGCGAACGACGTCGAGATCAAGCTGCTTGAGAAATACCTCCCCAAGGGGGTCGACCCGGCGAAGCTCGACGCCATGATCGCGGACGCAATCAAGGAATCGGGCGCGCAGTCCCGAAAGGACATGGGCAAGGTCATGGGAATCCTGAAGCAGAAGCCCGAGGCGCCGTTGATCGACTTTTCAGCGGTGAGCAAGCTGATCCAGGCCAAGCTCACATAGGCAGGCCACCCCGGGCCTGCCCTGGGTTGCATCCCGTCCCGGCGAACCGCTCAGCCATCTATCATTCGTCTGACTCGCGGCTCCCAAATGCTTCAGACGGGCTGGACTTGGCCGCGCGGTCCGGCAAAGTAAGCGGCCCCGCCGGTTCATCCCGAACCCGGCACCCTACCCCCGCATGAAAAAGATTTCCTGTCTCATCGCCTGCGCCGCGCTCGCCGCCACCGCGGCCCGCGCCGACAAATTCGACGGCCTCGCCCTCACCCCGCCCATGGGCTGGAACACCTGGAACACCTTTGCGGGAGACTGCAATGAGAGCCTGGTTCGGGCGACCGCAGACGCGATGGTCGCGAACGGGATGCGGGACGCGGGTTACATCTACATCGTCGTCGACGACTGCTGGTCGAAGAAGGAGCGCGATGAGAACGGCAACGTGGTGGCCGACCCGGTCAAGTTCCCAAGCGGCATGAAGGCGCTCGGCGACTACCTCCACTCAAAGGGCTTCAAGTTCGGAATGTACGGGTGCGCGGGCAAGACGACCTGCGGCGGGTACCCGGGCGGCCGCGGCCATGAGTTTCAGGACGCCCGGACTTATGCCTCCTGGGGCGTGGATTACTTCAAGTACGACTGGTGCGACCACGGCACCGCGAACGGCCCCGAGTCATACCGGATCATGAGCGACGCGATCAGGGCCGCCGGGCGTCCAATCGTGTTCAGCCTCTGCGAATGGGGCCAGAACGAGCCCTGGCTCTGGGCGGCGCCGGTCGGCCACCTCTGGCGCACGACAGGCGACATCGGACCGGGCTACGTTGCGTCGGGCAAGAACAAGTGGGAGCACGGATGGAAGACCCTCCTCGATATGAACGTGGGCCTCGAGAAGTACTCCGGACCCGGCCACTGGAATGACCCGGACATGCTGGAGGTCGGCAACAAGGGCCTGACCCTCGCGGAATCCAGGGCGCACTTCAGCTTCTGGTGTATGCTGGCCGCGCCTCTCATCGCGGGCAACGACGTGCGCCAGATGACACCTGAGATCCGGGCGATCCTCACGAACAAGGATGTGATCGCGATTGACCAGGACGCCGCGGGCCACCAGGGCTTCCGCTTCCGGGTCGACAAGGACAAGGAGATCTGGGCGAAGGAGCTCTCGAATAAGGAGTGGGCCGTGTGCGTCCTCAACACGGGCGACGCTCCGGCCAAGCTCACGCTCGACATGCACGACCTCACGTTCCTCACCGAGCAGTATTACGACGTGACCGACGTCTGGTCCCGCAAATCGGCCGGCACGGCGGTGGACATGCACACGGCGACGCTGGACTCGCACGACGTCATGCTTTTCCGGCTCAAGCCCGGTTCCTGATCCCGATGAAAATGACCCGACGCAAAGCGCTCGGCCTTCTGGCGGGCGTGATCCCCGCGGTCGGCCTGCGGGGCACGGCCTCGGCCGCAGTCCCCGAAACGGACCCGAGACTGCCGCCCGGGATCGTTCCGGAGGACGGCCCGTTCAAGGGCACCCGCGCCTCGCTCCAGGCCCACCAGGCACCCGGCTGGTTCCGGGACGCCAAGTTCGGGATGTGGGCCCACTGGGGCCCGCAGTCGGCGGTCGAGTTTGGCGACTGGTACGCCCGCCTGATGTACATCCAGGGGTCGGACCAGTACAACTATCACACCGAGCATTACGGCCATCCCTCAAAGTTCGGAATGAAGGACACGATACCGGCATGGAAGGCGGAGAAGTTCGACCCGGCCCACCTCATCAAGCTCTACAAGGCCGCGGGCGCCCGATACTTCATGACTATGGGGGTCCACCACGATAACTTCGACCTCTGGAACTCGAAGCACAACCGGTGGAATGCCGCCAACATGGGCCCGGGGATCGACATCGTCGGCGCCTGGCGCAAGGCCGTCCGCGACGAGGGACTCAAGTTCGCGATAAGCGAGCACCTCTGGATCACCTACAAATGGTATTCGGTTGCGCACGGTTCGGACAAGACGGGCCCACTCGCGGGCATACCCTACGACGGAGCCGAGGCTGCCTCGAAGGACCTCTACGTGGACTCGGACGACATCTGGGCGGGCGACCTCCCGTGGAACGAGGACGAGATCCCAAACTGGTGGAAACGCCACTGGCACGACCGGATCACGGACCTGATCGACCAGCACGAGCCCGACCTCCTTTATTCCGACGGATCGATGCCCTTCGAGGAGTATGGGTACTCCGTCGTGGCCCATCTTTACAACATAAGCGCGCGGCGAAACGGCGGCAACGTCGATGCCGTCTACTTCTCGAAGCGCGAGCGCGACAGCGAGCAGGGACTCTGCGTCCTCGACCGCGAGCGCGGCGTGCTCGACGACATCCTCCCGAGGCCGTGGCAGACCGACACCTGCATCGGCAACTGGCATTACAAGCGCGGCACGAAGTACAAGACTCCTAAGATGGTCGTCGACATGCTGGTCGACATCGTGAGCAAGAACGGAAACCTGATGCTCAACATCCCCCTTCCCGCGAGCGGCATGCCCGATTACGAGGAGCTCGCCCTGATCGCCGAGATCACGAAGTGGATGGCGGTGAACAGCGAGGGCATACACGGCTCGCGCCCATGGAAGAAATTTGGCGAGGGAGCCCCCGTCCAGTCGTCCGCCCAAAGCGCAAAGGCGTTCAACGAGGAGTCCAGGCGGCCGTTCGATGAGTCCGATGTCCGCTTCACGACAAAGGGCGACATCCTCTTTGCCTTCGTCATGGGCCAGCCGGAGTTTCGCGCCGTCATCCGGTCCCTGGCGACCGACACGGCGCTCGGCGTAGGGCGGATTTCGAGCGTCGAGCTGGTCGGCCATGACGGCAAGCTGACGTGGACCCAGGACCAGTCGGGGCTGACAATCAGCGTGCCTGGCGACCTGCCGACCCAGCACGCGGTGGCGTTCCGGATCCGGGGCGCCTGAGGTTGCTAGGCGGAGCCGGTCCGCGACCGGTAGATCCGGCTCACGACGTCGAACACCTTGTCGACGGTGAAATGCTCCCTGGGCGTGCCGGCAATTTTTTGTTGCGGCAATTCCCCCCATGGGCGATGGTGGCGGGGTCTAGCGCGAACACGATCGCGACCGGACATTCAAGTACAACATCCATGCCCTTCGGACAACGAGGCTTCATCGCCATGCGAAAAGCACCCCCGTCCACCCTCGCCGGTCCGCAGGTTTTCCATTGCTTGGAAACTGCGGAGGCGGTGTGACAGCGCTCAGGACCCACGAATCGCCTGCGGGACAATTTGTCGGCACGCCCGACGGCTTTGCCGTGGCCAAGGCAGCCGGCGCCAAGATCGTCATGGTCACGGCCTACGACACGTGGTCCGCCCGGCTGCTGGCCGATTCGCCCGTCGACTGCATCCTCGTCGGGGATAGCGCCATGATGGTGGTCCACGGCGAGAAGGACACGCTCGGTGCGACTCCGGAGATCATGGCGATGCACACCCGCGCGGTCGCGCGCGGCGCAGCCAGGAAGTTCATCGTGTCCGACATGCCCTTCCTCGCGGCGCGAAAGGGCGAGGTGCACGCCCTCGAATGCGCGGCGCTCCTGATCCGGGCCGGCGCGCACGCCGTCAAGATCGAGGGCGCGCAGGGCCACACCCACGTCATCCGTCATCTCGTCGAGTCCGGCATACCCGTTATGGGGCACCTCGGGCTCACTCCCCAGTGGGTCCGCGGCCTTGGGGGCTTCAAAGTGCAGGCCAAGGACGCCGCGGCGGCCGGCCAGCTCAGGGAGGACGCCTCAGCCCTCGAGCAGGCGGGGGCCTTCGCGCTTGTCCTTGAGTGCATCCCCGGGAATCTCGCACGCGAGGTGACGTCCAACCTCAGGGTACCGACGATCGGGATCGGGGCCGGGGCGGGTTGCGACGGCCAGGTGCTGGTCCTGCACGACATGCTGGGCTTCAATCCGGACTTCAAGCCGAGGTTCGCGCGCCGCTTCGCTGACGGCGCCGCCTTGGTGCGCGCCGGTGCCGGCAAGTTCGCGGAATCCGTGCGCCGCGGCGAATTTCCCACCGACGAGGAGGGATTCTAGCCGTGCCGCGGGTTTCCATATGTCTCGAGGACTGGCGAGCGCAGCGCTCCGCGATGGAAAAAGCCGGGCTCAGCGTGGGTTTTGTCCCGACGATGGGCGCGCTCCACGCCGGCCACCGCTCGCTGCTCGAGCGCGCCCGGGCCGAGAACGACCGGGTGGTCCTGAGCATCTTCGTCAACCCGACGCAGTTCGACGATCCCTCCGACCTGAAGCGCTATCCCCGCGCATTTGACGCGGATCTCGCGCTCGCCGAGGGGCTGGCCGACCACGCGCTCGTCCCCGAACCAAGGGAGATCTACCCGGATGACTACCGCTACAGGATGACCGAGTACACGGTGAGCAACCGGCTCGAGGGTGCTCACCGTCCGGGGCACTTCGAGGGCGTCCTCACCGTGGTGCTCAAGCTCCTCAACATCGTGCGGCCCCACCGCGCCTATTTTGGCGAGAAGGACCACCAGCAGCTTGAGCTCGTGCAGGGAATGGTGCGCGCGCTCTTCTTGCCGGTCGAGATCGTCCCCTGCGCCACATTGCGCGACTCGGACGGCGTCGCGCTCAGCTCGAGGAACAGCCGCCTTTCGGCCGCCGCCCGGGCACGAACCGCGGCGTTCCCACGGATATTGAGGCAATCAACCGACACCGTCTCCGCCGCGGCAGCCCTGGCCGCGGCAGGATTCGGCGTGGACTACGTGGAGGACCACGACGGAGTCCGGCTCGCGGCCGTGCGCCTCGAGGACGTTCGGCTCATCGATAATGTCCGGCTATAACATCGCATTCGTCCTCACCGGGTCCGTCGCCGGCTACAAGGCCTGCGACGCCATCTCGCGCCTGGTGCAACTCGGCCACCGGGTTCGCGCGGTGGCGACCGAGTCCGCGCTTCGCTTCGTCGGGGTGGCCACCCTCGAGGGCCTGACCGGCGAGCGGGTCCTGACCGACATCTTCCAGCCCGGTGCGGCGCTTGAACACATCCAGATCACCCGCTGGGCCGACGCCGTCGTGGTGTGCCCGGCCACCGCCAACACGCTCAACCGCTTCGCCGCGGGGCTCGCGGACGACCTCGCGGGGGCGCTGTTCCTGGCCCACGACCGCGCCAAGCCGTTCCTGGTCGCGCCGGCAATGAACCCACTGATGTGGCGCCATCCCGCGACGCAGGATTCCGTGTCGAAACTCGGCCGCTGGGGCGTACGCTTCATATCGGTCGGCGACGGGCGGACGGCGTGCGGCGAGATCGGCGAAGGCCGGCTTGCGGAGCCGGCCGACATCGTCGCCGCAATCGAGGCGTCGCTGGCGCGGCCATCGAGGCGGCTGCGTATCCTCGTCACAAGCGGGGGGACGGCCGAGCCCATCGATAGCGTCCGAGTCATCACGAACGCCAGCACCGGGCGCACCGGCGCAGGGATCGCCGCCCGCATGGCCCGAGGCGGCCACGACGTCGTCCTCCTGCGGGCGCTCGGATCGGCGGCTGCGCCCGGCGCGTGCCGCGATGAGACCTTCTCCACGTTCGCCGACCTCGACTCGGCCCTCACGCGAATCCTGTCGTCGGAGCATTTTGACGCCGTCATTCACGCTGCGGCGGTCAGCGACTTTGGTGTGGACGAGGTGATGGTCGGCGGGAAGGCGCGCAGGCCGGCCGAGGGAAAGCTGGCCTCGGACGAGGCGCCGGTGATCCGCCTGCGGCCCCACCCGAAGCTGGTCGACGCCCTGCGCTCGAGGAGCCTGAACCGCGCGGTCAAAATTGCCGCCTTCAAGCTGACCCACGGCGAGGAAAAGGATGGGGCGCTTCGCGCCGTTCATTCGCTGCTCGCCCATTCGGGAGCGGACCTCGTCGTCCACAACGACCTCGCGGAGAGGGAGGGCTCCGACGCCTTTCCCTCAACCCTGCACTTTGCCGACGGGACGGCACCGGAGCGGTGCGCAACGCGGCCCGAGCTCGCCGCCGTGTTGGAGCGAATCCTCACGGGCCTGCCGGTGGATGCGACCGTCACCGCCTGACCCATGCTCCTCTGCCTCGACATCGGGAACACCCAGATCCACGGCGGCGTGTTCGACGGCGACAGCCTGCTGTGCCAGTTCCGCAAGTCGACGCAGCCGCTCGGGTCGACGGATGAGGTGGGGATTTTCCTGGTTTCGGTGCTTCGGGAAAACAGGGTCGATCCCCGGTCGGTGAACCGCGTCGCCCTCTGCTCGGTCGTGCCGGCGGCTCTTCACCCAGTCCGGGGCGCGAGCAAGCAGTATTTCGGCTGCGAGCCCTTCGTCCTGCAGGCGGGGGTGAAGACGGGACTCAAGGTGCGCTACCGCAATCCCCTCGAGGTCGGCGCGGATCGGATTGCCGGCGCGATCGCGGCCACGCAAAGATGCCCGGCACGCAACCTGATCGTGGTCGACTGCGGGACGGCCACCACGTTTGACGTGGTGACCGCTGGCGGGGACTATCTCGGGGGCGTCATCCTTCCCGGTGTCGGGGTTTCGGCCGAGACGCTCGCAAGCCGCACGGCAAAGCTGCCCCGAGTTGAGATCGCCCGGCCCGAGACGATTCTGGGGCGGTCGACCGTCGAAAGCATCCAGTCGGGACTCTATCACGGGCATGCCGGGGCCATAAGGCATATTGTCGACGGGCTGGCGCGGGAGGTCTTCGCCGGTGAAAAGCCCCGCATCATCGGCACCGGGGGTTTTGCGCGCATGCTGGAGGAGGAGCGCCTTTTCGATGAGATCGTTCCCGAGCTTGTTCTGCTGGGTCTGCGGCATGCGGATGCCATAAATCTCGAGGCGGGGTCGAAGGCATAGGCAACCGCCGGGGTTTCGCGGTGTCTTTTACTCGCCGCACCCGGCCCATGTCCGTAAACCCATACCCTGCGTGAAGATAGCCGCGATCCTATGTTACTTTGCGACGTGGGCCTTTATCCCGCACCTCCTGCTGCTCAAGAAGCGCCCGTCGGCCACGCTCGCATGGCTGTGGGCGATCATATTCATCCCGTTCATCGGGGCGCTGTTCTACTTCGGGTTCGGGACCGATCGGCTCAAGCGCCGGCGTCTCAGGCGCCGCATCCTTCATTCATCGCGCTCGCACCGCCAACCCACACAGGAGGGCACCTCGGACAGCGCCACCGCCGCTCTCCTCAAGAGGCTGCCTCAGCGCGACCGGCAATTCCTCCAGCTCCTGTCGCGCATCAATCATCTCCCGGTGAGCTCCGCCTGCAATCTGCGCATCCTTCGCGACGCGAAGGAATTCTACGCGGCCCTGGAGGAGCGCATCATCGGCGCGAAGCATCACGTCCACATAGAATTTTACATCTGGCACTCCGATGAGACCGGCGCGAGGTTCCTGAGGATCCTCACCGAGGCGGCGCGCCGGGGAGTCATCGTACGCCTGCTCCTTGACGGCGTCGGCTCGCACGGCTTCACGGAGAGCTTGCTTGCGGAACTCCGGGCGGCCGGCGGCCAATTTTCCTGGTTTCAGAGCCTGGATCCGAAGCGGAATCGCTTTTTCCTAAACCTTAGGAATCACCGCAAGCTACAGATCGTCGACGGCGTCTCGGCATTTGTCGGGGGAATGAACATCGGCCGCGAATACGAGGGCCTCGACGAGGTGCTGGGCCACTGGCGCGACGTCCAGGTCGAGGCCGACGGGCCCGTTGTCCGCGAGCTTCAGGACGTCTTCGCGGACGACTGGTTCTTCGCCACGGGCGAGAAGATATCGGCGCCTGCGTTTTTTCCGGAGCCGGCCGCGGAAACGCGCGAGATCTCCCATGTCGTTCTCGGCGGCCCCGACCGCCGGAACGAGCCGATCAGCAAGTCCATCGTGAGCCTGCTGAACGAGGCAAGCGACCGCGTCTGGATTGCCACCGGCTATTTCGTGCCGGACGACATCATCCTGGCCGCGCTCGAGCTCGCGGCCAGCCGCGGGGTCGACGTGCGGCTCCTCATCTCGGAGAGGAACGAACATTCCTGGCTCGTGGTCGTGGGTCGCTCCTACTATGGGCAGCTTCTCGCGGCGGGCGTGCGGATCTTCGAGTACTCGGTCGGCATCAACCATGCGAAGATCATGCTGGCCGACGACCGGTGGGCCATGGTCGGCTCGGCCAACCTCGACTACCGCTCCATGCGCCTGAACTTCGAGCTCAACCTGCTCTTCCACTCGGCGGGGAGAAACGCCGAACTGTGCCGGATCCTCGAGCACGACTTCGCGCTTTGCCAGGAGATTGACGCGGCCGCGTTTGCACGCAGGCCGTTCCGCAAGAAATTCGCGGAGGCCGCCCTGAGACCGCTGTCGCCGATGCTCTAGGCAATGCCGGTCACGAGGTCGTCGTGACCTTGACCTTGTCGAAGGCCTCCTGGGCCCTCTGCCACGCCTGGTCGACCTTGTCCTTTTCCTCCGCCCATGTCTCGGGCGTCGCGCGCGAGGCCTCGTCGATCATTGACTTCAGGTAATACTGGGAGTCGTTCATCTCCTTCATCGCGAAGTCCCAGTCCTTGGCGTCGACGGTCGAGGGCATCGAGGCGCGCTTTGCGTTCAACTCCGCGATCTGGCTGGAGAGCATCGCCTGCAGCCGCCCGGCGCCGGCGATGAAGTCCGCGCGCTGGTCGAACGTAAAGTCCTTGATGGCCACCCACGAGGCGGAGGCCTGGTCGGAGACGGACTGTACGGCGATGGGCACGCTCTGCGCGGGCCGCGCTATCGGGACCACCTGGACGGGTGTAGGCTGGCCGGGAGGCGGCTGAACCTGCGCCGTCTGGGGCTGCGGCGAATCCGTCCTTTCGCGGCAGCCGTTAGAGAAAAGTGAAATGAGGCCTACGGCTGCAACCAAGGGTGTCGAAAAGCGGGAGATTTTCATGGGTCTGAGTCTAGTGGGTTCGGCGGCTCTTTAGGTATGGGGTCAATACCTGCCAGAACAGTAACCCACCAGCCGGCCCGGTTCCCTGGGCGCCGCGGGCCCAAGAGGTTTGCCTTGAAAGATTTGACGCTGCAAGGCAGCGCGCAAACCTTTCAGGGACAATGACGGAGCGGGCAATATGAAGGAGCCAACCCGGGAGGAAAGAAATCTAAGGTGCTTCCGCAAGAGGAGATACCGCACCCAGGGCGACGCGCTCGACGCCGCCATGGTTGCCGGCGTCGAGCGCCAGCGGAAGGCCTACCATTGTCCTTACTGCAAGATGTGGCACCTAACGACCGTCGTCTGATATCATGGTGCGAGCTCACGCCGGGCTCGACCCCGGCGCCTCAAGGGTCCAGAAGAAAAGGTGCCAGCCACCAGGTCCCCAACCTCACCCCCGCCAAAATGGATATCACCCGTCGCGATGCGCTCAAGGCAATGGCCGGAACCGCCGCTCTTGCAGCCCTGCCCCTGGTTCGTTCCCAGGAGACCAAGCCCATGACCCTCCCGACTGCCGCGACCGGCTCAAAAGATTCCTTCAGGCATTCGGCCTGCCGCTGGTGCTACAAGGACATTCCACTCGACGACCTTGCCCGCGCCGCAAAGCGGATCGGCCTTGAATCCGTCGAACTTCTCGACCCGGCGGATTGGCCCGTCGTGCAGAAATACGGACTCACGTGCGCCATGGCCAATGGCGTCACCCGGATACCTGAGGGACTGAACCGGGTCGAACACCACGCCGTGATGGTCCCCGGCATGATCGAGCGCATTGGAGCCTGCGCCGACGCCGGCCTGCCAAATGTCATCTGTTTTTCAGGCAGTCGCGGGGGAATGGATGACGAGGTGGGCCTCGCCAACTGCGCCACCGCGCTCAAGCAGATTGTCGGCGAGGCCGAGAAGCGCCGGGTCACCGTCTGCATGGAGCTCCTGAACAGCAAGATCAACCACCCCGACTACATGTGCGACCACACCGCCTGGGGAGTGGAGCTCGTGAAGCGGGTCGGTTCCGACCGGTTCAAGCTTCTCTATGACATCTACCACATGCAGATCATGGAGGGGGACGTGGTCCACACGATCCGCGACAACCACCAGTACATTGCCCATTACCACACCGGTGGGGTCCCCGGGCGCCACGAGATCGACGACACCCAGGAGCTCAATTACGTCGCGATCGCACGCGCGATCAAGGAGACCGGGCACCGCGGCTTTGTCGCGCAGGAATTCATCCCGCTGCGCGACCCCTTCACGTCGCTCGCCCAGGCTGTGGCCATCTGCACGGTCTGAGGGTTGGGGCCGGTTTTCGTTCGTCTCGCCGCGCTGGCTCCCATAAGAGGGAGGCATGCTCCTCGATTTCGAAACGCTCTCGACCCGAAACGTCTACCAGTGGATGACGAGCACGATCCTCCCGAGGCCGATCGCGTGGGTCTCGACGATCTCGCCTGACGGAAGGACCAATCTGGCGCCGTTTAGTTTCTTCCAGGGCGTGACGGCCAATCCCCCCACCCTGATGTTCGTCCCGGTCAACAACCGGGATGGCGAAAAGAAGGATACCATCCGGAACATCGAGCTCGTGCCCGAGTTCGTCGTGAACCTCGTATCCCACGCCCTGGCCGCTTCCATGAACGACACGGCGGCGCTCCTTCCCTACGGCGAAAGCGAATTTTCCAGGTTCGGCGTGGCGCCGGCACCCTCGATCAGGGTCAGGCCTCCCCGGGTCGCCGAAACGCCGGTCGCCTACGAGTGCATTCTCGACCGTATCGTCAACATCGGGGAAGGACCCCTCGCCGCTAACGTGGTCTTCGGGAGGATCCTCGCCGGCCACATCAGGGATGACGTGATCGGCGCAGGAGGCCTGCCTGATTCCGCGAAGCTGGATCTCGTCGGCCGCCTGGGCGGCGAGGACTACACGAGGACGCGGGAAATCTTTAACCTGGTGCGGCCCGACCGCTGATCGCGGCGGCCTCGGACCGCTCCCGCAGCGCCTCGTAGATGGGCCGGTCGCCCAGCGCCTCGGCGATCCCGTAAGCGGCCAGGCAGCTCACGAGAAGCGGCAGCATGTATTCGTACTGTCCGGTGAGCTCGACCATGAGGACGATGCCCGTGAGAGGAGCGCGCACGGTCGCCGTGAACAGCGCACCCATGCCGATGACGGCAAATGTCTCCGGGAACACGGCCCACTCGGGGAGCACCGCGTGGACTCCCGCCCCGAGCGCCAGCCCTCCAAGGGAGCCCAGCACCAGAAGCGGCGCAAATATCCCGCCAGCCGCCCCGCAGCCGTAGCTCACCATCGTGAGGACGAACCGGCCCACGAGCAGTACGAGCATCCACTTGACCGCGATCTCCCCGGCGATCGCCCGCTGGGACAGGAGGGCACCCGAGCCGCTCATCGCGGGATAGATCCAGGCAGCCAAGCCCACCACGAGGCCAGCGCAGGCTCCGACCGCGAAAGGAGGCAGGCGCCTCAGCCGGTCAAAAAAGCCAAGGCTCGCGAGCAATGCCCGGTTGAAACCCACGCCGGCGAATCCCGCCAGGACGCCAAGGAGCGTCGCGACCGGAAGCGAATGAAGGGAGGGCCCGGGCATGCCGTGGAGGGCAAACACGGGCGTCTCCCCGGCCACCACCCGGCAGACCACGTCCGCGCTGACGGCGGCCAGGAACGAGGCGACGAAGACAACAGGCGTGAAGCTGCCCGTCAGCTCCTCGAGCACGAAGATCAACCCGGCAAGCGGCGCATTGAAGGCCGCCGCGAGGCCCGCGGCGGCGCCGGCGCTGACAAGGGCCTTCCTCTCTCCCTCGCCCCGCTTCACCCGGAACCATGTCGAAACCATGATTCCCGTCGCGCCGCCCATCTGGACGGTAGGTCCCTCGCGTCCCAGGGTCAGGCCGCTGCTGATACCGGCGACACCCGCGAGGAATTTGACCGGAAGCACCCTCTTCCACAAAAGCTGCTTCTCGCCCTGGACAACCGACTTCAGGTCCGGAATTCCGCTGCCGGCGGTCTCCGGCGCAAACGTCCGGACGAGCCAGAGCCCGAACCCGCTTCCAAGGGCGCCGATGCCGAGTGCCGCGAACAATCCCCAGCCAAGCGGAAGCCGCTGGATCCAGGCGATGCGTCCGAGCTCGAAGTATTGCAGGAGCATCCTGAAACAGGATGCGAGGAGCCCGGCTACGACCCCGACGACGAGCGCCTTTGGGAGGATGTGCCGCCGCTTGACCTCCTCTGCCTGGAGACCGGTGGTGACGGCCGCGGATTCGCTCATTACCGCCGATCGTCTCGCGCACGAGCGGACGGGTCAACCCCGCATGGGACCTGCACCGCCCATGCCCCTTTCCTAACGGGAGGAATGGTGATCGTGAACCCTCGACGAGCCGCCCTTCTTGCCGCCGCCCGTCCGCTTGTTCACGGTGGCCCAGGCCCGCGCCTCCGCGGTCTTCGTGCCCACCCCTTTCTTCTCGTAGCCCTGCTCAATATGGTTGGCCTGGCGCTTCTGTTTGGCGGTGTAACTTGATTTGTCTCCTTGTGGCATGGGGTTTCCTTTTTTCCCATTGGACAGAGGAGGCGCCTGGCAGTTCCCCAATGCCGCCCGAGCACTGGCCGCTCCTACTCCGACTCGGTGAATTCGCAGAGAGCGAAGATGCTGACGCCGAGGGCCTCGAGGCGCCTCGAGCCGTTCAGCTCCGGTAGATTAACGATCGCGCCGACCTCACGCACCTTGCAGCCGAGGTGCCCGAACAGCTGCACGGCGGCGCAGAGCGTTCCTCCGGTCGCGATCAGGTCGTCCATGAGAACCACGTTGGCGCCCCTGGGTGCGGCGTCGGTCTGTATCTCGAGGATGCTCTGCCCGTATTCGAGCTGGTACTCCGCGTGTATGGTCTCGCCCGGGAGCTTTCCCTTCTTGCGCACCATGACGAGCGGCTTGCCGAGCGCGTAGGCAAGGACAGCCGCGGGTATGAACCCCCGGGCATCGAGTCCGGCTATGATGTCGATCGGCTTGGCCCTGTAGTGGTCTATGAACATGTCCATCGCCGCGCGGAACCCCTCGGGCTGGCGCAGCAGCGAGCTGACGTCGCGAAACCGCACGGGGGCATGCGGCCAGTCCACGATTGTCCGTATGAAGGGCTTGATGTTCATGTCTAAGTTGAAACGTGCATCACTTGCCTGCTCGAGCCGCCCAACGAGGTCCTAACCCAAGGCGCCGCATGATGCCGCGATCCCGAGACGGAAAATCCCCGTTGGGCCCCTCATTGGTTTCAGCTTGCTGGGCCGCGCCGGTCAATACAGCGGCGCATTGTTTCTGGGGTCCCCCACCATTTCCTTGAAACGCGGGTCATCCTGAAGCGTGCGAAAGGACGACCGAGCGATATAGACGTTTTCGCCGTAAGGCAACCGGAACAGCCGCCCAAGCTCGGACAACGCCCGGTCCTTGTCCCCAATCCAGGCAAATGCCTCGGCGCACACGCCGGAATTCGCGGGCGCGGTGACCGCGTCGCGGGACTCCGGAAGGAGCTCGGCCGATTTCTGCGCGGCGCGCAGCGTTTCGTCCCTTTCACCGAGCAGCGCGTGCGCCAGGGAAAGGTTGGCCCAGAGGGTTGCGTTTCCGGGCTGCTGGGCAAGCACGCCGCTCATCTCGTCGATCGCTTCCTTGGCACGTGCCCGCGCCGCGTCCATGTCGCCTGCCTCGGCAAATGTTTCCGCGGCCGCAACGTCCTGGCTCCAGTGCGGGTCCTGCAGGTTTCCATCGAAATGCCGCTGCTCCCTGTTGACCCGGTTGAATTCAGCCCAGTCGCCGATAGCTGACGCATTTATCCCGGAAAGGTAAAGAAACAGGCTTCGTTTCGAATCATCGACTTTCCTTTGCGCCAACGTCTTGATCTCCGCCGAGGAGCCGGTCGCCTGGAATGAGAAATAGGCGAAAATCCATGCTGCCTCCAAGTCGTCAGGGTGCGCCTCACAATATTTCCTGCTAATGCTCAGGGCCTCGTCGTATTCATGGCAGGCGGAAAGCGTCTCCACGATTGTGGCCATGTACTCGTGATTGGTGGGGTCCAGCCTGACGGCGCGCCGCAGGTTGGGCAACGCATCGGCAAACCGCCCCTCCCGCCGCTGGATCAGGCCGAGCGAATAAAAAACTGCAGGCTCGTTTGGCTTCAGCTGCTCAAGCCGCATGTATTGCTCCGTGGCGCGCGTGTAGTCGCGGAAGCCGTAATAGTAATAATCCCCGACTCCCTCGATCACAGCCGGATCGTCGGGCGCGAGGCTGACCGCCCTGTCCATCGCCTCCTTCGCCAGCCGGCTCTGCTCATCGGTCTGCGCATCGCCAAAGCGGGCGAACGCACGCCTGGAAGCCAGCTCGGCCCAAGCCTGCGCAAAGTTTGGGTCAAGCCGAACCGCCTCCTCAAGAAGGGCGATCGCGGGCTTCTGCGCCCCGAGGAAACTTGAGTTGCGGATCTGGCGGGCCTTGAGGTAGTCGTCGTAGGCCGCCGTGTTTTCGGTAGGACGACGCGCGAGGAGGACCTTGGTTTCCGGGGACAGCACGGATTGGAGCGCGTCGGCAATCGCCTGCGCGAGCTCGCCCTGGATCGCGAAAATGTCGTTCAAGTCGCGGTCATACGCCTTTGCCCAGACATGTTCGTCCGTGCGGGCGTCGATGAGCTGGCCGGTCACCCGCACCCGGTTACCCTCGCGGCGCACGCTTCCCTCGAGCACAAACGCCACACCGAGTTCCCTGCCGATCTGCTTGATGGATTTGGTGGTTCCCCGGTACTGCATGACCGAGGTGCGTGAAACGACATGGAGGTCCTTGACGAAGGAAAGATTGGTGAGCACGTCCTCGTGGACGCCGTCCGTGAAGAAGGCATTGTCCTTGTCCTCGCTCATGTTCTCGAAGGGAAGGACCGCGACCGACTTGGCGTCGACCGCTTCGGCCGGGACAGCCGAAGAAACTGCCGACGACACGGCGGCAGGAGCGGCTTCGGCGACGACCGGAGCTGGCGAGCGCCGCCAGACGAAGGCGGCTGCGGCAATCCCGATTCCGATGGCGACCATGGCGCCAACGGTCAATGGACGGACGCCGGCGGGCCTCGGCACCGCGCCCGTGCGCGCGCGCGTCGGCGAAATCACCGCTTGTCCCGGTGTTTCCAGCATCCGCTTGACCTGCTCGACGAACTGGGGAGTCGGAAGCGCACCGGGAAGGCGAATCCACTGCACGCGCAGGAATTCCGCAGGCACGATGGCCGCGCCTTCCGGCGTCTCGTCGACAACAACGGGCGCCAGGAACGGCACGCCCTCGGCCATGAGATGGGTCCGTTCAACGGCCAGCTTCCATTCCAGTCGGAAATACCCCTCCCCGCGCCTGCGTCCGTGCCGAAATCACCGGGACAAACAGTGCGCATCCCTTGATTTGCCTTCGAATCTTCTGGTCCCATGCATCACCGCCGCGAAGCTCGCTCTGGTCAAACCACACCTCGACACCCTGGCTGCGCAGGCCGTCGGCTATGCGCTGGGCTGCGGGAGTGTCCTCACGCGCATAGCTCAAAAAGACCGCGCGCTGCGCCAACGCTTCATCGGATTCTGGACTCGTGCCGGGCATTGCCGCTCAAATGGTTACCACAAAGCCGAGGTCAAGCCAGTTTTAAAATAATCCCACCCAAATGGCAGGCGCCTTGGACGTTGACAGGTGGAGGAGCCGGGCGGTCACACTGTCCCCGAGCATGAGCGCCGAGTCCAAGATACCCCTGTTTCACGTCGTCGGCTTCTCAGGGCACAGGCAGATCGCCAACCAGACCATGTTGGCCAACGCCATCGGCGCTGCGCTGGAATCCCTGCGGAGGCAGGCAAGAGGGGAATGGCTCGGCCTGTCGTCCGTTGCCGAGGGAGGCGACCAGCTCTTTGTCGAACAGGTGCGCGCCCTGGGAATGTCATGGCACGCGATACTGCCGCTGCCCAAGGCCGAGTTCGAAAAGGATTTCCCCGTTGCCGAATGGGCCGCCGTTGAGAAGACCCTTGAGCACGCCGAGCACGTCCGAGTCATCACGGAGAACGGAAGCCGCGAGGATGCCTATCTCGACTGCGGCATGGCGACAGTCGACGGCGCCGACGTGCTTCTCGCCGTCTGGGACGGGGAACCGGCGCGGGGAAAGGGAGGCACGGGCGACGTCGTCTCCTATGCGCGGTCCCTTGGCAGGCCGCTCGTCCTCATCGATGCGAACACGCTCGAGGTGAGCCGGGAGCGCCTCGAGAAGCTCGAGCGCACCGACACAAGCCTCGCGAAGCTTAACGAATTGCCGGAGGCGCCCCAAGCGAACGTGGGGAACCCGTTCAAAGCTCCCCCATCAATCTCTGCATTCCAGCAGAAGTGCGACTACGCCGCGAGCCGCGGCGCCCCGCAGTTCCGCCGCCTGATCGTTCTGACGGTCCTCCTGCACGTGGCCGCGACCCTGATCGCCGCGGCCGCGCTCGCATTCGAGCTGCACTACTCGATCGTGCCGTGGCTTAAGCTGATGTGCCTCGTGGGCGCCCTTGGCGTCGCCCTGCTGCTCAGGCACCATCACCACTCCCACCACAACTGGGTTCGCTGCAGGCTCGCCGCGGAATTCTGCAGGTCCATGCTGGCGACATGGGGGCTCCCTCGCGCGTCTCCCCTGTTCGAGGACCTGGACCTTCCCGAGATCCGGGGGCTCTCGCGGGGCCTGCACATCCTGCACAGCCGCTCGTCGAGTACCCAGCCGGTGCCCATAGAGGAGTTCAAGAGCATCTACGTCGAGACGCGCATCGACGACCAGCTCGGCTACTTTCGCCGGCAGGAGGCGCGCGCCCTCCCGATGTTCAGCAGGCTGAAAATGGGCTTCTGGATCGCGACAGTGCTCGCGCTCGGCTGCACGCTGGCCTATGCCATCTGCCATACTGCCCATATCGAGGTGCCCCATTGGACACGTACGACGGTGTTCTATTTCCTTCCGATCTCGCTCCCCATCATCGCGGCGGCGCTGATCTCCCTCATCTCAATCAACGACCTCCAGCGCCGGGTGGCGCGGTACCGTGAGATGCAGCTCATGCTCGAGGAAAGCAGGAAGCGCCTGGTTTTCTGCGGCACGTGGAACAGCCTCGAGCGCGTCGTGCTGAAGACGGAGCGGGCGCTACTTCAGGAAGTGGTCGAGTGGCACTCGCTCACGAGCTTCGCCGAGTCCCATTAGGGCGCCGCCCTCGCGCGCCTATATGGGGTCCGCGCCCTCGGCCCCGGCCCAAGGAGGGCTCCGGGCCATTATCCAAAGCTGGCTCGCAGCCGCGATGGCCGCCAGGAGCCACCCCGTCATCGCCCAGCGAATCGCGGTGTGCAACCGGATGGTGCCGGCAAACCGGACCCACAAGTCGTGGCTCCCCGGCGTCACGCGGACCGCCACCAGCCCACTCCGCGACCTGTGAACCACGGCCGGCTTGCCGTCCACGTAGACCTTGTAGCCGGGAACAATCGACCGAAAGGTTTCAACGTACCCGGAGGTCGGCGCCTCCACTCGAAGGCGCAGGGGTGTGAGCGAATAGAGCTCGATCGGCGCGCGCTTGGGATCGTAGGGAGTCAGATACATGAGCCAGTAGGGATCAGGACCGGGAGGATCAAAGGCATTCGGTCCCGCGCGGTCGATGAGGAGTTGGATCGACTCATGCGTTGTGCCGCTGTTCCAGAGGGAAAGCGTGTGCGTGTTGCCGGGATTCAGGCCAAACGCGTATTCGTTCCCGGACGATGGGAGCTGATACTCCCTGTAGATCGTTTGTCCCCGGACTATCAGGAACCCATTCGGGTGCTTGCCCAAAAAATCGAACCGGAGAAGGACGCGCTGCCCGGGATCGAGCTCGATCTTCGGGTCCAAAGTCAGCCAATCCTTGCCGGTGTCGATGGGTGTCGCGGATAGCTTGACCGGCTGCTGACCGGGCGCTTCGAGTGACCGCTCGATCTGGTCGGGATCTATCGTCGCCTTGTCGTGGTCAGAATCGCTCCAGAATCTCGTCTCGAGGGACGGGTCCATTACACCGGAGTTCATATACCTGGCCGGAGGCAGCAGATCCCACGAATACCGCTCAAGGGAAACGTTCTCGCTGCGGTTGCGAGACGCAGTCTGCTCGACATCGATATTGAAGTTCCGGACGATATAATGGACGACGACGTCCTCCCAAAGCGTCCAAGGGACGAGGAGCAGAATCACGACGAATAGGGCGCGCCCCAGACCGGGGTGGCAGGAACGCAGCGACGTGAACCAATAAAACCCTCCCGTCACCCCGATGACAGCCAAGACCGGCACAAGGCGCAGGTCATAGCAAATTCCGATCACGACGATGATGTCTCCTGGAATGTTTCGCCAGAGGAACGCCGACAGGTTCCCGCAAAATCCCAGGGAAACCACGAGGACCAGAGCGGCCGCAGCCGCAGCCTGGGCGAAAATCGAGCGCGATGCGAAGGCCAGCACGATCATCCCGACGATCATGAGCCACAACAGGTAGCCAGGCTGGTCGCGCGTGCCGGAAAGGGTGATCGGCTCAAAAAAAACCTTCCAGTCATGGGGAACCCAGGTGCTGACGTCCCAGGGGATCGAGACCTTGGGAAAGGCCACGCTGGCCAGCACGGCGGCGAACAACGCGCAAAGGGACACCCATGCGATGTCGTTTCGGCGCGTGCGTGAGCGGGTTATCCACGCGGCCGCGAGCATGGCTGCCGTGAAACATCCAGCAAATGGGATGAGTGACGGTTGGAAATTACGGAGACAAAGAAACGCCGTTGGAAGCAACGCGAGCCAGCGAACGCTCCGCGTCCGCAGAAACCCTGCCACCGCGAAAAGGCAAAACGCCAGGCCCGCAAGAGGCATGCCGAGGGTGGCGAGGCGAGGTTCGTCCGACTGGGCCAATTCGGACATGGAACTGAAATACGGCGCTGCAAGGGCCCCAAAGGTGGCGAGGCAGGCCGCCCCGCCGATCAGCCTGCGAATCGTGACGCCGCGCGTGGCGAGACCCGCCACCGCGCATGCCCCGCAGACCATGCCCGTCAGGAGCGCCATCGGCGGGTGGCAATACCACAGCGCCGCAAGGAAAACACCCAGCCATCCCGAGGCCACGACCGAGTCCCCATCAATGATTCGCTGGACGCACAACAATGCCGCGGCCATCACCGGCTGCGCCGTCATCGTCATGTACATGTCATACTGGAAGAATGGGACGGTCGCCGCGGGCGCCATCGCATAGCTCAGTGCAAAGAGCCACGCCACCCCTTTTGCCTTGGGGCGCGATCGGGCAAAGCCAACATAGAGGATAAGGACGGCCGCGCAGAAACTCGCGATCGCCGTGATATGTTCCACTGCCACTGGCGCCAGCGTCCTGCCCGACAGGATGTCGACCCCGTCCGCCAGCACGAACTGCCACGGCGCGGACCGGAAAGGATGAACCGCTCCATTGAAGGCATACAGCGTCGAGCCCATGACGACGGGAAACGTTCCGGACCGCGCCTGGGTCAGGAAATCGGTTGTGACATTCTGGTACCACTGTGCGTCGATGGGCCCCACTCTATGGGCATTGAAGTAACCCATGAGCATCAAGCTGCAGAAGAGCACCAGGGCATACGCCCTCGCGTAGTCTGCCCAGGAAGGTTCCTCCTTCGCGCGTGTCAGGGCCTCAACCAGCCTGAGAAGAAGGTGCAGGCCCAAAGCCCAGACGACAATGCCTGCGACTTCTCGAACGCTGACGGGCCAGAACCCGCGCGCCTCGAATCGACTTGAGAGCCACGCGACCCAAACGACCAAAGTTGAGAGACCGACCCCACGAACGGCTCGCACTTCGCCCGGCTCGGGGAATGGGTTCGCCATGTAACGCCAGGCCTAACTCGGATACTGGAACTCAGAGAAAGAAGGCATCCTGCTTGGCATTAGAGTGATGCCATCATTCACAACAAGGGCATTCTTGCGCCCACGCATGCCGAGTAAGGCATTCTCGTGTTTCGCCACACGCGAACGGCGTTTCGCCTCCAGCTAATGGCTTAATGCCACAGAACCGTTTCAATCGCTTGAACTAATCGATTCGGCGGACTGCGCAGCGTCGATCCAGAACGCCAATGAAGAAGAAATTCGTGCGTGATCCCTCTCGGAGCGGTGGCCCCTTCCCACGACGCCAGATTGAAACTCGAAAATAATTGGTGCTCGGGACAGGATTTGAACCTGCACGCCTTACGGCAACGGCTTCTAAGACCGTCGTGTATGCCAATTCCACCACCCGAGCGT
>CAAGKR010317690.1_pt1 | contig 30193 bp, 37 predicted proteins | sample 2556971 | NCBI WGS metagenome assembly CAAGKR01 (sample SAMEA5207829, study PRJEB30636) | soil metagenome | biome: forest; feature: boreal; material: soil | place: USA | collected 2011-09 | depth 1 m | reverse complement strand
TCGGGGTGGGTGCGGGCGTGTTCGACCGCCTCGCCGAGCAAGGGCTGCCCGTAATCAGCTTCAATGCGTCAAATAAGGCCATGGAGCCCAGAAAGTACAAGAACCTTCGTGCAGAACAGTGGTGGAAGTTGCGCGAAAAATTTGAAGAAGGGGAAGTAGACCTGGACCCAGACGATGAAGAGCTTGCAGCAGAGCTTCCTACCATCAAATGGTGGATAAACAGTTCAGGTCAGATACAACTTGAGTCCAAGGAGGACATGAAGAAGCGTGGATTGCCCTCTCCGGACCACGCGGACTCAGTCATGATGTGTACGGTCGATGATGACGTACTCGACATGGAAGAGTTCGCTGAGCAGTTCCAAACCGTCCACGGTCTAACCGACGACCTGCTAGAGAGGGCTATGTAATGCCACATTGTCGTGCAAAAGCAACTCCCGAAGCAAATTCAACGGTGGCCGTCGATAACGGCATCACCCTGACAGAGCAAAGCAGCGTAAACATCGACACCACGAAACCTCTAGCCAAAGCAGCCCTTGAAGCTGGTTCGATTGTGGAACTCGATGGTGCGGCTGCACCCAAATACGCCGGTCTGCCCGCCAACGAATCGACAGTCTAGGAGAACACATGCCTCACGTACGCGCAACAGCAACCCAGAACTTCGTGCAGATCGATGACGGTGTCATTGTTCGCCCGAACTCGTTCATCAACGTCGATACGACACGTCCTCTTGCGGCTGCCGCGATCGTCGCAGCGGAAATCGAAGCTCTTGACGCAGAACCTGCTCCGGCTCCCCTCTCGTCAGTCACGGAGGTTCGATTCAACGCAGTAACGTCAGAAGCAGCCAAAGGGCTGCTGAAGCCGTCAGAATTTGACTTCTGGCTCGATCCGACACCGGGAGCAACTGTTCTACACATTGTTTCCAAGGATTCCGCAGGTACGGTGCGGCAGGCAACAATCGCACTCGCATAGTCATGACGATTACCAAGGAGATAACGGCACCGCCGCTGGACGATCCCTCCAAGGGACCGCCTACTGACGTCATCGGTGCGGTGACACAGGGCGGTGTTGTTCCTTGGGCCAGTCTCGGCTATATCGACCAGCAGGAGCATGTTCCTGACCTGATTTGGCCGAACTCGACGCGCACCTACAACATCATGCGCAGGGATGCACAGATCAAGGGTCTCCTACACGGAATGTTCATGCCCGTGAGACGGTACAGATGGGTAGTAGACCCCAACGGGACGCCCCCGGAGGTTCATACAAAGTTCGCGGCCGACCTGAACTTGCCGGTAAAGGGACAAGATGATGTCCCGCGAGGTCGGTCAAAGGGCAGGTTCAACTGGGGCCATTTCCTGCGGCACGCGCTGCTAGGTTGCACGTTTGGTCACATGTTCTTCGAGATAGCAGGAGAATATAGGTCCAAAGATTCTCTTTGGCACTTCATGCAGGCCGAGGAGCGCATGCCTCACACGATCACAGAGGTCGATGTCAACAAGGATGGTACTCTCAAGCACATCAAGCAAGGAGTGGGGCTGGAATCTCCTGAGATACCGGCAGATAGGCTCATTCCCTTCATCTGGGAACGGGAGGGAGGAAATTGGCTGGGGACGAGCATGATCCGAGAGATGTACAAGCTTTGGCTAATCAAGGACCGCGTGATCCGCGTAAACGCCATGTCAATCGAGAGAAATGGTGTTGGAGTACCGGTCATCGAGGCTCCGCCAAACGCCACGAGGGGGACCCTCATAGCTCTAAGCCAAATGGCCCAGGCTTTCAAGGCAGGCGAGTCCTCTGGTGGATCCATCCCTAGCGGCGCGAAGCTGACTCTCGAGGGCGTCCGCGGCAACCTACCTGATGCAATCAAGACCTGGGAGCAGTGTAATCAGGAGATGTCGAAGTCCCTCTTGATGATGTTTATTGAGTTAGGACAGACGCGAACCGGCTCGCGCGCCCTGGGATCAGAGTTCATCGACTTCTTCCAGCTTGCCCAGGAGACACTAGCGATATGGGTGTGTGAAACGATCGCAGAGGAGCTTGCCGAGAAGTGGCTCTACTGGAACTTTGGCGACAAGTACGAAAACTCGCCCCTGATAGACTTTGAACGCAACGAGGAACCCGAGCTATCAGTACAAGACCTTGTCATGATGGTCACCGCCGGGGCGATTCACATGGACCCCGAGCTAGAGGACATACTCAGGTCGAGATACATGTTCCCCGAGCTTCCTGAGGAATTCAAGCCCGTGTACTACCCCAAGAACCTGCCGGCAGAACCTTCAGAGGGCGACCCCGAACAGAAGAACGCCGAAGGTGCTTCTGCAGAGGCAGAAAAGCAGAAAGAAAAAGTCAAACCGCCTAGCCAGCCAACGGCGAAGGCGTCGGAGACAATAGCTGCGGCGCTGGCAGCCTCTGGTACCGCCTCCCCTACCATGCTGCCGCGTCGCAGGCAGACTAGGAGAAGCTGGTAATGGGGCTCGTAACGCTACAAGGACTTGAGATCGTACAAGCTGGCGTGGAATACGACATCTCCACGGGCAAGGTTAGCTTTACGATGGAGGACCTCGCCGACGCGGTAAAGGCTGCCGAGCAAGACCCGGCGATCAAGGCTCCTCGACTCAAGTTGGGACACACATCCAGGCTAAATGCCGCGATACAGGAGAGTGACGATGGTCAGCCAGCACTAGGAACCGTACAGAACATGACCCTGAATGACAAGGGGAATGTGATTCTTGGTGATTACGTCGGCGTGCCTGAGTGGCTCGCAGAGATCATGCCGTCGGCGTATCCGTCACGCTCCTTCGAGGGCGACTACAACTACAAAAGCAATGGCACCGACCGGACCTATCGAATGGTCATCAAGGCGGTAGCCCTGCTCGGTGTGAGGTGGCCGGGATGTGCAACCATAGACGACATACAGACTTTGTACGGTTCTTCACTGCCAGACGGGGTGGAGATCGCTGCTTCTTCGGGAGGGGGTGTCATTGTGTCATTTCAAATAGCAGCTGCAGTCAACGTAGACGACGTGCGTCGTCAATTCTATGACGGAGTCGGCAATTGCGATTGTTTCATGTGGGTACAGGCTATCTATGTCGACCCATATGAGATAATCGTCATGAACGAGGACGACGACCAGCTAGAACGCTACTCCTATGAATGCTCGCCCGACGGCGAGGTCACATTCGGAGAACCTCAGCCAGTTATCGTTCAGTACGTACCTGACCCTCTTGCCGCCGGTGAGAGGATGAAGATGATCGCCTGTGCAGGACAAAACGTGGCGATCTACGCAAGTCGGTCGGAGTCTCGACCGGATCAACCAGACACAAAAGGAGTCACCATGGACCCTGCCGAACTACGGCAGTCGATTGGGCTCACGGCCGAGGCAACGGACGACGAGGTTCGAGCCAAGCTGGCTGAGCTACAAGGTAACACACCAGCAGGTGCAGCAGCGACTGCAGCCGGTGCCGGTGCAGTAGGCAACCAGCCTACGGCGGAGCCTTCTGCGCAGAACGTAAACCAGGGAGGTGAGCCCGGCGGCGGTACGGGTCCGGTCGGCGGCGACGCCGGTTCAGGCGGACAGCCCGCTGCAACGCCCGCTAACGCCCCTGACGCGGGTACGGGACCCGGAGCTACCGGGCCGGGAGTCGCGGCCGGGAGCGAGCCCGACACCGTCACTGTTCCGCGAGAGGTTTGGGCTCAGGTCCAGGCCGGTGCGCAGCAGGGATCACAGGTCTACGCGGCAGAGATGCTGCGAGACAGAACCGACACCATCGACAAAGCACTCAAAGTGGGCAAGATCGCCGCTGCGATGAAAGGTCAGATGGAGACACTTTGGGACAAGGACCCCAAAGGTACAAAGCATCTCCTGACGGCTACCGTCGAGGAGGGTGGACTGGCCGAGGGACTCGTTCCCATCACGGCCCGTGGTACTACGCCTTCCGATGACGAGATAGCGGCTGCCGAGGAGTCATACCCATCCGAGTGGCTTGCTCCGACAGAGCGGGCCAGAATCGCAGCGGCAACCGCCGGTGCATCACCTGGAACAACCACGAGCGCAGGAAGGGACTGATCTGAATGGCTCAGAACGAGTGCATCCCATTCTATGAGAATGGGGACACAATCACGGTGACGACGCCGGGAGCGGTGAGCGGCAAGACGTTTGCCGCCATCTCAGCGTCACGTCCGTATGGGCCAGGTTTTAGCCTGACCTCGACGGATTCCGGCGGGGGCAACCTCGTCTGCAGCACGGCGGCTGCCGGGTCCAAGGCATTCGGCGTATTCGCAAACGACCAGCCTGTCGCGGAAGGCAAGGTATCAGTCGTCTGCGGCGTCGGGTTCATCGTTCCGGTGGTTTCCGGGACGGCGTTCGTCGCTGGCGAGGACGTTGCCGTTGGCGCCGGTGGTCTAGCAGTCAAAGTAACAGCGAACGTCGCAGGGTCGTCCGCAACGGCGCTCCTCGGCAAAATTGCATCGAACAACGCCCTCACGGCAACGTCCGTTGCGAAAGACTCATCCGGCAACAACGTGTCGATTGTGATCAAGCCTCTTGGTGTATCGGGAGTCTTTGGGATCGTCATAGTAGGTAACACGATCGAAGTCACGCTGAAAACTAGCGCCGGTTCCGTGTCGGAAGTAACGGCCACGGAACTCATCGCCAAAATAGCGGCCGAACCAAAAGCGGCCGCATTGCTGGGTCTGACAAACACCGGAGCTTCGACAGGAGCAGGTCTGGTAGAACCTCAGGTTCTTCTGCCTCTGACTGGTGGTCTCGATGCCGGTAGCGCTCGCGCTGTCGGTATGGCCGTATCGTCATGTAATCTGGGTGAAGATGCCCAAGTCAAACTCTACTGATTGGAAGAGGTGAAATAAGTGCCAACCACAGTACCAAGCTCAGTAGCACATCCGCTTGGGCCTCCAACGATCAGCGGAACTCTGGTCACGGTGGACACCATGCTGAATCAGCCCACAAGGGTGACTAGGCTAATCATGGACCTTTCGCTCCAGAGGTTCATTGCTGACCGGGTGTTCACGAACGCCGGTGGAGTCACGGGCGGGGCGGTCATCTATGACCAGGCCACGCTCAACCAGCTGTACCTGACCCGAGACGTGGAGCGAGTCTCTCCTGGAGGCCAGTTCCCACTTGTCACGAGTCAGCGAATCGTCCCGAACCTCGCAAACGTAGAAAAGTGGGGCGGGAAGGTGTTCATCACCGACGAGGCAAGGGAACGGAACAACTCCGCGTTGTTCACGAACCAGGTCCGTCAGTTGACGAACACCATCATCCGCAAGATCAATCAGCGGTGCATCAACGCCCTGCTGGAAAGCATCACCGCCACAAACCAGAAAGTCATCGGTCGAAACTGGGCAGCTGTCATCACGGCAGGTGTCAACGCTTCGACCGCGAGTCAGTTCCCTGCGAGAGACTTCGCTCTCGCGCAGCAGCTGGCCGATCAGCAGGAGTTGGGGGTTGTCTATGACCTGTGGCTCCTCAACCCGCAGGAGGCTGCACAGCTGGCGATTATCTATGGTGACCGTCTGGCGATGGTTCTGCAGTCGCACAACATCTCGCTCTACTCATCGAACCGGGTTCCCGCAGGAACGGCTTACGTCGTCGCCAGCGGGGCAGTCGGTGAGTTGAAGATCGAGAAGCCGCTTGGGTCAGAGATATGGCGCGAGCAGCGGACGGAGCGGACGTGGCTGCAGTCGTCAGTACGCCCGGTCGTGTACGTCACCAACCCCTACTCAGTCCTGCAGTTCAACGGACTGGCTGGCTAAGGGAGGCGCAGGGGAATGGCAAACCAGAAAAAGCCAACGCAGGAACGTCGCGTCAAGGATGCGGTGTTTGTCTATCACGCATCTATCCCAAGTCCGGTCGATCCGGATGCCGAGCCTGTCCTCGTGGAGAGAACAGCGTACCACGGACAGACCGTGGACCTGCTTTCCCACGATATCGAGCGCGGCGAGCGGCACGGCGCCTTCTTCACCGAGGAGGAGCCTCAGGCCGGGGAGGGCGCAAAGTGGGCGAGTCAGTTCGACCATGACTCGCTCGTGCAGTGGATGCAGCGAACGCAGCCCAGCACGCAGGAGGTAACGAACCTGGTCAATGAGGACCCCGACCCTAAGCAGGCTGCGGAGAAGATGCTCGCAGCCGAGCGGGAGTCGTCGGGTGGTGACGTTCGAGAGGACCTGATGGCGGGTCTTCAGGCAATCATCGCAGGTGCTGAAGCCGAACACGATGCAGATTCGCAAGAGCAGAGGGGCACCGAGTAGGATGCCCCGGGGTGTCAACAAGGCGTTCGTTGGGGTTCGAGTCCCCGGCACCCACTAGTCATGCCAGCACAATACCCACAGGGCGGAACGGGCGATGCGCACTTTGTATTCACGCAAGGTGCTGCATCAGCTTTGTGGACTATTGTGCACAACCTCAACAAGTTTCCGAGCGTACAGGTGCAGGACTCGGCCAATTCTGAGATCGAAGGCGACATCGAATATGTTAGCGCCAATGAACTCAAAGTCAAATTCAGCGCTGCCTTTGCAGGTATCGCGTATCTCAATTAGGAGTAGCTAATGCCCAAGAAGTTTGCTGTCCCGATAGACCTGCTCCAGAACGAGCTTCGCAATGCGCTGTTCCAGAATCTGGCGGCGGCTCCGGGGTCACCCAAAACCGGACAGTTCTACTGGGACACAGTCAAAAAAGAACTTGGTGTGTATGACGGTGCTGCGTGGAAATACAGCCCAATCACGGGCGGCGGCGGAGGCATAACAGAAGCCGAAGCTCTGCTGCTCATTGCCGCCAAACTAAACGGGATGTCATGGAAGCAGCCCGTACGACTCGCTACGACTGCCGCTCTGCCGGCGAATACCCAGTCCGGAGCGGAAGCGACAGGAACCCTGACGGCAAACGCGAACGGTGTACTCATGGCAGACGGGCAGGAAGTAATCGTGGGCGATCGTATCCTGGTGAAGAACGAGGCGACAGAATCTCACAATGGCCTGTACGAATGTACGACCAAGGGAGAAGCCGCCGCCAAATTCATCCTCAAACGAACTGCGGACGGTGCCAAAGGAACCCAAGTACTCGACGCTACCATGCGCGTCGAGGAAGGCACCGAAAATAAAGGCAAGACTTATACGGGAACTGCCGCTCCTCCGATCACGGTCGATACAACTGCTCTGCCGTTCGTAGAAATTGAGAGCGGCCTCGAAGTCAAAGCGGACGGCACATACCTGGAACGTGTCGCGAACACGATTCAGCCAAAGTTCAACCCAACGTCGCCTGCGGAACCGGCTGCAGAAAACGAAGTTCTGGCCGGCGTGCTAAGTTCGCTGCGCAAGTACGTCACAGCCTTCCGAACCAAATTGGCAACGAACACCTACACCATCACCCACAAACTCAACACCGAAGCTGTTATGGTACAGGTTCTCGAAACCGGCGCCAAAAAACCGACTGTGCCCATCGAAGTTGATTGGGAAGTCAGCGGACCGGAAAAAATCGTCATCACCTTCACCGCTGCGCCTGCCAACACGATGTATGACGTGATTGTGATCGGCTAATGTCTACTCGGCGGTTCGAGTATACAGTACAACTAGACAATGGGCTCATCATCCCCGCCGGGGCTGCCGCCGGAAAGCAGCTGCTATCCGATGTATCCGGCAACGCGACGTGGAAAACTGTTCCTACAGCCTATCCAAACGTGCTTATGTCACTGGCGGCGTCGAGCTTGCCGATGCCGACGGGCGCGGCAAAAGCGATAGGGATTGCGTTCCGTGGGGTCTTTCAGCGCGCGATCGTTCCTGTGAGCGGGAAACTGAAGGACCTGTCGGTTTTCAACGGGGGAACGGTTGCTGGAGAAACACGCCTAGCGATCTTCGACACCGGAGATGCGGTCGCGGGCAAATATACGCTGCTGAAGCAATCTGCAGCCACTGTTATGGCCGGTGCGGCCGCCTGGCAGAGCTTCGGCGCGCTGGAAGAACCATCACTTACGGCGGGACAGCACATAATGCTCGCCATCATGAATAGCACCACCACCGCGACGTTCGACTCAACGAACACCCCGATTATTGGCGCGGCAACGTCACTGCCGGCGGGCTACCTGCCGGTCGCAGGCGGTGCATCACCGAAGTTGATGGGAGTACGCACTTTCGCTTCGTTGGCGTACGAAACTATCACGGAGGCCCAGCTGACGGGGGAAACCACGATGCCCGCATTTGTGATCATCGGGAGGATTGAATGATATACGTTGCCCCGGGAAACAGCTTCCAGGCGAACATGGAGAATGCCCCTGCGGGGCTTGTTGGGACGGTAGGAGTTCGCATCATCCGTGCTTCGGACGGTTTGGTGATGAGTCCACGCAAAACTACTGAAATCATCGAACTCGTCGCAGCCTCGGGTACATACCGTGCTCAACTAAAAGCTCCAGAAGCTCCCGGCGAGTATACCATCTTTTGGGACACGGGATCGGTCGGTCCGACCACGACAACTTCTGAAGACCTGGTTGTCAATGCTGTCGCTGTCGAAGCGCATCAAGAAACTGGCTCGAACATCGAACCGTCGGTGGCGGAAGTAGCCGCACTCATCGAGACGCGCACGAGAGACGGTCGGTCAGGTACCATGCTCGGTACGTTCACTGAAAAAACTGTGCCTACGGAATCTCAGGCTCTCAAGGCGATTCTGGATGCAATCAACGACGTTCGTACGGACATCGGTGTCGAGGCGATCCCGTTGGCGGCCGTACCGCAGGTTCGATCACTCGTCGCATTGATGGCTGCCATGAAGATCGAGGAGAGCTACTACACCGAGCAAATCGAAACGAACAAGTCCCCCTACAAACTGTTTGAAAAACAGTACGAACGCAGACTCCAGAGAGTTATCAAGGCAGTCGAGCGTGCTCTTGAGGGCGATACTGAAGATACAAACATCGAGCTTCTTCCGCACTACGACTTTCCTGATGGCAGTGATCCTCAGGGCATGGTAGGATGGGGGACGATCCTCGGTGGCTAGTGTCGGCATAGAGGTTGTCGTAACTGGCGACAAGGAGGTCGAGGCTCTGATACAGAGTCTCATCGATCACGCAGGAGACATAACTCCTGCCTACGTCGCGGTCGCCGAGTCAATGCGGGCGTACGAGGGTGAGCTATTCGACTCAGAGGGTGCTATCTCGGGAGAGCCGTGGGCACCAGACTCGGATGAAACAATTCGTACAAAGCAGCAGAAAGGCTACCCTGACGAAATCGAGAAGGCAACGGAGGAATTGTTTCATTCTCTAGTCGATCAGGCAAACGATCTTCACATCGAGGAGATCACACCGGAGTACTTGCGTTTCGGAACATCATCAGAACACGCAGGATACCAGCAGAAGGGAACAAGCAAAGCACCGGTGCGTAAGATCATAGATTTTCGTGAGCAGGATGTCGTAGGGTTCACGGCGATTATATCCCACTACATTCGTCACGGTGTAATACAGCAGTCTCTGGTGCAGCCATGATAAATCAGTTCGGTGTTAGCACCGATCCGTTTACCGTCGAGCACGATATGCTCGAACACATCAAGAAGTGGATGGCGACATATCTTGGCGAGGCCGAGCGTAAATCAACTCCTCCACGCGAACCTGGCAGCCTAGTTGTGGCGACCTATACGACCAAGACCAAATTTGACTCATTCCCTGAGGAGATAGTCCCTGCGATAGTCGTTATATCACCTGGGACTACGGGGAAGCCATACAAGCAGGGGAAAATCTGGTGTGCGAAGTGGATTCTCAGGATCACTGCCATCTGCTCTGCCCCGACCGAGGATGTAACTCGAGAACTTGCGCACCTGTACATCAAATGTATCCATGATCTTGTTCTACAGTACAAGGGGATCAATGAAAACCCCAACGTCGAAAGCGTCGAGTGGGCAGGAGACGCTTACAACCTGATCGCATCGACAGAGACAAGAACGCTTGCGGCATCGCAGGCGATCTTTCATGTCGAGTACAAAAACGTAGTGGATGAGACGCAAGGACCAAGAATCCCAACGCCGAATCCTGAAGCGCCGGTTGATCCCGGTACATGGCCTGCCGTCAAGGCAGGCGGAGTACACGTCACAATCAGCAAGGAGCCGTTGAAATGACGATGGTAAAGAGCCTGAGTGATCGGGCCGAGGACACTACCGGAGGTCAGACACTGGCTCCGGGGCAGTATGCAGATATCGACTTGGACGACCCGCACAACAAAGTGTTGCTGGATGAGGAGCGTCTGGTGATAGTTCCACCAGAGGTTCAGATTCCCGAGGAGCCCAAGGTCCTTCCTCCGGCAGAGGCAACCACTCAGCCAGGAGCAACAGGTGACCCGGAGGATCAGCCTCCTGTCGCCGCAGTGCCAGACCCAGACGCCGGCAAGGTCGCCGGCAAATCAACTCCAAGCGAAGGAGAGAAGTAAATGCCAGCCCCTGGACAAATGGTTATCTCGGCGACGGGGTCACCGTCGCGCGGGGTGCCTACATCGATAACCAGGACGTTCGCTGCAGGCCTATTTGACCAGGGTCCGCAAAATGCCTACGTCCTGTGCAAAAACATGAACGATGTCATCACCAACTACGGCCTGCGAGTCGCGTTCTCAACGGCAATGGACTGGTGTGAAGACTACTTCAACGAGGGCGGCAAGGAACTGCTTCTTTCGCGTGTCTTTGGCACCGGTGTCAAACAGGCCGAACTGATCCTCAAAAATGGAGCGGAAGAAGCTCTCAAAATCAAGGGCAAGACCCCCGGTGAATGGGCGAACGGCCCGAGCGCAGTTGGTACGGAGGGATTGGCAATTTCAATCACCGTACCGTCTGGCGAAAACTTTGTCATCAAGGTTTTCCAGAACGGCGAACTGAAGGAAGAATCGCCAATACTCGCCACCCAGAAAGCTGCCGAAGAATGGTCGCAGTTTTCCAAATACATCCGTGTTGTCGTCGGGACTGGAACCAAACCCCCGACGGTCCTTGCGGAAACATCACTGGCCGGTGGTGCGGATGGACACGCGACAGCTGCCGATGCGAACTGGCAGGAAGCACTCAATGTCTTCACCCCGGACCTCGGTCCTGGTAATGTAGTTCAGATCGGGCGTACCACGAAAGCGGCGCATGTCATCACACTGACGCACGCGGCCCAAAATAACCGCTTCGCAGTACTGGCGGGTGTCGACACGAAGGTCATCGCAACAAACGAAACGCTCGCGGCGGAATTGCGGGCAACGGCAAATGCGAGGTACGGAGGCATGTTTGCCCCGTGGGTTCAGATTCCAGGACTTGTTCCCGGAACGTTCAGAACGATCGACCCGACGGCATTTGTCTGCGGGAAAATCGCCAAGATTCAAGAACTCACGAAGAACTCCAACGAACCCGCCGCCGGAGGGAATGGGGCTGCCGAATACACCCAGAACGTCACACAGACGGCCTGGACAGAAGTGGAACGGGAATCGCTCAATAAAGCGGGTGTCAATGTCATCCGTCAGCTGAATGGAGTTCCTACCATCTACGGGTGGAGAACTCTAGTCAGCAGCGAAGGTATCAAAGAATGGCTCAACATGGCGAATGCTCGACTCTACATGTCTATCGCCGCAAAAGCCCAGGCAATTGGTGCTCAGTTTGTATTCAAGCAGCTGGACGCCAAGGGCAAAACGACTACCTCTTTGCAGACAATGCTGAAGGGTATGTTGCTGCCGCACTACGAAAATGGCTCTCTATTCGGATTGACTCCGGGCGAAGCCTTCAACGTACAGACGGGTCCTCTGGTGAATACACCTACAACAGAGGAAAACCAGGAACTCCTGGCGATCATTGCTCTCAAGATGTCGCCAGATGCAGAGTACGTCTACATCACACTAGTAAAGACACCCATCACCGGGAGCGTGATCTAGGATGCGTCAAGATCAATTCCAAATCCATCTCTCCATCAATGGTATCGACTATGGGGAATGGGACAAGTGCACCGGTGGCGAGTCTCTGGCAAATGAGATCAAGTTCCGTCCAGGAGGTATGCAGCCAGAGCAAAGTCTCGGCGGCACCGTATCGGTCAGCGATGTTGTTGTTGATCGACTCTATGATGTTCTCAGGGACGGATCGAACCTCTCTGCCTATCTTGCCGCCAACGGTCGAGGATCAGCGATCGTGTCCAGGCAGCCTCTCGACATCAACGGAAACCCGGCGGGCGAAGCATTCGTCTGGACGGGAATCGTGAAGGCCGTAAAGCTGCCGGACGCAGACGGAGAGAACAACGCTGCGGCGATGGTCTCCGTGACAGTAAGCCCCAACGGGGTAATCGCAGTCTAAACGATCAGTGGGAGGCACTGACATGAACATGATGGACCCAACAGCAGAGCAAGATCAGCACCCGCCGACCGAGGAGGGCGGAGACGAGAGTATGGTGTCTCCGTCAATCCTCGATCGACTCAAGCAAAAGCGACAGAAAGTCACCGAGCAGAGGTATCTCGATCTACCCGTCCCTGGATATGAGGGCGATCTGGTAGCTCGGTACAAGACGGTCCCATTCAAGGTATTCGAGGAAGCAGAAAAGAGGCAAAAGAAAGACAAGTCTGCTCCGAAGATGCTTCTTGCCGCTATCGACCAGATAATCAATACCTGTGAAATGATTCTGGTCAAAGATCCTGGACATGCGGATTGTGTCACGGATAACGATGGCGTCATCACCGAGTATCGTCCAATCGACCCGCAGGCAGCAGCGACTTCGTTTCCCGTTAGGTGGGACACGAGGCTCGCACCTCTCATCAACATCCCGGAGACGGAGCACCAGAACAACCCTCGACTCGTTGTCACCAGGACGTTCTGCAATGACGCAGCAGTCATTCACCATGCAACGCAGATCGGGCTGTGGCTGCGAGACACGACCAAAGAAGTTGACGAGGCGTTCTTGGGGGAATAGGTGAGAGCGACGAGATTGAGCTCGCCGGGCGTGCAGCCCTATTCACGACTATGGACCCTTTCTGGTTCCTTGGTCTGAGGGACCCGACGGACTCTGTGCTTGCACAAGTTATTCTCCAGTCGGCCGAAAAGCAGCTAGAGAAACAACTTGACTCGCTCGCTCTGAAGATCAGAAATCAAATCGCTGAGATGCTCAACACAGGGAACTAAATGTCTTCGGTCGATGCCATCGATGTACTATTGCGAATCGCGGGTCTGCGGAAATTCATCGCAGACGCCGAGGCCGCTCGCGCATCTATCGCCAAGATCGGCGCCACTGCAGACGCAACTACGGCAGGTGCAGCAGGAGCGGCGGGCGCGGGTGGCAGCAAAGGCAAGACTGCTGCCGCCCAAGCTGCCGCTCTAGGACTTGTTCGTAAAGCAGCAATAGGCACAGGCCTTGCGGTGGCCGGGATCGGGTTCGAGGCTGCCAAAATGTCGATCAAGTTTGACGAAAGTATGGTCAAACTTCAGACGCAGGCAGGAGAGCAAAAGAAAAACTTGGGCTTTTTGTCCAAGGGCGTTCTCGACATGGCAAGGTCTGTGGGTATCGGTCCGCAGAGTCTCGCCGAAGGTCTGTACCACCTAGAGTCAGTGGGTATTCGAGGCAAGAAGGCCCTTGAAGGATTGAAAACTGCGGCGGACCTTGCGGCAGTGGGCGGAGCCCATCTGGAGGAAACCACCACAGGTCTTGCTGCGGCCTGGGTCACGGGAATCAAGGGAGCCGGTGACTTCACCAAAGTCGCAGCCTTGATGAACGCGGCGGTCGGTTCTGGTAACATCAGGATGCAAGCACTCGTGGAAGCTCTCGGTCAGGGCATCCTTCCTGCGGCAAAGGTCGCCGGTCTAAGCATCCAGAATGTCTTTGCGGCTATTTCGACCCTGACAGATGCAGGGTGGAAGGCATCGAGCGCGTCCGCTCAGCTTGCTACCGCGTTCCACTACCTGTATGCTCCTACGGGCAAGGCAAGTAAGGCCCTTGCTGAAATGCACCTAACGGGCCTCAAACTCATTGAAGTCATGCGTAGTCAGGGATTGCCGGCAGCCCTGAAGCTACTCCGCGACCACATGAATGAATTCAGCAAAAACCCGAATATCCAGGCGCAGCAGATGGCAAAGATCATTCCTGGAGGTCGCGGTCGAACCCTACTCAGCCTCGAGAACATGATTCCTCGCCTGGAAGAAAAGGAAAGGTTCCAGCAAGCTGCCACGACGAAAAAATGGTCAGAAGCCATCGCAGCCTACCACGCGACTGCTGCATTCAAGATTCGTGCGGCATGGGCGGGCGTTCAGTCCGATATGATCAAAGTCGGGAAAGTCTTGGAGCCGCTTGCAGTTGTGGGAGCCAATATACTCCTCAAAGTTGCGGATGGCGTCCTGTGGCTCGGGAAGGCAGGCAAGGATGTCATCATGTGGTTCAAAAATGCAAGTACGCCGATCAAAGCTGTCGCCCTTATCCTCGGCATCTTCTTGGGGCAAGTAGTTCTGTTTGTCGCCATGGTTCGAGGGTGGGCGCTCCTAACGGCCGGGATCAAGGCTGCCCGTCTCGCCATGGCAGCATTCTCCGCGACCTCTAAACTTGCCCTCCTCGCAAATCCCTGGGCGCTTATCATCATGGCAATAGTCATGCTCGTGATTGTGATGGTAACGCACTGGCAGCAGGCGAAGGTAGTGCTCAAGAGTATCTGGGATTGGATGTCTACGGCTTGGAAGAATACAGTGGACTGGGTGATCGGTGCGGCCGAAACTGTATTCAATTGGTTCAAGAAGAACTGGATGCTTCTTCTGCCGATTCTGCTCGGTCCGTTCGGAATTGTCGCTGCTCTAGTAATCAAGAACTGGAAGGCCATCGCAGACTTCTTCTCCAATCTGCCCAAAGAAATAGGCAAGGCATTTGAAAGTCTCGGCAAAATTATTGCCTATCCATTTGAAAAGGCATTTGAATGGATCGAAGATAAGTGGAAGAAACTACGCAAACTTCCAGGAGTTGGCCTTGTCCTTGGAGCAGCAGAAAGTATCGTCGGAGGAATCGGCCACGCGATTACAGGGCTTGCAGAGGGCGGTGTCGTTACGTCTCCCGGAATGGCTTTGATCGGCGAGCGCGGCCCCGAGCTTCTCAATCTGCCACGAGGAGCGTCCGTGCATCCGCTTGATAGTAAGGGCCATGGAGAAGGCGGTAAGTTCGAGCTCAAATCGCACACGACAGTTATGCTTGAGAAGAAGGTTCTCGCAGAGGCCGTCGGTACATACACTTCAGACAAGATGATGAGGGGCTAGTGCCATACACCGGAGCCATAGCATCAGTACCCAAAGGATTCGTCAAGTTTGAGGCATCCGCTGATATGCACGTTACCGTGCGGGTGGGCGATAAGGCTGCTGTTCTGAGTGGAGGATATGGCGGATGGGCTGAGATCAATCGTCCGCGTGATGATGCTCTCATAGAGTGGCTGGGTCACTCAGCGATGCAGCTATCCATCCCTATCATCTTTGATGGATTGCGTAACATGAATACTCCGTGGGGTGCGAGTATCGAGCATGACATTCGACTACTTGAACACCTTACCCATATCAACCCCGGTTATAACAGTCCTCCACGCATATGGGCGCTCGGCCAGGTAATTCCATTTCCGGACAGGGAATGGGTTATCAATGATATCAAGTGGACGGGTGATGATATCCGTCGCCCGGAAGATGGAGAGCGCGTCAGGGCAAGTGCAGACATTGTCTTGTTCGAGTACATCGAATATGATATCATCAACGGTCGCTTGTCATCTGCCGCCAGACGCAAACACGCCAAAGCGAATAACCAGGTTCGAACAAAACAGAAAAAAGGCAAGTATACTGTCAAAGAAGGCGACACGCTTAGAAAGATAGCAAAGAGGGAACTAGGATCAGCAAACAAGTGGCACGAAATTGCTCGCGTGAATCACATACGTGACGGCAAAGCTCTGCGACGCGGACAGAAATTGAAAATGCCATGAGTTCTGCGATGAAGATAACAGGTCGGGACTTCAATCAGGTCAATCAAGAGAAAGCAAAGATTGACTCGAAGGTCAAGCTACTCACGCCGCAGGAACTTGTATCGGCCTACAAGCGAGCCGGATGGATTGCGGGACCGGGAGGGGTGTGGCTCCCACCGCTTCAAGCACCATTCAATCTCGGTGGGTATGATATCAGCAAGCTCGAGCTTGGTGGCATACCTCTGAAAACTGATCTGATGGAAGCCCTCACAGCAGCTAAAGCAATCTTCACAATCGAGGGCGCATCTACCATCACCCTAGGGGTAGAGGACCCCACGCGCGAACTGATCGCAGCGGGGATGACTAAGGCAGGGTCTAAAGCTACTCTTGATCTTGATGGCTTCCTCTACCGCCTGGTGAAGATCACCAAACAGAACAATAACTTCGATCTTGTCTTCGAGGACGAGACTATCAACAAACTGCGCCGACGGGGAGCAAAGCGTGGCGAAAGCAAGCGATGGGAACGAGGAAAGTATACCCGCTCTCAGGTGATATACGAACTGGTCAAGGAAGTCATTGCGGAGCGTCTCATTGCGATGCCGGAGCTATCTCGCAAGCTTCCAATCAAGGAACCGGAAGCTGCTGAAAAGCCACCGATAGTTCGCAACGCGGAAAAGAACCTGGGTTTTCCGCCTGGAGTTCAGTTCAATGTAAAGGGCGAATCCAAAGCGTCGGCGGCCCAAATCAAGGCTGCCCAGGAAATGCTCGAACAGGGTGTCGCCATGGGGATCGACAAACGTGGTCTCGTCGCGGGAATAATGGCTGCCATCCAAGAGTCAGACCTCAATACTGAATTCGACAAGAATCCGGCATCTGAAGGATACGGCATCCTCAGCCAGACTCGCCAGAATGGTTGGCCAGGTACGGGAAATGTAAAGGTAGACGCAAAGCCATTCTTTGAACGACTGAAGATTCAAGAGGAGAGCAGCACTCATTTCAAAACGTACGGAGAACTCATCAACGCCGTTCAAGCTTCGGCCGATGCGTCCCTGTACGATCCTTGGAAAGAAAACGCAGATAAAATAGTTGAACTTTTCACCGGCTCTGGAACTCTGCCTAAGACCCTCTCGTCCAAGGTTACGTCAAAGGTAGCACGACCCTACTTCTTTGAACGTAAGAATGAAGAAGATAGCTGGACTTTTATCCAGCGTCTCGCAAGCGAAGTACAGTGGCGAGCTTTTGTCATTCGCGGTGTGTTCTATTACGTCAGCGAGGAATACCTGCTCAAATCAGGTCCGATTCGTGAAATCTCTGAGTTCGATCAAGATAGTGGCGTCGATTGGATCAACTACGAAAAAGATGTGGGTCAAGCATTCCAGACTGCCAAAGTTTTGTGTCGAGCAGGTATCTGGGATGTACTCCCGGGTTCCATGATCGAAGTTACTGATTTGGGACCATCACAAGGAACGTGGCTAGTCTACACCATCGAACTTGATCTATTTCGAGCAAACGTAGAGGTAACAATCAATGCCGCCATTTCGGAGCTACCCGAAGCAGCGCCAGCGTTTGAAAACATCTCTCGACCGCGCAGCCGGACGGCAGCCGGGGGTGGGAAATATGGCGCACTCGTCGGCAAGGGAGCGGCCTATGCGGGTCCAGATCAGGGGATCGACTTTACGGGCAAAGCTGCTATTTATGCGCTCGAGGAATGCGTCGTCACCAGGATAGGATTCAACACAGGATGGGAAGGCGAAGGCAATATTATCGTATACGAAATAACAACCGGCCCTAACAATGGCAGGTTCGTATACATGGCCGAGGACCTTCACCCTGTTCCTGGTGTATCCGTGGGATCGAAATTCAACAAAGGCGATCAGATAGCTGAAGCTACCGGGTCTGGTCGAGCGCCAGGAATAGAGTGCGGCTTCGCCCAAAACCGCGAAGGTGAAGCGTACGGTCATACGAGCGACGGGAAGGGCGGCAACCCGCCGAACAAAGAAGCTCTCGCATTCCTCGCATACGTCGAACAGCAAAGTAAGGAAAAGCACGAATGACCGGATCAGGCATAACACCCAACGGAGCACGCCTAGATCAAATCTTCGGCGGTCTGCGCCAAGACTTTGTTCGCACTCCTCCACAAGAAGGAGAAATATCAAAGGCTCCGGCAAAAGACGGCGATCCATGTTTCGTTCAGATTCATGTCGGAGACACAGTGGACGAACTCGGTCCGTGTCCTTATATGCTGAGGGGAACGGCTCTGCCCAAAAAGGGAGAACGATGCCTCTTGCTTACATCTAATTTTGGACAACCATGGATCGCAGCATTCTGGCCATATGCTTGAACAACCGCACATAGACTCACCATTTCGATTCGGCCCGCAGGGAGAATCCCCTCCGACCAATGATCAAGACTCCCCGCAGGAGATTGAGGATGCTGTCGAAAACATCCTCAGATACAAGATAGGCTTCCGGGAGGACTTGCCCGAGTTTGGGATACCAGACTTCTCATTCAAGCAGGCACCGATTTCGCTAGGACCAATTGTAGACGCAATATTGAAATACGAGCCAAGAGCAGCCTCTCTCGTAACTTCGGATACTACAAGGCTTGAAGAAATGATCGAAAACATACGAACTGAATTTGAGAGGCCCTAGCGATGTCTAATAACCAATACATCACAGTTCCGATTATAACCAACCCTGACGAACTCGCGCAAGTTGCTTATAACCGCATAGCCGAACTCGTTCAGGGCTGGGAGCCATCAGACGGCAACTTCGAGACCATTCTCATCGAGGCTATCGCAGTCATGATGGCTGAGGGCAGAGATATTGCGTCTATGGTCCCTCTGGCTATCTTCAGGTACTTCGGACAGACTATCATGAAAATCCTGCCGAACGAAGCGACTGCTGCTCAGGCGCTAACGGACTGGAAATTTGCTGACACGAAAGGCTACACGGTTCCGGCCGGAACTCCGATCGCCATATCGAACGCCCAGGGAGAACGGTTCGCATTTGAAACGCTAAATGAATTCTCAGTAGCGGAAGGACAGTCCGAAGTCAAAGGCGTACAGGTCATCGCAACAATCGTCGGGTCTGAATCGAACAAGCTGAAAGGTTTGGTTGAACAGGCAGCAGGATTCCCGTTCGTGACTACGGTGTCATTGAATGCAGCGACTCCTGAAACATCAGGTGGCGCCGACGAAGAATCAGACACGGAATACCTCAACCGTCTAGCATCAGAGTTGTCGCTTCTCGCGCCGCGTCCGATCACCACGAAAGACTATGCTCTGATTGCGACGAACATCGAAGGTATCCACCGTGCTCTAGCAATCAACGGATACAATCCCGAAAACAGCACTGAAGGTAATGAACGATGCGTCGCAGTTTCTCCGATCGACCTGAACGGAAACCCAGTTAGTTCAGCAGTCAAGGCAGCCTTGAAGGCATACCTCGAAGAAATCAGAGAGGTCAACTTTCTGCCGTTCGTGTTCGATCCGACATATACGGAAGTCGATGTGACGATTACCGTTCACGCAATTGAAGGATCGTCCAAAGTTGCCGTCGAAGCTATCGTCAAAAAGGCGATCGAAAGTTTCTTGTCGCCGGCAAACTGGGGGCTTGTAACAACCTCGGGGATTCCGTTGTGGAGAAACGAACCTGTCGTCAGGCAAGGAAGTATCGCTGCCGTTGCCAATCAGAATATTGGCGTGGCCTATCCCCTGCTGCCGACGATTGCGGTTCACGCAGGCGTCCTCGAATCCAAAGACCTTGTCCTTCCCGGCAAAGCTCCTTTGCCAAAGCCGGGGACAATAACTGTCAACGTTCTAATCCCATAAGGAGTAAAGATGCTCTATGTAGTCAGGACGGGAGAATTGACTCTAGCGGAATCTGTCACCAAGAGTCTGATCCTTCTAAACCCAGTCGCGAATATCGTCAAGCTTCGCCAGCTGGACGTCTCTCTGGCGGCGACCGCTGCTCAAGAAGAGATACTGTTCCAGCTGTACCGGGTGGAAACAATCGGTGCTCCGGCAGGTACCGCTGCAGCCATTCAGCCGGGCGAGGAGTGGGCACCCGCGACCGCGACGACCGCTCTCACGGCGCTTACAGCCGAGCCTACCGCCGTCAAGATCATCGCCGACTACCTCGTGCAGCCTCTCGGTGGGATTATCTCTATCCCATTCCCATTCGGGGCTGAGATTGCAGCAAAAGCAGCCGGTGCCCGCCTAGGGCTGCAGTACAAAAGCAAAACAAGCAAACCTGTGGCGGCCTGCAACCTCTGGTTTGAAGAGTAGTCATGATAGTCGGCGTAGATATGGGCGGATGGATCGGGGTCGGCGGTGCGTCGGCAGACATAACTGCTGCGGTAAAGCAGATCAGAACAAGCTCCTCGGCAGTAACGGAAGCGTCTGTCGGAGGCTTGGCCGAAAACGGCATAACTATCGCCACGGTCATCTTTGGAACGGGTGGCGAAATCGGAACAATCAGTGCAACTGAAATGGCTACCAAAATTGTCGAATACTTCAAAAAGTACGGCAAAGGAGGAACCTTCTGGATAGGCAAGTCATATGGTGACAAAGGTGGGCAATACTTCGAGCTTCTGAACGAGCCTGGCAATCCGTTCTTCTGGACCGACGCCAAAACCGGAGGTCCCGTCGCCTACATCGCTCTAATCAAAAAGGTCCACGAAGAACTTGTCGCAAACTTCTCGGCAGAAGTCCGCCCTAAAATGCTGATCTCCTGGGACGGCGGATATGGTGGTGATACGTATGGCGAGGAACTGCTGGCCAAAGAACCAAAACTGAAAGAACTCGTGGACGGTGTCACGGTTCATCCGTATGGGGGTACCGGCGAACGAGCCAAAGCATCTCTGGGCGGACGGGAACGAGTCACTAAAGCATGGTCAGATTTCGGGGTCCCGGTATTCATCACCGAGGTCGGATGGTCTACCGACGTAGGGGCTGAACCCGCCGGTGCATCGCTTCAGTACACGGAAGCAGAACAAGAAGCGAACATCAAGTCCTTCTACAAATTCTGCTTTGAAAAGGCATACGTCTCGATGGTGATCTACTTCAACTTCGTGGACTACGAACCGAACAACTACTTCGGTATCGAGACGAGGTTCAGAGTCCACAAGATATCATTTGCGGTGATGGCGGAACTAAGGGCCAAATATGAAGAAGGTGGAGAAACTCCTCCTCCGCCAGAAGAAGGCATACCAATTGGAAAGAGCACGGGAGTTTTCGCAACGCCTAACATAACATCATGTTGGCATCAGGAAGCATTCCAATATACGGCTCTTGAAACAAAGGAAGTCAAGGAACTTCTGTTTAGGACTAACGGCATTGCAAATCCCGGCGTTTTCAGTTTGTGTCTTGGGATTGCTGAAGATAGCGGGGGCAAACCAGGAACAGTTCTTGGATACGGCGTCGCAGTCGGAACAGAAGGCGCAGAAAAAACAATTCCCATAAACACATGGATCAAAGTAACTGGCTTCTCTATTCCGGTAGTCACTGGCACCAAATACTGGCTAATAGTGCTACCACTTGGTACCACAGGGAAACAACTCCATTACAATATTGCCAAAGAAGGAGGCGGGGAGATAGAGACCAAAGAACCGCCCGCATTCGGCAAAATTGAAACAACTGTAGAATGGGGAGTTGCTTCAAACGAAGGCCCTGCACAATTCTATGGCGTAGCAGAACCAGTAGAACGAATCGTCATAGGTTCCAAGTCTACCGCATTCTCTGTACCGCTCGCAAACAAAACATCGTGCGGGCATATGGAATCATTTCAATTCACCGGTCTGGAAACAAAGGCTATCCATGAACTTCTGTTCAGGACCAACAATATAGCCAATCCCGGTGTTACCGGTGTTATTCTCGGTGTTGCTGAAGATAACGAATATGAACCTGGCAAACACAGACCCGGCGCAATTATGGGACAAGCAACTGCAGCAGGAGAACCTGCGGTTGAATCTTGGATCAAAGTAGTTGTTGCTCCAATAAATATCGTGGCAGGCACGAAATATTGGTTGATGATGCTTCCCATCGGAGAAGCAGGAAAACTGCTGCACTACAACACGGGCAATGAAGGTCTGGGCGAGCAAGAGAGCGTCAAAGCTACATATGCCAAACTTGAAGCAAGTACTGAATGGACAGTTGGCAACGAAGGTCCAGTTGCCTTCTATGGGGCAGCAGAAGCAGAAGTTGTTATCCCTCCTGCTAAAATCCCAGTCATCAAACAAAGGCTATCTAGGCAGGCAATGTTTAGGAGCGCGTACAGATGAGACAAGGCGGGCGCAATGTTCTAAAGCCTCGCATAGTCGTCACTCGTGGCGGCACGTCATTCCCTGCGCCTAAACTTACGAGTCCTGGTGCTCAGGTAAATAGCATCGGCGATGTGGTCAATCTGACGATTGTTTCTACAAACGTCACCCTCTGGTCCGCAATCAATCTTCCACCAAGTCTGTCGATAAATCCCAAAACGGGCATAATCACAGGCCTAATCACCGCAACATCTGTAACCAAAGTTACCGTCAAAGGTAATGGTCCTGGCGGCGAAGTCTCGATCATCTTTGAATGGGCCGTGGCAGCCGTTGGCCCCACCCCGACGATAACCAAACCTGCCAATCAGACCTCACCCACCGGCAAAGCTCTAAGCCTCGCGCTTGAAGGAACAAATGTCGCCGTCTGGTCGGCAGAAGGGCTGCCAGTTGGATTGACTATAAGCTCCAAAACTGGAGTTATCTCAGGAACACCGACCACTGAAGAAATCGACACCGTTACGATCACTGGTCTCGGCCCCGGTGGTACTGCGACAACAACCTTCACATGGGAAACAGAAGTCCCCGGCAAAGTTCATGCTTACGGTCCCCAAAACGCAAACGAAGTTGCGAATGAGATATATGGGCTGATAGAACCGCTCACCTACGCCGATCAAGAACTTGGCTTTCCTCTGCTGAAGTATTTGGATGGGATCGGATTGATGTGGGACGATCTCAATAAAATCATCCGAGACAGGCTCATGCCAAATGGTGTAGTCGTTCCGGGCTACAGCATGGTCATGAACTTGAATGAATGTCCTGAAAACTGGCTTCCATGGCTAGGTCAGTTTACGGGTGTAACTGCTCCTCCCGCGCAGCCTGGTCTAGACCGCGAACTCATCATGGCCGCGTCCGGTATGAACAGAGGAACGCCCGCCGCTATCAAAGCATGGGTAGCTCAGCGACTCACAGGCCAGAAACGTTGTGACCTGTTCGAGCGATCTGAAGGCAAAGCATATAAGCTTGTAGTTGTGACGTACGCTGCCGAAACTCCGAATGAAGCAGAAATCCTTCAGGGTCTGCTCGGGGAAGAAGTTGTGCCCGCCGGAATCAAGGTAGAACTCAAAGTCGTGCCTGGATGGATATATGAAGGGATACAAGGCACCGGGAAAACGTACCAGCAACTCAAAGAAGAATACTCCAAATCGAACTACGAAAAGCTGCTTCGTAAAGAACCATAGGAGACTCATATGCCCGCACCGACAGGAAGAACAACCAATCAGCTACCTTTCCCGTTCGAGACTGACGGCGTCGATCCCCCTCGCGACATCAAGGCTCTTGCTGAATTTCTGAACACATGGGAACCGCCAGGAACTATCCCCATCGGGGGAGAGGCTGAGTGGGCCGGCAAAAACGATCCCAATACAAAGTGGCTGATTGAGGACGGGCGCGAAGTCAGTAGAGCAACATACGCAGCCTTGTTCGCGGCGATCGGTACGGAATATGGCGCCGGCAACGGCACGACGACTTTCAATCTTCCTGATACGCGGGGTCGCGTCTCGATCGGAGCCGGTCAAGGCGCATCCCTAACGAACAGAGTCCGTGCAGTCAAATTCGGTGAAGAGACTCATACACTAACTGTCGCCGAGCTAGCCAGTCACACCCACGGGCCACTAACTGGCGTCGGGGCCTTTCACATGGGGAGTCAACCTGGCTCTTACGGTTCTCACGAAAGCACCGAACCGCCATCCAACGGGACAAAGGATCAGGCGACGACAGCGGCTGAAGGTAGTAATGTGCCTCACAACAACATGCAGCCCGCTATCGTCAAAAACAAAATCATCAGGGTTTTGTAGTCCTCGACGTGACCACGTTTACTCCGCCGTTCCGGGGGTTTTGAGCAGTCTCGCTGTAAAATTCACGGATTCGCACCCGACGGGTGTGGAGTCGAGTATACTACCCGGGCTGTAATAAAAACAACCACGGAGGTATACCGAGCATGGCTACAAAAGCCAAAAAGGGCAAAAAGACCAAAGCGAAGGCCGAGGATTCAGAGAGCGCAGGCAAGCGCGAGGCCGCACGTGAGCGCGATGCCGAGCTTCGTCCTCTGATTGTCGAGGAACGTGAGGAGGGCAAGAAATGGTCGGAGATTGCCGAGGAGCACAGTATTCAGGAGACGAAGGCTCTGATGCTCTTCACCGAGGCCACCGTGAAGCCGTCCGAGAAGATCAAGCCCGACGACCTGACTGCGGAGCTTGTCACCGAGCTTCGTGACGAGGAGGAGCTTGCGTGGCATGTCATCGCTGCGCGTGCCGGCTACTCCACGGTCGGTCCGATCAAGAAGCTGTACGAGGAGGAGAACGGCGAGGGCACCGCAACGGGTCGCGTCAAAAAAGCAGCGGAGGATGACGAGGAGGATGAGAAGCCAGCCAAAAAAGCAAAAGGCAAAAAAGGCAAGAAAGCCAAAAAAGCCTAACCCCCTCTCTCCAAGAATCTCTGATAGTGAACGCGCGCGCCTCCTGAAAGGGAGGCGTGTCGTTCAAGTAAATGACAAAGGTGAGCGAGAAGTTCATCTCGATGTGGTATTCCACAAGTACCTACCAAGAGGCAAGATCAGCGACGGTGGGTTTCGGGAGCATAACCTTCTCCAAATCTTTACGTCAGAAGGAAAGCAGACGATTGCTATCAGAGAAATCACTGAGGTGAGGTAGTTCGCCGGGGTACCGACGTTTGGCGGCCCGATCCGGTAGACTCTTAGGAGCCGGTCGGTAGGACTGGGAACGAACTAGTCATCCACTGCCGTAGCGCGCCCCCATTCAAGGTACGCCGTTGCGCCAGAGGAGTAGAGCGAAGTGACTAGGGGACAGCCCACCGAACATAGGACTGCCGACCGGCAACTATAACCAACACGGAGGTCATAAATGCCTCGTAGTAAGAAACATCCTCATGATCCCTTCCCCGACGACTTCGGTCAGTGGGCCACGTGCGCAGCCTGGGCCGTCCTGATAATGGGATGGCTCGCGGTTTTGGGTGAATTCTACAGGTTCATCCATGCATCGTGAAAAACAGCCGCGCGCTAGGGCCGATGTCCCGGCTTTGCCGAGGTCGGTCGGACCGATCCTACCGGGTAGGGTACGTGATCGGCTGACAAGTACGCTAGCGGCCCGGAAATCACCCTTGATCGAAATATCGAGAGGGGGTGAATCGAATGCAGGGCGATAAGACGGACCTGAACCCCGATATGACACCGAAGATCAGGCATAAAGGCGACATGATTGGTATCCATATACCTTTTCTGAACCGAGCGAAGCTGATCGATGGTCCTACGGCGTTCGAGCTAGGCATGACGCTTACAAGGCTCGGCCGTCGGCTAGAGGCTGTCTATGAAGCCTCTCGTCGTGATGCAGACAGCGCCTTCGAGGGCAATCCCGGCGACCCGGGATGGTTGTCTGAGCAGGAGAAGGAGGAGTACAAAGCATTTCTGATGGAAGCCATGCTCAAGCGGCTGGGGATAACAGCTGACGAAGATAGTGAGGACGACTTGGATGAGACGTAAGCGTGATACTCAAAGGGAACGGGAATTCAACTCTCAGCTTCCCGTATGGATAACCGAACCGGGCGAGCGCGAGGGGACTCTCAACCTACAATGCCCCCGTTGTGACGGAAAGCTAATCGTCAGTCAGAAGAGGATCACAAATGAGAGCGACGGGTTCATAGGCAGACCTTGTATCTATTGCTTCCGGACAGCGAGGCTGCCAGAAAAGTATATGGACGCAAACCTGTTGAAAATGCTCGACATTGCTAAAAGTCCCGTCGAGGCAGAAATCAAAATCCGCAAGCGAAAGAGAGCAAACAGATGAATGACATACACGATCAGCCTACCGAGGCAAAGCAGCCATGGACGATTCACCCGACGATGGGCTGGCTCACCATGAGCATATCGGCTCTAGAGGGCGTTCTCAAGCAGACGATACACGACCACGAGATAGACAAGTTTGAAGAGAATATCAGAAAGTCCCCAATCCAAGCACTTGCTATCAACCTAGGAAGCGGAGATAGCAGACCGGTAAATCTCATGGACGTACTCGGAGGCAGGCAGCCTTCGCGCGCGGAGATACGTGAGGTGCTCGAAGACATGAACTGCCAGTTTGAATGCGGCATTGTCATCGAGATAGGCCCACTCCCTCCCGGATTCCCCGAGCCCGAGTATCAGGCTGGACACAAGGTGTTCTTCCACGAGGGCAAGGGAATCGACATCGGCGGGGTCCACATGATGATGATCGAAGGCGTCATCGGATGGACGAACGACTGATGGCAAATATCTATACACAAGAGCAAGTAGTCTATTTGATGCAGGCGGCTCTGGTGAATATCAACATCGGTGCCACGACCGACGAGATGCTACAGCTCATCGATCTAGTCGAGACGCATGACGAGGAGTACGAGAAGATCAGGAGGGTCGCACAATGAATCAAACCCTGGTGAAACCAAAGCAGTATCCGTATTGTGGAATGGAAGGTCTGAAACGTCTATTGCGTAGATATTTGAGGGCTGCACAATGACGGAGGTTCTCGCCGAGGTCAGCCCCGACGGGAAAGCAATCATATGTACATTCGAGTGGGATACAAAGACCAAGAATGCAGTCAAATCAATCCCGGGCTCTCGATTCATCAAAGCAGGTCAGGACCCGAGGTTCGCTCGGCCGCATTGGCGGATGCACCTTGGGCTTGAAACGGGGAGGGCACTACGCATGAAGCTAGGACGCGATCTGATACTAGGCTCTAAGCTCAAACGATGGGGCAAAGAAAAGGTCCAGGAGGAACAGAACCTGAAGAACCTCGCATTGGCCGGCGAGGCAAAACTCGACCTTCTCCCATCTAGGCTGCCCTTGTTGTGGGACCTAATCAATGGACGGCCGATTCCCGGATTCCCAGAGAATCATGCTCTAAGCCAAGAGCGCGCTCCGCGACCATACCAAACAGCGGATATCAAGCTTATGTCTGAGTCCAATATTCTGAACGGCAACGGGATGGGTACGGGAAAGACCATTGAGGCGATCGGCTCCGTATTCGAGGCGGGGATAGGCGACGGCTCTCACTTGGTTATAGCTCCGGTAACATCTCATGGCGACCCGTGGGTAGACGAGCTAAAGAGATATCAGCCACATACGATCATCTACGGCGAGAGTCCCGACGAGCGCCGCGCTGCGATGAAAGAGGCATTGCAGATGCACAAGTCCGGCGAGCCCTTCTGGTTGATAATCGGGTTCAATGATCTTCGCCTGAAGCGCGGCGATCCGACCTCCGCGTTCGACCAGAAGCACAAGTGGGGCATCGATCACTACAAGAAACTCATATACCCTCTTATCTGCGAGAACCTCGAGCTCATGGAAATAAAGTGGTCGTCTGTTACGATCGACGAGGCCCATAAGTCTGGCCTCTCTAACCCCAAGACTATGTTCGCCAGGGCAGCCCATCACCTGACGGCGGAGAAACGTTGTGCGATGTCCGGAACTCCGATGGGCGGAAAGCCGATCCGCTTGTGGGGGCTTCTCAACTGGCTCGATCCAGAGGACTTCTCCTCCAAGTGGCGGTGGGCAGAAAACTGGCTTGAGATCGAGGAGAACGAATATGGCGGAAAGGAGATAGGCAACATCCAGAAAGGCAAGATCGAGGCATTCGGAGAGGCTCATCTGAAGCATATGGTGAGACGAACCAAACGAGAGGCTTTGCCCGGGCTCCCGCCGAAGCAGTACATAGACGTATGGGTTGATATGACTCCGAAGCAGAAAAAGCAGTACGAGGAGTTCGAGGCTATGGCCGAGATACGAATTGAGGAAGAGCACCTGACGGCAGCCTCTATCCTCGCGGAATACACAAGGCTAAAGCAACTCTCGAATGCTCGGTGTCGAATATCGACTCGTACCATACGCCGGCGAGCAACCGGGATCGAGGAGATACTGAAGGGACTCGAACCTACTGAAGATTGTCCAAAGCTCCCTAATTTGCTCGAGCATCTAGCCGAGGGTGGTATACGGGCGAAGGAGCCGGAACCAGGAACTCGAGCGATCGTAGCGAGTCAGAGCAAGGATATGGCTACCATGGTGGCCCTCTGGCTTCTCAAGCAAGGGCTCGCCGTCGATCTGTTGACCGGAGATACGAAGCAAGGAGATGAACGAAACCGAGTCATCAATTGGTACAAGGAGGAGAACGACGAGCCACGAATCCTTGCAATGACAACTCAGACAGGAGGAGTCAGCCTAAACTTAGAGATGACAGGGTCCGTGCACATCCTGGACGAGACATGGAATCCCGATGACCAAGAGCAGCTAGAGGACCGAGGCGACAGAGGTTCCAGAACTACGCCCTTGGTATGCTACTATTACCGAACCAGGGACTCGATTCAGGAGGATATATATGAAAGGGCGCTAGGTAAGAGACTGACGAATCGGAACATCTTGGACTTCCGATCCAATAGGATTTCAGACAAAGACGAGCTATTGGCTCAACTGGAAGCCTATCGCGCGCGCGCATAATGCGCGCATACGCGGACCCGCGCTCGTGTCCCCTCCCTAGAAAACTTCATTCCTCCCGATCCCGTATATATACGCGAGGGGGAGTCGTGCTCTAGTGCCCTTCGCGCGGATACGGGGCGCATACGCGAAGCATATAACCAACAAAAGGAGACAATAAATGCCTCTCAAGCCTAGCAAAACGAAGCCTTCCCTCGCAGAAATCAGGCTGATGGCGGCCAAGAAGGAAGCGAAGCAGCGCGGCAAAGGAATTGATCCTACCCGGCAGCGTAAGTCCTCGCGTAATGGGGGAGCAATGAAGCTAAGGAAGAAGATTGAACTGAGCGGGGACGAGCGATACGCTATCCAGCGATTTATTCAAAAAATACCGATCAGTGCTCGAACAACGACTGAGAAGAAACTCCTAACAAAGGTAAAGTGATGATAAGCCAAAAGACATCGGAGCAACTAGATGCAGCCCTGCTCGGGTGGATGCGAGACGATGTGATGCTTAGCTACGGACGAGCATGTGATTCTTTGCTGAACCTCTTCAAAGGACTCGAACAGTTGCCCGGCAACAAATCTTTCAACGAGACAGTCTCCGCGATGAGGGACAAGTACCAGACTAGGGTTGATCTATGGGATGCCGAGATTCCCCACACGAACAACAGACACGTAGAACCGGACTATCCTCCTGGTCTTATAAGTTTCAATTGAAACTTAGGATTTCGCAACCTTTGCTAGTGTGTCGATCCGCTAGGGTCGGTCGGTCGGGTCCGGCGAGCCGAACCTCAGGCAGAGGAATAGCAAATCGGACCCGACATCGAGTACCTAGGTCCACCAGAAGTCGAGGACTCTGAGTGAGTGAGCCGAGGGCGTTTGTTACACTAGTGGACAGTGTAGCCCTCGGCGTCCACTCGGATTGTAGTTTTCAGAAACCATCAGAACTGGGGAAGCGCATGGACAGACTTCTGCTCCGAACATCGGAGCGATCCAGCTTCAAGACGTGCGAGCAACAGTGGGTGTGGTCGTATGTAGACTGCATAAAGCCTGCGGTATCCGGACCGGCGCTCAGGTTCGGCGATCTCATCCATCGGGCTCTCGCTGACTACTACCCTCTTGGTCGAAAGCGCGGACCTAATCCAGTAAAGACTTTCAAGAAGCTATACGTCGTTGAGTTCGAGAATGCGATGTCACAAGGTTTCCGTGATGAAGACGGAAAATGGACAGACATGAAAGAACTCGGCGAAATGATGCTCGCGGGATACGTCGAACACTATAAAGGTGTCGATGAAGAATACAAGGTCCTAGCTACCGAGCAGACATTCGAGGTTCCGATCAAGCGCAAAGGTAAGACCGTCGCTTGCTATGTTGGGACGGTGGACGGACTGTTTGAAAACCTCAGAACGAAACGTCTGCTGATCCGCGACTACAAGACCACCGGGAAGTTCGGCAACTTCGAGGGACCGCTGTCTCTCAACGACCAGGCCGGAGCCTACTGGACATTTGGGGTCGAGTGGCTCC
>CAAGKR010012421.1_pt1 | contig 30255 bp, 27 predicted proteins | sample 2556971 | NCBI WGS metagenome assembly CAAGKR01 (sample SAMEA5207829, study PRJEB30636) | soil metagenome | biome: forest; feature: boreal; material: soil | place: USA | collected 2011-09 | depth 1 m | reverse complement strand
TGCACGCTCATGTGCGTTAAAAACGGCAAGTTTGTTCTGGCTGACCGGGACCATAGGCGGGTTTACAGGCTGGACAAAACCGGCCAGGACAAGGCCCGTGAGTTTGCCGGTCAAAAAGTGAAAGTCACCGGTCGCATCACCGGCAGGACAATTCGTGTGACGGCGATAGAAGCTACCACTTAACGATGTAGCGAAGGCATCGTTTGATTCGTCAATGCAGTTCAAACTACGGAAAGCGCGTTGAGTTGAGTTCATCAGCGAGCGCGCTTTCCGAAAAGACATCGAAGGAGGAGAGATACATGATCAAGTCATTTATTAGTTCGAATGGGGTGGCTTCGTCGCTTATCAGTCTCATTTTGATGGCGGGAACTGCCACGGCGCACCATAAACACAAACACAAGCACGGTAAGCGGCTGGTGGCCCACCGTCACCTGAAACATATGAAGAATATGAAGCACATGAAGATGTAAAAGTAAGAAACAAATGCGATGAGCCGTGACGGCGCAAGCCCCCGCAGGCTTGCGCCGTCGTCGTGCACGGAAGTGTAGCGAGACTACGCCAACAATTTTAACCGTGATCGAAACGCGCCCCTCAGAGCCCGATGCGCTGGGTGCGTTCCGCTTTGCAGAACCGGGTGTTCTCGCCTCAATTCTCAAAGAGGCAAGTGCCACAGTCGCATACCCGAAGGGGAGCGCGGAGCAGACGCTGCTTGATCGGCGGCGGCCACCCCCGCTCTCTAACCCAGATAAGAGTACTACTGGACCGAGCCGTTATGTGGCTGGGCATAACCTTAGCCTTGACAAGCTGTTGAGCCTTTCCATACAGTTGTCGTTGGCGATGATTAAGATGATTAAGTGGTCCACATCTTTCGTACTGATAACGGTGTTGGCTGGCAGTGTGCTTGCCGGCATACCGATGCATTCCAACGAACAGGCATGCAGCATGGGCGGCGAGATGGATTGCTGCAAGGCTGCCCTCATGCAAACCAAAACGCCTGCAGTCGCTGCCGCGCGTTTGTGCTGCGCAATGAACTGCTCGCAATCGGGGACGACGGCGCCATCCTCAGCGATTCCCTTGTCGCCGCAGGTCGCGGTTGCAGCGCACCCGGCGGCGACTCAACCGCTCGTGAGCTCACCGGTATTCGTGTCGAGCCTCAGCCGGTCGCATGGTCCTCCAGCTAATTCTCCTTACCATATTCTTCATTTAGCGCTTCTGATCTAGATAACACAGGGCCGAAGTGTGTCTTGTTGCTGCTTCTGATTGCAGAAGTGGCATTCAGGCGTGTGTCTGTGTGTCTACAGACGTGCGCGAGTGTCAGTCCATTTTTCACTAAGAGGATCGGAACAATGAGAAACTCTCTTTCCGCAATAGCTTTTGCTGCCACTTTACTAATCATCTCTGCTTGCGGCCCGAAGCGTGAGGTTATCCGCACCGGCAAAGTCATTAAGAGCGCGTCGGTCGGCAGTCTTACCGCGACGCTGTCTAACGATATTGGCGTGCTGAAGCATGGTAATGAAGAATTCATGCTCGCATTTACCGACTCGTCTGGCAAACCGGTTGAAGTTGGAGCGGTAGCTTTAACGTTTCACATGCCGCAGATGGGCGGCATGACTGAAATGAACGATTCGACTACGTTTACCACGACAAATACGCCTGGTGTTTATCGGGGCAAGGCCAATATCGAAGTGGCCGGCGAATGGCAAGTTCAGCTTTCCTATGAAGGTCCCGCGGGAACAGCAAAGACGTTGGTCCCGATAACAGCGCAATGAGGAACGCGGAACTATGAACGCTGACCGCTGAATGAAAGACAAAGCTTTCTTTTTTCATCGTTCATCACTCCGCATTCATCGTTTATCCAATGATTAATCGTCTAATCGAATTTAGTTTGCGCAATCGCGGCCTGGTAATCGTGTTCTACGTTGCTCTGGCAGCGTGGGGTTACTGGGCTTTGCTGCACACGCCAATCGACGCGATTCCCGATCTTTCTGATAACCAGGTGATCGTTTTCACCGATTGGACGGGCCGCTCTCCACAGGAAGTGGAAGATCAAGTTACTTACCCGCTGGTCACAAGTCTGCAGGGCTTGCCGGGTGTGCGTGTAGTGCGCGCAAGCTCGGCATTCAGCTTCTCGATGATCAACATCATCTTTGAAGACAACGTCGATCTCTACTGGGCCAGAACCCGCGTGCTTGAGCGATTAAATCTCGTGACCAAGCAAATGCCTGAAGGAGTCGTCCCCACGCTGGGACCTGATGCGACGGGTGTGGGTCAGATTTTTTGGTACACACTTGAAAGCAACCAGATGAATCTCCGGGACCTGCGCACATTGCAAGACTGGTACGTGCGCTACCAGTTGAACTCCGTGCCGGGCGTAGCAGAGGTTGCCTCGGTCGGCGGTTATGTTCAGCAGTATCAAGTGGACGTCGATCCAAACAAGCTGCGCGGCTACGGGATTCCTCTGTCGACAGTAGTCGAGGCCGTCGAGCGTTCCAACAACAACGTAGGTGGCAACGTCGTCGAGCAGTCGGGGCAATGGACGGTAGTGCGGGGAGTAGGGCTGATCGAATCTGTTGCGGACGTTGAGAACATAGTTATCGGCGCTTCCAACGGAACTCCAATTTATGTGCGCAACGTTGCGGATGTGAAGCTCGGAAATGCGTTTCGCACTGGCTCGCTCGATAAGAATGGCAAAGAAGCCGTCGGCGGTGTGGTGATTGCGCGCTACGGTGTCAACACTCTGGAGGTGATCGATGCGGTCAAGCAAAAACTTGCGGCGTTGCAATCGGGGTTGCCAAAAGGTGTTGAGATAGTTCCATTTTACGACCGAACTCAGCTGATTAACCGTGCGACATCGACGTTGAAACGTGCCTTGATCGAAGAGCTTCTGCTCGTAACGCTCGCACACATCCTTTTCCTCGCGCACTTTCGTTCGATTTTGATTGTCACGATTCCGCTACCTCTCGCGGTACTCATGTCATTCCTATTCATGAAGTACATGGGCATCAGCTCGAATCTGATGTCGCTTTCCGGCATTGCGATAGCTATCGGCGTTCTGGTTGATGCGGGAATTGTCGTCACGGAGAACGCTTTTCGTTTTCTGGAACAGCGAGGTGTCGATCCGAAAGACAGAGGGCGCGTTTGGAAAACGGTACTCGATTCTACGAAGCTTGTAGGGCGTCCGGTCTTTTTCTCAATGGCGATCATCATCCTCGCCTTTATTCCTGTGTTCGCGCTGACTGGTCAGGAAGGCAAGCTTTTCCATCCGCTTGCTTTCACTAAAACATTCGCAATGGCAGGCGCAACCATTATTGCTGTCACGCTTGTCCCGGTGCTGTGCACTTTTTTATTGGGCGGAAAGTTTCATTCTGAGCAATCGAACCCCGTGATGCGTTTCCTACAGGCTCTTTACCGTCCCGCGCTCAGGTTTGCGCTGAATCATCGCGCCATCACAATATCGCTCGCAGGTATATTCTTCGTCGGCGCGCTAATACTCGCAACAGGAATCGGTAGAGAATTTATGCCGCCTCTGAACGAGGGCGACATGATGTATATGCCCATCACTGACCCGGCGATCTCTATCACCGAAGCGCTCAGAATCACAAGCAAAGAGGACGAGATACTCAAGAGTTTTCCGGAGGTCGAGTGGGCGGTCGGGAAGTCGGGTCGTGCTGAAACTTCGACTGATCCTGCGCCGGTAAACATGAACGAAACCATCGTTCACCTTAAACCGCCGGAGCAATGGCGAGCAGGTATGACCCGGGAAAAGCTCATCGCCGAGATGGACGAGAAGTTGCGCATGCCGGGCGTCACAAACATCTGGACGCAACCGATCATTAATCGCATCGACATGCTGACTACGGGCATTCGTTCACAGGTTGGGATCAAAATTTTCGGTAACGACCTGAAGACCCTTGAGGATCTGTCCCGGCGCTTAGCTGACGTGGCTAAGACGGTGCCGGGAGCGGTGGATGTTTATCCCGAGCAGATCAGTGGCGCACCTTACATTGACATAAAGATCAACCGAACGGCGGCGGCTCGTTATGGGATAGACGTGCGCGCAATTCAGGATGTAATCGAAAAAGGGATAGGAGAAACAAACCTCACGGTCACGATTGAAGGGCGTAGAAGATTTCCCGTGCGCGTGCGCTATGCTCCGGAGTTTCGCGGTAGTTCTGAAGCGTTAGGCCAGATTCCGATTTCGTCGCCGACAGGGGCTCCGATTCCACTAGCTCAGCTTGCGGATATTCACATAGTCGAAGGACCCACCATGATTTCCAGCGAGAACGGGCTGCTGCGCGGCACGGTGCTCTTGAATGTGCGCGGCCGCGACGTGGGAAGCTTTGTCGATCAAGCGAAGGAAGCAATCGCACGCCAGGTACAACTTCCGACCGGCTACTACGTTGCGTGGAGCGGACAGTATGAAAACCAACAGCGCGCGCGTCAGACGCTAATGATTGTCATCCCAATCGTGCTGGTTGTCATCTTTGGTTTGCTCTACATCACCTATCACTCCGCGCTCGAGGCTGCGCATGTTCTGCTGGCCGTACCCTTCGCGCTAACGGGAGGCGTCTACCTGCTCTGGGCATTAGGTTACAACTTCTCGGTGGCTGTATGGGTGGGTTTCATTGCGCTGTTTGGCACGGCCGTTCAAACCGGCGTTGTGATGGTGATTTATTTGAACGAAGCAGTCGAGCGAAAGAGAAGCGAAGTGGGAACTCTGACGCGGCAGACGTTGATGGAAGCAGTTACAGAAGGCGCGCTGCTGCGCTTGCGGCCAAAAGTAATGACAGTTTCAACAGTAGTTGCCGGGCTGCTCCCCATCATGTGGAGTACCAGTGCCGGTTCTGAAGTAATGAAACCGCTGGCTACGCCTGTTCTTGGAGGCATGGTCTCAAGTCTTCTGCACGTGCTGATAGTTACGCCTGCGATTTTTTATTCTATTCGCGCGCGTGAGTTGAAAAGAGAAGAGAAGCGGTACGCCGGCGACGAGATGCATAAGAAGTTTGTTGATGAAACGACCGGAGAGCGCGCAGAAAAGAAAGAAGAGTCCGGGCCATCCACGAATAGTGAAGTCAAGTGAGGTTTTGCAATGATTAAGAAGTGGTTAATTATTTTGCTCGTCCCCGTTCTGCAAGCATCGTGGGGCGTTGTCCCAGGATTTGCTCAGGAGGCGAGCATCACACCTGCGCAACAGAACCCACAATCCTCTTTATCACGATACTCCGACCTGACAAACGGGTTATCAGCCGATGAAGCTGTGTCATATGCACTTGCCCAGAACGGTGAGCTTTTAGCTGAGCGTAAGGAGATCGAGGCCGCGAGAGCGCTGGTCAAACAGGCAACTCTCCGAGCGAATCCAACGCTCGACATTGAACGCAAGCAACAGATCAACGGCTCGGACAACGACACGATGGTAGGAGGCATGTTGCCACTTGAATTGGGCGGACGGCGGGCAGCAAGGGTTATGGTGGCCCAGCGCGAACTGGAGCTGAAGGAACGATTGCTCGAGGATCGCGAGCGCCTTATTGCCGCAGAAGTACGGACTAAATTCGGTGAGGCGCTGGGCGAGCTGCTCAAGCTCGGATTCGCAGAAGACCTTTTATCAACCACTGACCGCGGTTACCGGCTAGTTGCCGCCCGTGTTACTGAGGGCCGCACCGCCCCTCTTGAAGAGAACATGGTGCTGGTGGAGGTCAATCGAATTCGTTCGCTGCGGGAGACTAGCGAGGGCAAGGCTGAGGTTGCGCTGCTTGAGTTGCGCAACCTGATAGGTATGGCGCCGGAAGAACCTTTGCGACTGCGTGGGGACTTGGGACATCTGATCGAGCCGTTACCCTCGCTGTGGGTTTCGACTGAGCAGGCACTTCGCGAACGGCCCGATCTGAAAGCGGCTCGCGCTATGGAAACATTAACCGACGCGCGCATTGGGCAGGCGCGCAGCGAAGGAAGGATCGACGCGAGCCTAACCGGGAAATACGAACTAATGAATTTCGGGTTTCCTCAGAGAGCCTTCAATTCGACCGGTCAACTCGTGCCTATAAACGGCACCTTTCATTCTATTGCCGTCGGAGTGACGCTCGATCTTCCAGTCCGCAACCAAAATCAGGGCGCTATCGAAGCTGCGATTGCGGAGAAAGAATCCTTCATGCATCGCCGCGAGTTTGCGGAGTTAACTGTGCGGCGCGAAGTTGCAGCGGCGTTTGCGCGCTATCAACGCGCCTCCCGAGCTGCGGAGATTTATCGTGTCGGCGTTCAAGGACAGGCGAACGCCAATCTCGATGTTGTTCGCCAGACCTATGAGCTTGGCTCGAAGAGCTTGTTAGATTACATCGCCGAGCAGCGACGTTTCATCGACGTCGAAACGGGCTACATTGATTCGTTGCTTGATACCTATCTCGCGCGTGTCGATATCGAACGCGTAACTGCTTCCCCTGGGTTGATAAAAAGATGAGTGAAAGAACCGAAGAGAAACATAAAGAAGAAAAGCTGGAGTCATCTGCCGAAGGCTCGACTGCACGATTAAGCGCCGAAGAAGCGACGATGTATTCCAACAGAAATGGAAACAACCGAACCGCAGTTGTGGCGGTAGTTGCCGTCGTAGCGATAGTAGCGGTAGCTATTGTGGCTTGGATCTACTGGAGATCTGGATCGGGCGGAGCAGGCCGGCCGGTACCCGCGCCCCGTGGCGTGACAACGGATCAGCCTGGCGGAAATGCGCCGCTAACTACGGCCGAACCGACCATAACGTTAACTTCGGAAATGATCAGTAGAGCTGGAATAAAAATAGAACCCGTCGGCGAGCAACAGGCCGCGGAGGCTGCCGGCGGAGCTGTCTCTACTGGCGTTGTCCAGGCGAATGCATATCGTGCTACGCCGATCATGTCTCTTGTAGGTGGAATAGTCCGGCGCGTTAATGCGGAACTGGGTCAAAACGTCGTGCGCGGGCAGACAGTCGCAGTAGTTTCCAGTGACGAGTTGGCGACCGCGCAGTCACGCTATCTCTCAACTGCTGCAGAGCTTGATGAGCACCATAAACACCACATGAGAACGATAAAGCTGGTTGAGATTGGGGCAGCGAGTCGTGAAGAATTGGAGCAGGCAACCACGAAACTGAAAGCAGCCGAATCAGAAGTCGCTTCGATGCGCCAACGACTGCTACTCCTGGGACTGTCCCCAAAGCGAGTAAACGAACTTCGTTCATCATCGCAAATTAGCTCAGAGGTGAGTTTGCCGGCGCCGGTGTCAGGAACGGTCATCGCTCGTTCAGCAAATCCTGGCGAGGTAATTCAAGCTGACAAAGAGATTCTGCGGGTCGCGGACCTCTCGAGTCTTTGGGTGATCGGTCAGGTTTACGAGAAAGATCTCGGGCGCATTCGCGTCGGCAGCGGCGCAAACATCACAACGGAAGCGTATCCGGGACGAATCTTTCGAGGACAAGTTTCCTACGTCGATCCTACTCTCGATCCAGCTACCCGGACGGCCCAGGTACGCATCGAGCTTTTGAACCCCGGTCACACACTCAAGATAGGCATGTTTGTGAACGTAGCGTTTGCGACCATAGGAGGCGCGGAGTCGACCGTGCCCGCCGTAGCGGTTTCAGCCGTGCAGAATCTGAATAACCAGCAAGTTGTTTTCTTAGCAACAAATGATCCGAATGTGTTCGCAATGAGGCCCGTTCGGCTTGGCCCTGAAAGCAATGGCTTTTATCCGGTGCTTGAAGGATTGACAGTGGGCGACCGAATCGTTACCGAAGGAAGTTTTCTGCTTCGCGCCGAGTGGATGAAATTACATCCGGGCCAATAATCTAGTCGGCATATGCCGGCCTTGACTCAGTACCGCGGTACAGGGTGTACGCTGTTTTTGAATGAATTCGACTAATCAATTCACTATCGGCGAGCTGGCGAAGCACGGTAACCTCAATCTGGAGACGATCCGCTACTGCGAACGAACTGGGAAGCGGTGCTGCGAAGCGAAGGTGTAGGGGTGCCGCTTTCATAGGCGCACAGATAGACCCCCGTCACAACTCTGCTCTGCCGCTTACTCCGGACGTAGTTATCTCCTTCTTGGCACCGGTATCAACATCGATACTCGCTGACGATATTGGCGATATTTATCTCCGTAGAAATTCATCAAATCCCGTTCTTCAAATTGGATGGCGACAACGATATAAGCAGTTGTCATGATCGAGAAGAACAGATGACCGAAAGTCATGCGCGGCGTGCTCCAGAAAGCGATGATGAACCCAAGATAGAGAGGGTGCCGCACGATTTTATACAGGCCCGGCGACTTGAACGGTATCTCTGCTTCAGTCCTACCCTTGAGATAGTTGTAAACCTGCTTAAGTCCAAACAGGGCAAAATGATCAACCAGGTATGTAGATACCAGGACAACGCCCCAACCCATCCAGAAGAGAGCTTGTGCCACCATACGCCCGGTGGGATTGTGTACGTCCCATATGATCGATTTCATCGGCTGCCATTGCCAGAAAAGTAACAGCAGCATGAGGCTCGCCAGGAGAAACATAAGTACTGCGCTCTACTGGTTTAGGCACAAACCTGGTCCAGGCGCGTTTGAACCATTGACGGGCCATGACGCTGTGCTGAACGGCAAACAAGCTAAGCAGAACAGCATCGATGATCAGCGCCGGGCTCAAAGGCGGGCTCGAAAGCCCGGTATCGATCGCCTTCGGAACAAAGACGTTGCCCACGAAGCCAATCGCATAGAGGAACGTTACGAAGAAAATCAGGTAGCAAACCACCCCATAAAGGAAGGCAAAGATTCGACCCATGGCTGGAATCTCCTTTCGCGGTTAAAGGGAGAGGTAGGAAGTAAGGTCCTGGCCCATGTTTGTAAAGATTCCCTGGTAGATTTGCGCGGAGATTATTACTGAAAGCCTAATGTGTCAACAATGAATTGAATATTCCAGAACACTGGTTTGGAGAAGAAAACGAAAAGTTGAATTGGTCCGGTGGGGGAATGTGGTGGATCGTGGTGGCTAATTTCTATTTCCGGAAAAGTTTACCGAGAGATCACGCCGCTGCTGTGATGAGACCAGCGGCAGTTCTTACTTTTTCTCGCCGCTTAATCTGATAAGAATGCCTTTGTCCGGCTTATTATCCTGCTCGGACTCGGATACCAAAGGCGGTTTGTGTCGATAACTTTTCGACCGTCAATAAAAACACTGAACTCACCAAGCCCACCTTTAACAGTTTCTACATGAACATCTTTTTCTTCTTCCAGGCGGGCCGCCACACGGGCAGCCATGGCTCTTTTGATCGGTCAAACCGGACAGTAATGAATTGTGACTGTTCTCATTTATAAATCTCTAGAAGCTGAGACGCAAGCCAACCTGAAGCTGCCGCGGGTCGGCAGCGGATGTGGGTTGTCCAAAAATCGGCAACGCAGTAGGACTGTCTCCAAGTTGCTAGAAATTGCCAGAAGCAAAAGGCTTGCCTAAAGCCTGTCTCGAGAAAAGCCTGAGGCAGTGGGTATAAGAATCGCAAGGGCTAAGCAGATCACCGCAAGTCCCAGTGCCGTACCGGGAGCCACAACCACAAGGATTGCCAGCACTGCAAGCACCAAAGCGATGACTGCGAGAATTGCGGCTATCGGCATTCTTCTCATATGTCCCCCTCAAAAGAGCCATTGATTTTTAATCGTGAGGAATCTTATCACGGATTTTCAACGAGATCGTGTGAGGGTTGTAAATGGGAGGTGTTGAGATACACTTCGAGGGTAATCTGCAGAATAAAGATCCCTCATATAGCAGGAAGGGGTTTACTCTCCCATGTTGATTCCAACAGTTGACTTTACCTCAACCTACCTTGGGCAAGTTGCCTGACACGTGCGGTGCGCTTCATTCGCGGCCCTTTCGCACGCTCTCCGGTCCGCACCTCTCTTACCTCTGCAGGCGCGCACTGCGTTCTTGTGGGCTTCATTACATCCCTTGACGCAACGTTTGCGAGCGGAATGGTCGTACTTCGGGTGGCGCTTCGGCCACTTATCGTGCTCCCAGACCTTTCCCGGCTTGTGCCGTGAACGCCGGGACTGTTTGAACGCTTCTCGCTCTTCGCGCTGGTCGCTCTTCAACGCGACTCTCTCTCCCCTCTGATGAGTCTTGAGCGCACTCCTCTCCATCTTCTGTTCCGTCTTCCCGGCGTTTTTCTCTTTTTGAGCCTGAGTCGCCATGCCCATGCCGAGCAAAAGCGCCACCCCAACGGCCAGCGAGGAAGCGGTTCGCCTTAGAACACTAATTTCATAACCCATTGTCTTACCTCCATCCACTTTTAACAGAGCGCTTCTGCAAAAACAGTACATCTGCCTTCGCAATGCCTTTGCCTTATGAACGAGTGGCAACCCTTATGCCATATCATCCTCCGCAATGGAAAGTCTGGTGTTCTCCGAGCCAAAACTGCCGCTATAGTTTCCCATTACGCTGGCAACGAGCGTGCCCTTTTTGACGGTGGCTAGTACGGTAGGCTGACGGGTTGAGTTAAGGCGCACAGAGATTCATCAGGAGACAGCGGATTTGAAACCGGTATTAATGTCGTGGAGCGGTGGCAAGGACAGTTGCCTTGCGCTTTATGAGATTCAAAAATCAAACGACTACCGTGTGGCGGCATTGCTGACTACGCTAACGCGCGACTACGATCGCATCAGCATGCACGGGGTTCGTCGCGTGCTGCTGGAAAAGCAAGCTGCCAGTTTGGGTCTACCGCTCCATCAGTTACTCATCTCGAAAGGGGCAACCAACGAAGAGTATGAGGCGAAGATGGCGGAGGCGTTTGGCGTTTATCGCGAAAAGGGAATTGACTCCATCATATTCGGCGATCTCTTTCTCGAAGACATCAAAAGCTATCGTGATCAATTCCTGGGTCGACACAACATGAAAGGGATCTATCCTGTCTGGCAGCGAGATACGACCGAGTTTATTCGAGAGTTTATTAGATTAGGGTTCAAGGCAATCCTCACTTGCGTCGACTTAAAAGCTCTCGACCAATCATTTGCCGGCAAGATAATCGATGAGGAATTTCTCTCTTCGCTTCCTACCCATGTAGATCCTTGCGGCGAAAATGGAGAGTTTCATACTTTCGTTTTTGACGGACCAGGCTTTAGTGAAGCCATTAAGTTCTCCGTTGGCGAAACGGTTTCACGGGACGGCTTTTGGTTTTGTGATTTATTGCCCCAGTGATAAAGTCCTAATCTCCAATTAACAAGCGGGAAATCCCCGCTCAGGAGAAACCAATATGTCGAAACCTCGATTTTTCGTAGTCGTTTTAATGATTCTGGCGGCGGCGGCTTCCCGCTTGATTCCGCACCCGCCCAACCTTGCGTCCATTACTGCGGTAGCTCTCTTCGGTGGAGCATATCTCACCGACAAACGCCTGGCACTCATAGTGCCGCTGGCAGCCTTGTTTCTCAGTGATCTGATCCTGGGATTCTACAACCACATGGAAATTGTTTATGGAAGCTTTCTCTTAGTCGTGTGTATCGGGTTTTTACTGCAAAGAAAACGTTCGGCGCTGCGAATTGCGGGAGCAGCACTGGCGAGTTCAGTTCTGTTTTTTGTCGTGACTAACTTCGGTGTCTGGGCCCTCGAATCCTTGTATCCGAAAACAGCAGCCGGTCTGGTGGCATGTTATGTAGCTGCGATTCCGTTCTTCCAAAACACACTCGCCGGCGACGCTCTCTACACGACCGTGCTATTCGGCGGGTTCGCATTGGCCGAGAAACTGTTCCCCTTTCTCCGCGTGCGCGATCTGGGCCAGGCACAACCAACATAACCAGCGATGACGACTCCCGCGCGCATTGTTTCTTTCCTGCCTTCCGCCACCGAGATGGCGTGTGCTCTGGGCCTTGGAGATCAGCTCGTGGGCATTACGCACGAGTGTGACTATCCGCCTGAAGTCGCAGGGAAGCCGGTAGTCGTTCGCAACTTTCTTCCCATCGAAAAGATGAGCCAGCCCGAGATTGATGCGGCTGTCACTCGCAGAATGCGAGATGGCCTCAGCCTTTATCAGGTGGATGAGCGACTATTGCAAGAGCTCGCGCCTGATCTAATTCTTACGCAAAACTTGTGTCAGGTATGCGCGCCATCGGGTAATGAAGTGGCGCAGCTTCTCAAAGTGCTTCCAAAGAAGCCGCAAGTTCTTTGGCTGACGCCGAAATCGATTGAAGAAATCTTCGACAACTTGCGCGAGTTGGGCGAGGCGACTGGACGCGTTACAGAGGCTCAAGAGTTAATTACCAAGGGCCGGGCTAGACTGGAAAGAATCGCTGCCGCGACACGCAACATCTCACAGCGTCCTCGCGTCTTCTGCATGGAGTGGCTCGATCCCGTCTATTGCAGCGGCCACTGGATGCCCGAGATGGTGGAGATAGCGGGCGGCGTGGATGCGCTTGCGCGCCACGGAACTGATTCAGTTCGCATTCCCTGGAACGATGTTGTTGAGTGGGCGCCGGAAGTTCTGATCATCACGCCTTGCGGCTTCAGTCTGGACAAAGTTGTCGAGCAGACGCCGCAACTGTTCAACTATCCCGGCTGGTCAGAGCTCCCGGCAGTGCGCAACGGTCGCGTCTATGCGGTAGATGCAAACTCGTATTTCGCGCGGCCGGGACCCCGGGTAGTGGAGGGAACAGAGCTGCTGGCTCATCTCATTCACCCGGATCTTTTCAAATGGCAAGGATCGGCGAGCGCGTTTAAACGAATTGAGTTTTGCACCGCGGACTCCAGCGGCTATTCCGTCGTCACGCTTTCCTGAGAGATGACAGTGAGCGACATCGGACAAAACCTCTTAGATCCATTCTGCGATAAACCAAAACAGAAGAGCTGCTCAAACTGTGGCGCGAGTTTTACCTGCGGGGCGGCGGTGAGCGCAGGGGCTGGGACAGGTGCGTGTTGGTGCGAAGAGTTGCCACACGTTTCCCTGGTTGCGGCTGCGGATCAAGACTGCCTCTGTCCTGAATGTCTGGGCCACGCAATTGCGAAATCGGCTGCGACACAAAAGGAAATCATGGTCGTTTCTTCGGCTAATAAAACCGCAAACTCACCGCCGTCGTTGGTGGAAGGTGAAGACTATTACTGTGAAGGAGCTGCCATCGTTTTCACGGCTCGCTATCTATTGCGTCGAGGTTATTGCTGCGAGAGCGGTTGTCGCCACTGTCCTTACCCGCAGGTTAAAAAACTCTTACCTGACAATTTGGGTTAAAGGCGAAGTAAGAAGTGAATGGGACACAGCCATGACAGAAGTGCAACCTTAACGGGACGCCGCTTGTCGTTTTCTATCGTCATCACGCTTGGGTTCGTCCTGGGTGAGGCGTTCACCGGATACCTCTCACATTCTCTGGCGCTCGTATCTGATGCCGGCCACAACTTCGCCGACGCACTGGCCCTGGTCTTTTCCTGGTACGGCATCTGGATCGCGCGAAAGCCATTTACAGCCCAGCGCACGTTTGGCTATCACCGCGTCGGCATTCTCGCTGCTCTGGTCAACGCTGTATCACTCGTAGTGATCGCACTGCTGATCTTCTGGGAAGCCAGCACCCGGTTGCGTTATCCCGAGCCGGTCCAGAGCACCCCGATGATCGTGGTTGCGTTAGTAGCGATCCTGATGAATACCGTGATCAGTTTCTGGCTGAAAAGCGCGGCTGAGAAGGATCTCAACGTGCGCGGCGCTTACATCCACATGCTAGGCGACGCGATCTCAGCGGCTGGCGTCGTCGCGGCCGGTATGGTGGTAGCTTTAACCGGAGCCTCAATCGCTGACCCCGTTGTTTCCATTCTAATAGGCATCTTGATTCTCTGGAGCTCCTGGGGAATCCTTAAGGAATCAGTCAACGTGCTTCTGGAGGCAATTCCCGAGGGCATGAAGATGGCTGAAGTGGAACAAACCATCAGCGGCGTACACGGCGTGCTGGCAGTCCATGACCTGCACGTCTGGACCGTTGGGTCGGGAATGGTTTGTTGTAGCTGTCATGTCATGGTGGATGAGCAGAGCGTGCGCAGCGGAGAAAATGTGCTCCGGGCGGTGACCGAAGAGCTAGAGCATCACTTTGGCATCGCCCATACGACCATTCAAGTGGAAGTTGAGGGCTGTGAGCCAAACGATATGTACTGCGTGAAAAGGGCAGGGGAGCATGCGCGTGCGCAGGACGGCCACTGACCAAAAGCGAGGGCGGACGGAGAGACGACCGGAGGCTGTAAACCCGGATACTTCACATTCCGCCACCGAGCATCACTGCTTGACGAGACAGAAAAAGATTTCAAGCCGAAGGCCGTAAGGTTGCTATGGCCGGCGACGGCATCAACGATGCTCCTGCGTTGGCCCAGGCGCAAGTGGGAATTGCAATGGGCACGGGCACAGACGTCGCCATTGAGAGTGCTGGAGTCACACTTGTGAAAGGAGACCTGCGCGGCATTGTGCGCGCGATACGTCTTAGCCGGGCAACGATGAAGAATATCAAACAGAACCTCTTCCCTTCCTCTACAACGCCCTCGGAATCCCAATCGCTGCCGGCGCTCTCTATCCTTTTTTCGGAATTCTACTAAGTCCCATGATTGCGGCCGCCGCAATGAGTTTCAGTTCCGTGTCAGTTATTGCCAACTCGCTTCGATTGCGACAAGTTTCTGTCTAAAGTGGAACTCGCTCGCAACTTGCTACGTGCGTGCTAACGCTATGACGCGCATGCGGTGTAGTATCGCAGTTGCACGAAACGGCAAAAGTCTTGAGCGAGCGTTACGAGCTTCTTTCTGCTTCCCCCCTTTGCCTTTCTATCCCATCAATTGAGGAGAGTGACAATGAAGTTTTCGATGCGACAAACGGTGATTTGCGCGGCGAGCGGGGTATTGTTAGCGGCGCTTTCCGCGAACATAGTATCGGCTCAGAAGAAGACCAGACTTCAGGACGCCACGCGTCATTCCGGCGCGGCGGCGAAAGCGTTTACAGAAATCATGAATGTGCGGGATAAGGCTATCCCGAAGGAGTTGCTCGACAAAGCCGAGGTGATTGCAGTTTTCCCTGGCGTAGTCAAAGCTGCTTTCATCGTTGGTGGACGCGGCGGCCAGGGTGTCATCAGCAGGCGAACACGGAACGGCTGGTCGGCGCCGGCGTTTTTCAATCTGGGCGGCGGCAGCTTTGGCGCTCAGATAGGCGCACAAAAGACGGATTACGTCCTGTTGATAATGAACGAGGAGGGTTTGAATGGCTTGCTGAAGGATAAGTTTGAAATTGGCGGCGAGGTGAGCGTAGCCGCCGGTCCCGTCGGGCGCGAAGCTGCTGCCTCCACTAACCCGACATTGGATGCAGGAATCCTTTCATACTCTCGCAGCAAGGGCGCTTTCATTGGCGCGGCACTCAAGGGTGCGGTGATCAGTCCGGATAATGATCTTAATCAGGCAGTGTATCGCGTGAAGGCAACCGAGCTCCTGACTGGCAAGCAGAGGACGTTGACTCAGATGCCTGCAGGTGTTCGCATCTTCCCGCGAACACTTGCGCGCTACTCGCACCGCTAGAAATGATCTTCGTGGCGGATCGCATCCATGGCGCGCACAAACACTTGACGCCCTTCTTAGCGCGCCATAGAATGCGTCGACACCTCAAGGGGTCGCATGCTCTCTTCATCTATTGCGCGTTTTCGGGAATTGACTGGAACTTATGCTGCCACGTACCCAGCGACAGAAAGAAATTCTCGATTACATCACGCGCTTTTCTGAGCTACATGGTCACGAACCTTCCTACGCGCAAATAGCCAGACACATTGGCGTCAAATCACGGGCAACGGTTGCAAAGCATATCGCGGCGCTTGAGCGGCGAGGTCTGCTTATAAGAACGCACGACGACGGTTCGTTTGCCCTTAAGGTAAGATTCGACGATCCTGAAGCGCTCTGTGAGATAAAACTACTGGGTAGAATTGCGGCTGGAACTCCGCTCGATGTCGTTGAATGTGACGAGACGGTTCCCGTGCCGCGCTTCATGCTTGGTCGTGTGCGACCGGAACGAGTTTACGCGTTGCGGGTCAAGGGCGATTCAATGATCGACGAGCACATCTGTGATGGCGATATTGCTTTGATAGAAAATCGTATGGATGCGCGCGATGGTGAAATTGTGGTGGCGCTGCTGGTTGAAGAGAATCAGGCGACGCTGAAAAGGCTATATCGACGTGGTGTGAATGTTGAGCTCCATCCGGCTAACTCCCAGCTTCAACCCCTAACTCTTCCAGCCAGCCAGGTCGCCGTCCAGGGAATATTTCGCGGACTGCTTCGACCTACCCCTTAATTCAACCTGTTTTCCGTAAGCCCTGTTATTTCAGCTTTTAGCTGGGGAGTGGCTTACAATCCCTGCTGCGAACAAAGGGGGAACGGTTAAGGTCAGGGACGCGTCTCCTAAGACCGCTGATCATTGTTCGAAGCCGCATAACGGCATCACGGACGAACGCTGGAGCCAGTTGTTTTCCGGGTAGCGACAGTTAGCGCTGATCACGTGAAGCGTATAGGCATGTCGCGAGCTTGGAGACTGGTTTGGCATACTCTTATGTGGGAGAAGGCCGTGTAGAAGAATCAGACTACCTTTGCCTGCCTCAAGAGGGATGAGTCTCTCTTCCGGCCAGGGATTGGAATCAAAGACCTCAAAGCTCATGTTGTCCTCCGAACATCGCACCCATCGTGATTTCAGCCCGAGTTTGTGCCCGCCCGGAATAGCCCATAGACAGCCGTTCTCGATAGTTGCGTCTTCAATGGCAAACCATAGACCGGCGATGTCCTGGGGTTCAGTGTAAAGAAACGTGCTGTCCTGATGACACGTGACTTCGCCACCTATGTTTGCTTGCTTGAAGATGTACATTGACTGCAAGAGCAAAGGCCGCCCAACGCCCAGAGCAGCAACCAACTCCTTTATGTCGGACGTTCTCGAGAATTCGCTGAAGACTGGATCGAGATCATGAAGCGCATGCCCGATTTTGTTAATTGAATGTTCCTTGTTTTGCTTGAGAGAGCCATCCGGTAGGAAGGCAGCTTCTTCAAAAAAGAAACGAATCTTGTCGCCCGATTCAAGAAAGTAGTCGTCACTTAACCGGTTTTGTTCGCGTGTGGAGAAGATTGAGACAATCCCGCTCGGGTCAAAGTCTTTAACTAATTCATCCGCGCGCGCGCAAACGATCACACGCCGCGATATCTACAAACTCATTCAAGACAAGAAAACCATCCCGATCATATTGGGCAAGTTGTTCGCGAGTGAGTCTAATCGCGAAGAGGTTAACACAGCCTCGGGGGCCCGATAGTTGAGGCGAGGCAGTAGCGAAGACAGGGCAGGCGACTTTGCCGCGCTTCGTTTGATACCTATACTGTTTTGGAATTTTGGAGAGCTGGAGCCGGCTGCCGGAGTTGAACCGGCGACCTTCTAATTACGAATCAGACGCTCTACCAACTGAGCTAAGCCGGCTTTGGAGCAGTCACTCAAAATGTGTCTGCCAAGCGAGATTGCACTATACGAATGCCAACTTTCCAGTGTCAAGCAGGCGAATCGAAATAGGGAGGACTTGAACATTATGGGCAGAGAGCAGATGAGAAACCTCGAGGTTTCTAAGATTGGCGGCACCCAGGTAAACGAGTTTGAGTATCAAAAACATCAGGGCGAGATGACCGAGCAGGAACATCCGCATGAGCAGGGAGGAGGAACGAAGCGACCGACCAAAGCGGAGCAGGTTGCCCAGGTGATGGCTGCGGCTCATAAAAAAGTGGAGAAGAAGCGAAAAAAAGAGAAGAAGTCAGGTGGTGGAAAGAGCTTAAGCGCGGGCACGAAGAAGGCCGGCAAAAGTTAATAATGCACTCGCTCGATAAATTGATTGGCAGAAACACAAGAGATAGCGCAGTGGCGGAGTGGCGAAGTGCTTCGCGCACGAGCAGGGCGGTGAGCTACCTGCGCGTCACGCTGTGTCTAGTCTTCGCGGTAATGCTGCTCAGCGGCTACCCACAATCGCTTTGCGCTCAGCAAGGTCCGGCCGCGCCGAGAAACTCGCCTGCGGCAGAGAAGCTGGTAGATAACTATTTGAAAGCTATCGGTGGCAAGAAACGCGTCGCAGCTGTTAGAGATGCCACTTATGAGTGGCGCATTGAACTCAAAGACCAGACGATGGGGCTGGCTAAGACCCAGACTAAGACTCCTTCGTCAGTGCATACTGAAATGAGTTTCGGAAATGGGCAACTCATCTCAGCCGCAAACACCCGATCGGCCTGGGTGCACGGACTTGATGGAAAACTCCATACCTTGACTGATGCAGAGGCCGCGGCTGCCAGACTTCAGGCCGTCCTGGATGCGAGTCACTTAATGAATATCAAAAAGAGTAATGTTCTTTCCCGAGTGGTGTCTGTCAAGAATGTCGACGCAAATCCAGCTTATGTCGTGGAATTTTCTTTACGTAGCGGTGCGCGATTGAAGTATTTATTCAGCACGACGACGAAGCTGCTACTCAGTATTGAAGATGACGCGCGCAAAACTACCACTCGATTTGAAGACTACCGCATGGAAGCAGACCTCCTTGAACCGCACCGTGTCCGGATAGACAACGGTGGTACTGGAGATCTTACGTTTGTTCTTCAGCGCGTAAGTTACAACACGGATCTTGCGGATTCACTTTTCGATCCGCCGCGGGCCTCCGAATCGTTGGATGTGGTCGCGTTACTACGCGAAGTTTCACGCAATCAGGATGAACTGGAGAAACGCTTTACCGAGTATTCACTTTTGCAGAAGGAAACAGATCGAGAAATTAATAACAAGGGCGAAGTGAAGAAGGAAACAGTCAAAGTCTTTGAGGTCTTTCCGATCGCCAACCGTGAACCGGTAATGAAATTGATAAGTGAGAATGGAGTTTCCCTCGCAGGCGAACGCGCAACCAAAGAACAGAAGAGAGTTGAGGAAGAATTCGCGAAGGCTGAGCGCGACCGCGATAAGGATGCGCAGAGGGTCCAAAAGAATCGCGCGGAGCGGCAGCGCAAGAAGGCCGCAAGCGACAAAGAAGAAGATGATGATGTAGAGATTTCGCAGTTTTTGAAAGTTTGTGAGTTTGTCTCACCGCGACGTGAGCGTTTTCGCGATCGCGAGGCTGTGGTATTCGACTTTCGTCCGCGTCCAGGCTTCAAGTCCAGTAATCGACAGGAGGAGCTGATCTCAAAACTCGTCGGAGTTGTTTGGATCGATCCAGCCGATAAGCAGGTGATGAGGCTTGAAGCGAGACTTGCTGAAGGTTTCAAGATGGCTGGCGGTCTGCTGGTTAATTTGCGTCCGGGCGCGGCGTTCGTAATGGAACAAACTCGGATGGTTGAGGGAATTTGGCTGCCTCGTTTGGCTCAAATAAATCTTTCCGTGAAGGTACTTCTATTTGGAGGCGGCGACTTCAACAAGACAATTGAATGGAGCGACTACAAACATTTTTCGGGCGATGTCGGCGATTACAAACTCGACGCACCGAAGACTAGTGCGCCACCTGACAAGAAGCCTTGAGGGTTTGCTATTGAGATTGTCGAACGAATTGTTCAGCAGCCTGCGGAGCAGGCGGAAGCATATAGCCCAGGGCAAGCGTAGCGAAGCGAAGTGGAGCGAAGCGCGGCCCTGGGTACACACATCCGAAAGAATTGGAGCCCGCTTCAGCGGGCGAAAGAACATTGCACTCACTGGGTCCTATCGCCCGCTGAAGCGGGCTTCGGAATTGGTAGATTGCCCTAACCCAGGGTTTGCTCGCTTCGCTCGCGGCACCCTGGGCTAAATTCTTCCGCCTGCTTCGCAGGCTCATTGAAAGACCGCAATCTGGGATCTGAATGTCTATGGATAAAGTAAACGTCATTGGCGGTGGTCTGGCGGGAGTTGAAGCCGCATGGCAGGCGGCGCTCGGCGGGGCGCAGGTGCGTCTATTCGAAATGCGACCAATAAACCAAACGCCCGCTCATCGCACAGACAAACTTGCCGAGATCGTATGTTCAAATTCACTGAAATCTGACGAACCCGGGTCGGCTCCGTTTCTGCTGAAAGAGGAATTGCGGCGTGCGCGCTCGCTGGTGATGGAAGCTGCGGCGGCGACGTCTGTCCCTGCGGGAGCGGCGCTTGCCGTCGATCGCCAAAAGTTTGCCGAGCTTATTACGGAACGCATCGAACGTAATCCGAACATCGAACTCGTTCGCGAAGAAGTGAAGGAGATTCCCGATAGTGAAATCACGATCATTGCCACCGGGCCGCTTTCGTCGGAGGCGATGACAGCTGAGATCATGAAACTCACTGGCAGCAACCAGCTATACTTTTACGACGCTATCGCTCCCATCGTGGCGGCTGATTCGGTTGACCGTTCCGTTGCCTTCCTGGCAGCTCGCTATGGCAAAGGGGGCGACGACTATTTGAACTGCCCGTTCGACGAAGAGCAGTATGCGCGGTTTTACAGCGCGCTAATTGAAGCGAAAAGCGTTCCTTTGCATAGATTCGAGGAGACACGCTGGTTTGAGTCGTGTTTACCAATTGAGGAATTGGCTCGTCGCGGTGTTGACACGTTGCGGTTCGGTCCGATGAAGCCAGTTGGCCTGGTTGATCCGCGCAGCGGGCGTGAGCCATACGCGGCGGTGCAATTGCGTCAGGAAAATTTAATGGCTGACGCATACAGCCTTGTCGGGTTTCAAAATCATCTACGTTATGGCGAACAGGCGAAAGTTTTGCGGCTGATACCCGGGATGGAGCGCGCGGAGTTTTTACAGTTTGGCCAGATCCATCGGAACACTTACATTTGTTCGCCGCGAGTGCTTTCGGCAACGATGCAAATGCGCGAACGGCCCCAGGTCTTTTTCGCTGGACAAATTACCGGAGTCGAAGGTTACGTTGAATCTGTAGCGATGGGTTGGATGGCAGGAACAAACGCGGCTCGGCTGGCGATTGGACAGCCACTTATTCAAGCGCCAAGGTTGAGTGCAACTGGCGCACTGGCCCGTTATGTTTCAAATGCGGAATCGAAAAACTTCCAGCCGGTGAATATCACGTTTGCGTTGCTTGAGCCGCTTGCAGAACAAGATCTAAGGCGGGTACGTAGAAAACGTGACCGGCACCAACTTCAGGTCGAGCTCGCGCTGAAAGAATGGGACATTTGGCTTCAAGACGTCAACGAGGCACAGCCGGCATTTCAGGCCATGGCATGAGGGCGCGCGTCTTTTTAAAGATTCACTCTTTCTGGCCAAACATTCGCTCTGTGTCGATAGTCTTTGTGTTGCTTGGCCTTAGCTTAGCGACAGTCGTGATTGCGCAGTCTGGACGGAATAAGGAAAACCCGTCCAAGCCTTTACCGACAAAGCCGCAGTCATTTCCTGGGCCAATAGCAGAACCGAGTGCCCCTCAGCCGACCTCGAGTTCCAATACCCAAAATTCTCAGCCGCACCCCAAGGCATCTCCATCTTCGGCAGACAACTCAGGCGAGGAAATTGACCCTTCGGATACCGTTCGTGTCAGTTCTAATCTGGTGCCTATTCCCGCGTCCGTTGTTGACTCAAAGGGTTTTGCTATAACTGGTCTCAAGCTTGAAGACTTTGAGTTGCTGGTCGATGGTCAGGTGAAGGCGATTAGCGATATTACTCGCGCGGAAACGAGTGTCAGGCTTGCAATGCTTTTCGATAACAGCGGCAGTCTGGATTTCGCGCGCGAGTTTGAGAAGCAAGCAGCGATGCATTTCTTTCGTAAGGTGATGCGACCGTCAGACGAGGCAGCAATTTATTCGGTCGAGTCAGAGAGCTATCTCGCTCAACCCCTCACGAAAGATGTCTTGAAGTTGGAACGCACGATTGAAAGTTTTGGCAAACCGGAAGGATCAACTTCGCTCTTCGACGCCATCATTGACGCCTCAGAGTATCTGCGTCCTTATTCGGGCCGACGAGTAATGGTCATTGTTTCGGATGGTGTGGAAACTACCAGCCGAAATGATTTTGAAACGACAATTCAACGAGCGCTCGCTGACGACTGCCAGATTTTCATCGTTCAAACCGGACTGTATGACGGCGCGAACCTGCGCGCCCTCGCTGCCGAGCGGCGGATGGAACAGCTCGCCGGCCAAACGGGTGGTGCAGTCTACATTCCTAAGACAACTACCGAGCTGGACCTGGCTTTCCAGCAGATCGCGGCTGACCTCGCGCACCAATACGTGCTCAGTTATTACTCTGGAGAAGAGCGTCGCGACGGACGGTTTCACGTCATTGATCTACGCGTCAGATCGCGCAAAGACGTGCGTGTGCGAGCACGTAAGGGATACTATTCTCCGAAGCCGTCAAATGTTGCGGCGACCGCTTGGTGATCGATGGGGAGAGAAGAACTCTAACCACGTAGCTCCGTTTGAACTAAGTTACACCTCGCCTCGAAGTTGTTAGAAAAAGTGCTGTAGGCACGAAATGTTTATAGAAATCCGTAGTCGATTTTTGAACTTTTCGGAGCGGAGCGAAAGCTCTAAATTTCGCTCCGCTCCGAAGGTAAAATTTTGTTCCCGCCTGCAGCTATAAACATTTCGCAGCTACGCGGCTTTTCGGCAGACTGTCCGGACGAGCTGTAAAGGGAACTGCTGAGTGCTGAAACAATAGCTAGCCCAGTCGCGCTGGTTTTGACCACTTACTATGGAGCAACTGCTGACCCAGTTTCTCGAGCATTTGCGCTACGAGCGCAACCTCAGCGAACACACCCTACGCAACTATGCGAGCGACCTCCAGCAGTTTCTCGAATATCTTGCGCCCGCCAATCCCAAGACAGGGAAGAGAAGTGAACCAGATATCACAGCAATAGATCACATCACCATCCGCGAATGGCTGGCAAAGCTACATTCGGCGCAGAAACAGAAGACTTCCATCGCGCGCAAACTGGCTGCCTTGCGTACGTTTTTTCAGTTTCTCGTGCGCGAAGGAATGCTTGAGCTGAATCCGGCCAAGCTGGTCTCAACGCCTCGTCTGGAAAAAAAACTGCCCGTACATCTTTCGGTTGAAGAAGCAGTTAAGTTTGTCGAGACCCCTAACCTCGACACAAATCTCGGCAAGCGCGACCGATCCATGCTTGAGCTGATGTATGCGACGGGTGTACGTGTAGCGGAGTTAACCAAGCTTAATTTGGGCCACATCGATTTTAAGAACAGGTTGATTCGCGTGACAGGAAAGCGGCGCAAAGAGCGCATAGTGCCTTTTGGCGAGCCGGCCATGGAAGCGTTGAGATCTTATCTGGAGGTCCGCGATGGATTTTTAGACGCCGCGCCGGTTTCGGAAAGGGAACCCGAAGCGCTTTTTCTGAACTACCAGGGAACTCGAATAACCACGCGCTCGGTGGGTCGCATCGTAGAAAAATACATTCGCATATGCGCCGGAAGGTACGACATTAGCCCGCACGCGTTGCGCCATTCCTTTGCCACGCATTTGCTAGACAGCGGCGCCGACCTGCGCGACATTCAAGAGTTGCTGGGCCACGCGCGGCTGTCAACTACGCAAATCTACACGCACGTTTCCATGGAAAAACTGATCCAGGTTTACGATAAGGCGCATCCGAAGGCTTAGAGGGAGTCCAAAGTCTATCGTCGAAGGTCCAACGTCGTACCCGTATGAACCTAGCCATTTGTTCGGAGGTGGGACTTTGGACGTTAGACTTTGGACAGTATTAGAGCGTGGGAGGTTCATCCTCGCCGTTGGCACTTTCAATCGCCGCCTGACAGTTCGCGTCGTAGCGGGCGGTAGGCAGAGCCTCAAGTCGGCGTTCATCAATCAATTTCCCGCAGCGAGCGCATGTTCCGTAGGAACCTTCCTCGATTCTCAAGAGCGCCTGATCGATGTTGGCAATCATCTGAGACTCACGTTCACCCAAACGTAAAGCCAGCTCCTTATTCACATCCAGCACCGAGAGGTCGGCAGTGTCTTTCACGTCGTCAGTGGAAAGTTCGAGTGCGGCAGCCTGATCGTCGCGGACGTGATCGGTGTGCTGTTGTAGTTGGGCAAGAAGTATCTGTTTGAAGCGTGCTAATTTCTCAGGCTGCATTGGTTCCCCTTGTCTTTACCTTACGCCTCCAAAGATTCATTACCAGGACGATTCATTTTCGAGGGTAACGGATTATAGCTTACAGCTCTCGCAATATCGTAACGCGCGCACGTTCAATCATTACCTGCCGCCGCAGATTATTTCCGCAGCGAGCAATGGAATCGTAAGTTCGTGATGGCCGATGATGGAGTAACCGCGTCCCGCCCCATTTGCCGTGGGCCGGCGAACTACATTTGTAAGCGGACGGTAGGATTGTATGAAATCAAAATTTGCGGTTGTGATGTCTGTCAATTGGTTCCTGAGGTTGCGCACCAGCGTAACTGCTTTTAAGAAGACTTCAGGCAGCGTAACTGCCGATCCGATATTCAGGTAAACTCCACCACCATCCATGCGGCGCACAAGTTCTGCCAGCAATCGAAAATCTGTATGCGTCGTTGCCCCGAGTGAGGCTCCGTCTGCCTGCGGGTGAAAGTGGCCAATGTCGCCACCAATAGTCACATGCACAGTAAAGGGAACTCGCGCTTTGTAAGCTGCGCACAGCAGAGAATAGTCGGCGTGTCTTGGGTTCAGCGCCAGCAATGCTCTCCCTGTAACTTCTCCCAAGCCGATACCTTCCTTTGCGCCTTCCTGTGCTGCGAGATTCAAAAGCTTTCCGGTCTCATCCGCACCGCCAAATACCCCTTCACCAAGAGTTGCATCAACGTCCTCGGAAGTTGAGCCCACCATCGCAATCTCTGCATCGTGAACGAGCACCGAGCCATTTGCCGCGATGGCCGTGACAAAACCTCGTTTCATCAGATCGATGATGACAGGGCCAAGGCCCGTCTTAATAACGTGACCTCCAATGCCCCATATAATTGGTTTGCTCAACTCGCGCGCACGCCGTATTCGCGTAGCGATCTCCCTCAGGCTTTGAACGGCGAGAATGTTTGGCAGACTGGCGAGAAAGTCTTGGAGCGCCGAAGTCTTGTCGACAGGCTTGGCAAAATCTTCAAGCGCTACTTTGCTGGGACGTGAGGCCAGTGGATACGTTGAAACCCTGTCCAACTCGAGCGGTCGCATGTCGTCGTCGTATACTGACGCCAAAGCTTTCTCCTCTTTCGTTACAAATAATCAAGATCTGCCAAATCTTGCTTCCGGCCTACTGCAGCCTTGTTGCGCTTGAGCAATTCCCTGGAGATAAACGGAACTTGCATGCCATCAAGTTCACCGTACTCGCGTGTATTCCAAGCTTCGTCAAATGTGACGCCTGAGATTGATGTCATAAGATCCATGCGGTTGGGCTCAATGCCCAGTTGAACGACCTGGTCGGCAACTGTGAAATCCTCACTGGCGACTCCGATATTCGCAAATCCAAATTGGTTGAAGACCTGAGCAATCCGCTCAGCGTTCTCAGCGGAAGGCTCAACGAAGAAATCGATATCTCCTGTGTAGCGGGGGTGTCCGTGATAAGCCAGGGCGTAAGCTCCCACTATCAGGTAACGTACCTCACGAGCGTTTAGTAACTCTATAAACTCTCTTAGGTCCTGGTCCAGCTTCATGAAGTTTGTTTGGCTTGTATCGGCTGATCAGCGTGAACAGTATGTCCAGGCGCTGAGATGGAGACAGGGATTTGTAGAACTCCCGGTCAGCTTTGTCGGCTTCCGCAAAGGATCTGAATACTCTAACCACCTTCTGCATGCTAATCACATTGTAGCAAGCTCTGAGGTGAATAAGAATCTGGTCCTGGTTGTGAATAGAGGCGAAGCGAGTTGGTAGGGCTACGCGATCTTGTCTTCGCGCCGAGAATTTCCATTGCCGTTGCGAGCTATGCGTCCATTGAGCAAAGGCCGTAGTACATGGCCCGTATGGGATCGGCGTGAGCGGGCAACTTCTTCCGGCGTGCCGCATGCCACCACGCGGCCGCCATGTTCGCCACCTTCCGGTCCAAGATCGATTATGTAGTCGGCAGATTTGATAACGTCGAGATTGTGCTCGATTACGATTATGGTGTTGCCCAAAGAGACTAGTCGCTGGAGCACGTCGAGTAGCTTATGAACATCCGCAAAATGAAGACCGGTGGTTGGCTCGTCCAGCATGTAGACGGTGCGGCCCGTCGCGCGTTTTGATAGTTCCTTGGCTAACTTAATGCGCTGCGCTTCGCCGCCCGAAAGAGTAGTGGCTGATTGCCCAAGTTTTAGATAACCGAGGCCAACGTCCAGAAGCGTTTGTAGTTTTTGCTGAATCTGAGGAACGTTTTCGAGGAGCGGTAACGCCTCTTCAACCGTTGTATCGAGCAACTCAGCAATTGACTTACCTTTGTATTTAACTGATAGCGTTTCGCGATTGTAGCGGGCGCCCCGACAGACGTCGCACAGCACGTAAACGTCTGGCAGGAAGTTCATTTCTATGCGCTTCATGCCGTCGCCTTCACAACCCTCACAACGTCCACCTTTAACGTTAAATGAAAACCTTCCTGGTTTATACCCACGCTCCCGAGATTCGGGAAGCATTGCATAGAGTTCTCGCAGGGGAGTGAAGAGTCCCGTGTAAGTGGCCGGGTTCGAACGCGGCGTGCGGCCAATAGGGGATTGGTCTATCTCAATGACCTTATCGACGTGTTCCAGTCCCTCGATGGCCGTGCAGGCGCCGGGCTCCGTGAGCGAACCATACAGATGGCGCGCGAGCGCAGGATAAAGAATGTCGCCGACCAGCGTGGATTTACCTGAACCGGAAACGCCAGTGATCACTGTTAATAACCCGAGCGGAAAAGAAACGTCGACGTCTTTTAGGTTGTTGGCGCGCGCTCCGTGAACAGTCAAATATTTTCCGTTTGCACTGCGTCTCTCCAGCGGCACTTCAATTTTTTTCAAACCACTAATGTAAAGCCCCGTTATGGAACGCGGATTACTCGCAACATCTTCAGCACTTCCAACGGCCACCACTTCGCCGCCGTGAGCGCCCGCGCCCGGTCCCAGATCGACGACGTAGTCGGCGCGGCGAATAGTTTCTTCGTCATGCTCGACGACCAGTACGGTGTTGCCAAGATCGCGAAGAGTCGTCAAGGTCTCTAGCAGTTTTTGATTGTCGCGGGGATGCAGACCAATGGAAGGCTCGTCGAGAACATACAATACGCCGCGAAGTTGAGAGCCGATTTGTGTGGCCAGACGAATGCGTTGTCCTTCGCCACCTGAAAGGGTAGAAGACGGACGATCGAGAGTGAGATAGCCTAAGCCCACACTTTGCAGGAAGCGCAGACGGTTTTTGATTTCTTGTAGGATCTGGCCGGCTATCTGATCTTCGCGAGCGTTCAACTTGATCGCTTCAAAAGCGGAAACAGAATCTTCGATTGGCAGGGCCGTGTACTCGGCGATCCCCCGACCACCCAGGCGAACCGAAAGTGAGTCCGAGCGCAGACGTCTTCCTTTGCAATCAGGACAGACAGACGGAGAAACGAGTTCCTCTAACGCAATTTTAACTTTGTCGGAAGGCGCTTCGTTAAGCCGTTCGCGAAGCCAGCGCAGAGAGCCTTTCCATGGACTTTGATAGGAGTAAAGTCCCTGACGGAAAGTTAACTGGCCGCTAACACCGTGGAAGAACCCGTCGCAAACTTCTTTGGGCAGTTCAGCAAAGGGTAGCTTCACATCGGCATCGAAATGTTTGGCGACGGCCAGCAGCGCACTTTTTAAGTATGCCGAGGCCTGGCGATCTGCGAGACCCAGAAACGGGAGTTTGTCGACGGCAATACTTGCGTCAGGAATTAGTTTCGCCGGATCGGCTTCGAGGACTGTGCCCAATCCGTGACAGCGTTTACAAGCTCCGTAAGCGGAGTTAAACGAAAACGATCGCGGCTCGAGAGGAGGCACGTTGATACCGCAAATCACGCAAGCCATGCGCTCCGAATACATCTTCTCTTCGCCATCAACGACCGATACGAGCACTGCCCCGCCCGTAAGTTTCAGAGCTGTGCGAACTGATTCCGAAAGACGTTCATTGATTCCGGGTTTGATCAATAGCCGATCCACCACGGCTTCAATCGTGTGGTTCCGCCGCTTATCGAGACGGATCTCCTCGTCGAGAGATAGAAGTTCCCCGTCGACCCTGGCGCGCAGGAACCCATCCTTCGCCAGCTTCTCAAGTTCTTTCTTAAACTCGCCTTTTCTACCGCGTACAATCGGCGCGAGAATCATCACCCGCTCGCCTTCAGGTAAACCCAGTACATTTTGAATGATCTGATCGACGCTTTGCCGGGTGATGGCCGCGCCGCAATTGTGGCAATGCGGCTGGCCGATTGAAGAAAACAGCAGCCGCATGTAGTCGTAAATCTCCGTGACCGTGCCAACGGTCGAACGTGGGCTGCGGGAAACTGTCTTTTGTTCGATGGAGATGGCCGGTGAAAGACCGTCGACAGAATCGACATCCGGCTTTTCCAATTGGTCCAGAAACTGGCGTGCGTAAGCCGAAAGGGATTCAACGTACCGCCGCTGGCCCTCGGCATAGATTGTGTCAAAAGCAAGCGAGGATTTGCCTGAGCCCGATAGGCCGGTGATGACCGTAAAACGATCGCGCGGTATTTCGACGTTGATGTTCTTGAGGTTGTGCTGGCGTGCGCCTCTTACTGTAATGCGATCTATTGCCATGGACGAAAACTAAGCGGGCCGCTACGGATATGAATATAGGAGAGTAGCGAACCAGTCATTCTAGCCGAGTGGGTGATTGACGGCAAGTTGGCAGAAATCGATTACCTTGACACTGTTTTCGAACGAGTCCTAAACTGCAACCTACTGCTTGCTGTTAGGAATTAGCAAGGTTGGTGTTCTGAGGCGTAACCCGTGTGAATCTTCCAAATGGCCTGACGCTTTTGCGTATCTTCATCGTTCCGCTTCTCGTGGTTGTTCTACTCACTCCGTTTTCCGAAAACTGGTTTGGATTGCCGCGCCATATTTTTGGTGTGGCGCTTTTTCTAGGCGCTGCACTGACTGACTATCTCGATGGGCATTTTGCACGCAGTCGAAATCAGGTTACGCGTTTGGGCCAACTACTCGATCCGATCGCTGACAAGCTACTGATCTCGGCGGCGCTGATTTCACTAGTGGAAAACCAGCTGGCGCCGGCATGGGCCGTGGTAATAATCATCGGTCGTGAGTTTGCCGTGACGGGCTTGCGTTCAATTGCTGCTGCTGATGGCGTGGTCATATCAGCTTCGAAGATGGGAAAATTTAAGATGCTGGTCCAGGTTTTAACTGTGGCGCTGCTAATAGTTTCAAGCGTTGCCGGCAAGCCTCCCGTGGGAAACTTCGGCCGACCTTTTCCCGCTATCGAGTTTTGGTCAGTTCCGGAATTGCGCACAGCCTGGCAGCATCTTTTCGGGAACGGGCCGACCACTGCCAGCGATTGGGAAGTGCTGCTTTATACGGCGGGGCGTGCGATGCTTTGGTTAGTAGTAATCTCAGCTTGCCTATCGATGTATGGATATTTCAGATCATTTTATCGAACTGTCCTTTCAAACAGCCGAGCTGAGTATGTAGCCAGGCATCCAGTTATTCCCGTTGTCCGCGACTAGTCTCACGCTAGTGAGCGCTTGACTGTTAGGCGCGCGTAATTCTAATCAAAACAGATTTGATTTATTCCAACAAGCGCATTCTTTTTCACACTGCAGTGCTAAGATATCTGTAATTCTGACTGCGACTTGCGTTTTGGCATGCGGGTTGGTAATATCCGCATTTTGTCGGAAAGCGCTATTTGTACTCTATAGCGGGCCGGCGTAGCTCAGTTGGTAGAGCATCTGATTTGTAATCAGAGGGTCGGGGGTTCAAGTCCCTTCGCCGGCTCCACTAAGCACTTGACAGGACATGCAGGGGTGGTCGAGTGGTTAATGGCACCGGGCTGTAAACCCGGCAGGCTAACGCCTTACGCAGGTTCGAATCCTGCCCCCTGCACCACAGGGTGATTTCGGATTTCGGAATGCGGATTTTGGATTGAAGAAGGTGAGCGGCGAGTGGAATCGAGTTCGCCACCCGAAATCTGCAATCGCAATTCGTTTGATGGGCGGGTGTAGCTCAGTTGGTAGAGCATCAGCCTTCCAAGCTGAGGGTCGCGAGTTCGAATCTCGTCGCCCGCTCCAGTTACCTTTGAAGGCTTAGCCATCCCACGCGGGCTGCCCGCGCGGGGACCCCGGTCAGGTTTCGCGCCCGCGTAGCTCAGGGGTAGAGCGCCTCCTTGGTAAGGAGGAGGTCATGAGTTCAAATCTCATCGCGGGCTC